>Ga0172380_10005248_pt1 | contig 15890 bp, 14 predicted proteins | sample Leawe162metaG_FD_119747 | JGI IMG/M metagenome (GOLD analysis project Ga0172380, IMG submission 119747) | Leachate microbial communities from a municipal landfill in Southern Ontario, Canada - Leachate well 162 metaG | ecosystem: Engineered > Solid waste > Landfill > Unclassified | place...
CAGGTGCTGGCAGAGGCCGGACTCAAGGGCGCAGATTTCGACCTGGGGAGCGGGCTGCGCATGGAGGGCGAACGCCGGCCGCTCAGGATTCCGCTGGGCGACCCTTTGTTCAGCCTCGAAGCGGACAGCCTGGTGCTCGAATTCAGCCTGCCCAAGGGGAGCTACGCCACTTCGGTGGTGCGGGAGATCACCAAGACGTTCTGACCGGCAATGCGATTTTGATTTATAACACTTTTAAAGGGCCTATCCATGAATGATTCATATTCGCTGACCAGGAAGGATCTGCTCCTGTTGGGGATCCTTTTCCTGGCCGCGCTGCTGATCAGGCTCTATTTTCTCCAGTTCTACAGGGTCATTTCCGCCGACGGTGTTGGCTACGTGCTTGCTGCCCGGGATATCGTCAGCGGTGCCGGATTGGGGAAAATGACGATCTACGGCGTGATCTACCCGGCCCTGGTCGCCCTTGCCAGCCTCCTGACAGGCGACATGGAGCTTGCCGGCCGCCTGGTCTCCATCTTCATGGGGAGCCTGCTCGTAGTGCCTTTGTACCTCATCTCCCTGGAATTCTTCTCGCGTCGGGTGGGGGTGCTGGCCTGCCTCATGGTCCTGGTCTGGTCCCCTTTGAGAAGTTGGTCGTGCGAGGTGATGACCCAGGCCACATATATCACCCTGCTTCTGACCGGCCTGTATCTGGCCTGGGTCGCCATCCGCAAGCGCTCGCCACTGACCTCCTTTTTTGCCGGTGTGGTCATGGCCTTGTCATACCTGACCCGGCCCGAGGCCTTGGTCACATTTGCGGCACTCGTGGCGGCCATGATTGCGGCAGCCCTGCTGCTGCATATCCCCAGGCAGCGGCTGTTGACCATTCTCCTGGCCGCAGGCGTCGGTTTTGTGCTGCCCCTGTTGCCGTATCTCGCTCTGGTTCATAGCGTCACCGGGAAGTGGCAACTGGCGGGGAAGACCGGCAACACGGTCGCCGATGCGCTCAGCGATTACCTGGGACGTCCGGATTTGAAGAACGAGCCGGGTTTCCAGGGGATCGGCATCCTCGACGTCATCAGGTCGTACCCTGGTTTCCTGTGGCCGAATTTTCTGGGAAACCTGCGTAAAACCTGGGAAACGATGCTCCCTGGCTATCTGTGGGCCATGGCACTGACAGGCTTCTTGACCTATGGCTGGGACCGGGAAAGGATCTCCAGGCAACTCTTCCTGATAGCCAGCTTTGCCCCGCTGCTGGTGATAATGGTCTTTTTCTTTGTAGGACCAGAATATCTGCAGCCTTACCTGCCGGTCCTTTTCCTGTGGGCCGGGTCGGGTCTGGTCTGGCTGGAACGCACCCTTGCCGGCCTGGCAGGCGTAGAAAAGCGGCCGGTGATAAGCAGGGCGATCAGCGTGGTACCCGTATCGGTATTGTTGGTGGTTGGAGTGGCATTATCGGCGCTTGTCACACAGGTGCCCGCCAATGGGAATGAGCCGTATCATTTTTCCCAGGATGGCGCCAGGTACGACCACAAGCGGATCGGGCTGCTGCTGAAACAGGTGCTGCCGCCCCACTCAAGGATCATGACCAGGTTCGGCAGGATCTCATTTTATGCCGAGATGGAGCAGGTGATGGTCCCGCAGGCAGGCATCCCGGAATTGATCGAGGCGGCGATAAGAAACAAGGCCCGCTATATCGTGATCGACGGTGTGCTGGCCCAGATGCGGCCGCAGTTCGAGCCGCTCTATCTCCCGTTGATCATTGGCAATGAAAAGGTGTATTACCTTGAACGTGGCACCGGCTACGGACCCGTGCCGAATCTGCGGCTCCTGTTTCTTTACAAGGACCCTTCCAGTGTCGGTGTCGTTGTGTACGAAGTGTTGAATCCGCGGTAGCTACCTTGGGAGAATATGGCTGATATGGGTAAGAAAAAACTTTCGGTTGTCATCCCGTGTTACAGGGTGAAGCGACATGTTCTGGAGGTGCTCGTCGGCATCGGCCCGGAAGTGGACGCTATTTATATTGTCGATGATTGCTGTCCCGAGGGGAGCGGCGGTCATGTCCAGGCCAACTGCGGCGACAAGCGGGTTCGCGTGCTGTTCCACGAGAAGAATCTGGGGGTGGGGGGAGCCACGCTTACCGGTTATCTCGAAGCATTGAAGGAGGATGCGGAGATAATCATCAAGATCGATGGCGACGGCCAGATGGACCCGGCCTTGATAAGGCAATTCGTGCGGCCCATAGAGGAAGGCCTGGCCGATTATACCAAGGGGAACCGTTTTTTCTGCATCGAAGATCTGCAGCAGATGCCATTGGTCAGGCTGATAGGAAACTCGTTCCTCTCCTTTTTGTCGAAGTTTTCAAGCGGTTACTGGAACGTCTTTGATCCGACGAACGGCTACACCGCCATCAGTGCCGCGGTTGCCGCAAAACTCCCTTTTGACAAGATCGACCGGCGCTATTTTTTCGAGTCCGACATGCTCATGCGGTTGAATATTTTTCGCGCCGTGGTGCTGGACATCCCGATGTCTGCCAGATATGGCGATGAAACCAGCAGCCTGCGTATTGCCAGGATCATCCCTGAATTCCTTGCCAAATATGTCCTGAACGGCTTTAAGCGGCTTTTTTACACTTACTATCTTCGGGATTTCAATGTTGCATCGATCGAGATCCTGATGGGGTTCTGCGCTCTTTTGTTCGGGATTATTTTCGGGGCTCGGATGTGGTATATCTCGGTCACAACCGGGGTGACAGCAACGAGCGGGACCGTTATGCTGGCTGCGCTGCCCACGCTGATCGGTATCCAGTTGATACTGGCCTTTCTTACCTACGATGTGGGAAATATTCCCAAATACACTTTGACTAATCTTCTGCAGGAGCGGCCCAGGAATGATGCACAATAACACCCTGGGGTGGCCGATCCCAATGAAACAAGGAATATACGCATGAACAACAACATAGTGCTGATCGACTCACACGCCCATATCTACTACCATGATTACAACAATGATTTTGACGAGATGCTGCAGCGGGCCGCGGATGCCGGGGTAGGGGCCATACTGGTGGTCGGCACCGACATCGAGTCCAGCCGGGAGGCGGTGGCATTGGCCGAGAAGTACCCCCAGCTCTATGCCGCCGTCGGCATTCATCCCCACGATGCCGCCCGCGTCACCGATGCCTGCTATGACATCATCAGGGATTTGGCCCTGGCCAGTGCCAAGGTGGTGGCCATCGGCGAAATCGGTCTCGACTTTTACCGCGACCGTTCGCCCCGCGACGAGCAGGAACGGGTCTTTCGCGCCTTTTTGCGGCTGGCTGCGGAGCTGGGAAAACCGGTGATCGTCCATGACCGTGATGCCCATGGGCAGGTCATGGCCTGCCTCAAGGAAGAGGGGGCAACGAGTGGGGTTCTGCACTGTTTTTCCGGTGACAGCGCCATGGCGGCCGAGGCCATCGCAATGGGTTTCTATATCTCCATCCCAGGCACGGTCACCTATCCTGCCAACGAGGCCCTGCGCCAGGTAGTGCGGGTAACCAGCATCGATAGCATGCTGGTGGAGACCGACTGTCCCTATCTCACGCCGGTGCCCCATCGCGGCAAACGCAACGAACCGGCCTTTGTACGGCTGGCGGCCGAACGGGTGGCCGAGGTGAAGGGCCTTACACTTGAGGATGTGGCCCGCATCACCACCAAGAACGTGCGCGACCTGTTCGGCATCCGCCTGTGGGATCAATCCACGAAGATCGCCTATAAGATCAGAAATTCCCTCTATCTCAATATCACCAATCGCTGCTCGAACAATTGCAGCTTCTGCGCGAAATTCGATGATTTCACCGTCAAGGGGCACAACCTGCTGCTGGACGCCGAACCCGGCTTTGAGGAGGTCATGGCAGCAGTCGGGCAACCGGATGGGATAGACGAGATCGTCTTTTGCGGCTATGGCGAGCCGCTGATCAGGCTGGACCTGGTCAAGCAGGTGGCGAAAGAGCTCAAGCTGCGCGGCTACAGCATCCGCATCAACACCGACGGCCAGGCCAACCTGGTCCATGGCCGCAACATCCTGCCGGAACTGGCCGGACTGGTGGACGAGATCTCCATTAGCCTCAATGCCCCGGATGCAGAAACCTATGGGCGTCTCTGCAACACCCCCTTCGGGGCGAACGGCTTCAATGCTGTCTGCGAGTTTATCCGCGAGGCCGGACAGTATATCCCGCATGTCGTTGCCAGCATGGTGACCGTGCCGGGCGTGGATGTCGAGGCCTGTCGGCGGTTGGCCCAAGAGCTCGGGGCGGAATTTCGCATCAGGGAGTATGCCGAAGTCGGGTAGGGGGGTAACATCATCCCGGCAAAATTGCTTCAATCCGAATATTCCGGGTGGAAACTTGCGTGTGGAGCGAAACCATTTCGATTGAAATTTATATACACCTTCCCAAATACGACAAATATCCCTGAATCCTTTCAGGAAGCCGATTTACAACTTTTATCCCGACTATCGCGTGTATTGAACTTATATACACTTCCCCACCAATCAAACCGCCATCCAATTTTTATCGCGTTCTGTAAATAATATTAAATAGTGTAATAACAAAATGTTACGGCTTTATTGGGTTGCTTTGATGGATTTGGCACGGGTGATGCTATTCATATATACAAAAGCAATTAATCATCACAGAGAATAAATAGGAGGATGTCATGAAAGCACTCGCCACTTTGATAGGAACAATCGCCCCGGCCACGGCATTCGCAGCATCAGGAGCTCACGTGGACAATAGTGGAATCTTCGTATGGATCTTCCTTGGCTTCTGTGCCCTGATAGTTGTAGCGCAGGTAATTCCTGCAGTGTTGCTCTTCTTCGGCATGGTAAAGGGCTTCACAGCAAAATCGGAAGTAAAGGCACATGGCAAATCCTAGCAGCAATCGTCTGCGGGCATGGCGTAGCCTGCTGCAGTGAACAGATAGAGCCCCTCGATATCTTCAGTATACCGTGGGGCTCTTTTTATCACGAGCTATGCGATCGCTTGGATGTCTGGGAACAATGGCAGAGGTACCGGATTCAGCCCTTTACATTCCAATTGCGGAGGTTGTGTTGTGAAACTTGATGAACTTATAAAGAATCTTCAGGCCGCATTGACGAAATTGGGTAATGTGGAAGTGTTCCACGAAGGTGGTGTGGTCAGATTGATAGACCCTGTCCCGGAGGAAGAAGACTGTTGCGCCCACGTTTATCTGGAATAGGCCGAACTACTTAAAATTTATGGTATTGCAAGATGGCAACTCACTTGGATTTACTGATTGAAATTTGAAGCCGTACGGAATTAAAAAAAGGACTTAAGCAGTTTGCTTAAGTCCTTGATTTTTTTTGGTGGAGGTGAACAGGATCGAACTGTCGACCTCTTGAATGCCATTCAAGCGCTCTCCCAGCTGAGCTACACCCCCACATCAAATTGAACCCATTTTTTATCAGATGACCGTTTGCTTGTCAATCCCTTTTTCAAGTATCTGTTCCAAAGTTCAGCTTTGTCCTTGACGATTTCATCTTCCATGAAGTATATTACCTCCCATCGCCGGAGTGGTGAAATTGGTAGACGCACTGGACTCAAAATCCAGCGGGAGCAATCCCGTGCCGGTTCGACCCCGGCCTCCGGCACCATTAGAAAATCCAGGCTAGTCCATAAAAGTCCACTGTAGTATTGAAACCCCTGAGAAATCTGGGGTTTTTCTTTTGTGCAGAGTCCAGATTTGGGTTGGATTTTGACGGGATGCCATCGGGTCGCCAGTTCCGGTTTGACCGGGGTGCTTTGAGATCTTACGGTTGCAATCCGCTCGCGATGGACGCCTGGGCCTGTGTCAGGGCGGTGTTTTGATTATAGAACCAGCCGACTGTTCGGATTTAGGCTTGATAAGTGTGGCTACAATGCTATTATCACACGGGCACTACGTGCATAATTCAATTTCAAGGAGAGAATATGACAAAAGCGGAATTCGTTGCAGAGGTAGCAGGTAAAACCGGTTTAACCAAGGCCGCAGCAGCAGAGGCTGTGGATGCTTTCGTCACGACAGTGACAGAGGTGCTCAAGGCTGGTGACAAGATCACTTTCCCCGGGTTCGGCAGCTTCAGTGTGTCTGAAAGGGCCGCAAGGGTAGGACGCAATCCGCAAACAGGCGCAGAACTCAAGATCGCCGCGTCCAAGAGCGGCAAATTTTCGGCCGGCAAGGATTTGAAAGGACTTTAGTTTATCCTGTTTATCAGGGTAAGAAATGAAACTCCACATTGCCATCTGGTCTTGCCGTGGTGATGTGAGTTGTGATAATGGCTGGGCCGCAATGGCCTAGCCACTTTTACAGATAAACAGGTGTTCCGCCTCCGCACACTCTCTTGCCGACAACCCCAGTTCCCTTGCACGTCCTTCCCAGCCGCTCACTACCCCGCACACCATTTCCATGATCTCCCGCGCCCGGTTTATGTCCAATCGGTAATACGCCGCAGTCGAGATCGCGATTTCCAGATTCGGCAGCCGGTCGTAAGAATTCAGGGACAGGACGTGTTCCTCTTTTCTGAAAGAGGGGTTAATGTCAAAAGCTGGTGCCAGGCGCCAGCCGGTAGGTGAACGCAGAAACCCGTGGTTGCGGAGGTGGTCATCCCGGTTGGCCATAGCCACGTTGAAGATAACCCGTGTGAACAGTTCCTCAAGATCGCGGTCGATATACTCCGTCTGACCGTAAGTGGCGATGAACTCGGCCAGTTCCAGATAGCTGGCGTCCTCGGTATCGATACGCTTGAGCATGGTCATGGCTGACGCAAAGAAACGCCGGTCATGGCCGGCACGATCAAAGCGCTTGACCATGAAGGTGTGATAGCCATTGCCGATCCTGACCAGTCGAGATTCAGGCACGGATATTCCGCACATCTGCGCCATCTCTTGCCCAAGTTTCTCCCAAACAGCCACGTCATAGTCGTCATCGGACGAGGGAAACTTGGCGATCCAGAGATTTCCTTCCTCGTCAACCAGGTTGGCCTTGGGGCGGGCACCACCGAGCGACGATCCGGGAGCAACCAGCACTTTCAGCCATTCCTTGATCTTGCCGGGATCGTCCTGCTTCTTCTTGGTCAGTTCAAAGGCAATTGCCTGTAATTCGGCAAGCTTTGCGACCGGCGGGGCAGCCAAAGCCTCATTTGCCAGGAAGTCTTGCTCCCCTGGCCAGCTGAAACGCAGCGCCCCCATGCGTGTGCAGTCCTGAACCCCGAGCAGGAATTCCCATGGCCCAAGCGTCCGTGGCGTCCGCCCTTCATCTCTGGCCTCGACCACCTCCCGCCGCTGCATCAGCACTTGGCCCCACCGGTCGGGGCACGAATCCATGAACACGCCGAAATTGGAGTTTCCGGGAAAAAATTCACCGGATGTGATATCCAGTTCAGGATCAAGGGGAAAGGCGTGAGCATGCCTCAGCCAGGTTTGATTGTAGGCGAAGCGCACGCTGCCGCGATCACCCCTGGAAATGGTACCGATGTGCTGCAATGGACCGAAGCTCGGGTCATCAAGCCAGACCCATAACTGTTCTCTTGCTGCTTTTTTAGCCATTTTCATTGCCAATTGGGGTTTTACGCCGAGGAGCGCGCTTCCGCTCGGTGAGGGCTTCATCCTGAAGGCGGCGGCCGAGAACATCTTCCCTGGCAACCAGAGACAGGTCTCCTGTCAGGCCGAGAACGCGCAATACCTGCACATAGATCCCAATCGCTACGGAAGGTTCTCCGTTTTCGACCTTATAAAGCGTCGGGCGCGAAATGTCAGCCCTGGCACAAACCGTCTCCATGGAGAAGCGGCGGCGCAGCCTGGCATCCTTGAGGCGCTGGCCCAGTTCCTTCAACTCCCTGGCGGAGGATGGATAGATTGTCGTGGTTCTTTTGTTGGTCATAACGATAATTGATATTTACATAATGACTACAAATTGTCAAAAATAATTATCGTTACTCAGGTGAACTTAAGATAGGCCCGCGTATTGGCAAGTCTTTATCATTCCCTGTTTGACGGCCTAGGTTTATGAGCGTATAACCGGCTATGCCGAGCAGTTGCGCCCCAAATTGCTGATGGGGCGCTACCGTGGTGCGAATGGCTGGTGGCAGAAGGCGGTGCTGAAACCGGAAAAGGCACAGTGGGGTGGTGAGGTTGCAGCAGGAAAGCTGACCGACTATCTGAAGCCTCAGACCATAACCGTCTATGTTGACAAGGACAATCCGGAAGCAGTACTTATCCAGAACCGGCTCAAGAAAGACCCTCAAGGTGATGTGGAACTGCTCCACCGTTTCTGGCAACCGGATACAGTTGTCCCACATGGGGATACGGTTCACCCGATACTGGTTTATGCAGACCTGATGGCAACCGGAAACCAGCGAAATGTTGAAACGGCACGGATACTATATGACGAACATATCGTTCAACTTATCAGAGAAGATTGAATTTACTGACGACCAAGGAGAACATGTCAAAAAAAATCGGACACAACTATAGTCGAGACCCTTATCCGTGGGATGACTCAGAGAAACCCGCCAGTTCTGGAGAGTGGACCTGTTGTGGCATGAAACTTAGCCGGTCTTTTTACGTCTGCCCGATATGCGAAAAAGAGCGGGATCAGGAGTCTGAAGGAGATACAGACCAAGACTCTCCCTGATATTTTGAAAAGAGGGATTATCCGGCCACCGCATTTGTGTCATGGCGACCGCCGTAGCTCGTTGACAGGGGGGTATCGCCGGAGTAATGTGAAGCACTTTTTATGTAATGGATTTGAGGATGAAGATGGATGGGACAATCAGACTATCACAAAAGCCGCTAAACTGGGAATAATACCGGTTTGAGCGGCTTTTTTATTTTGAGTACATGTAATTGGAATGAGATGCCATGCAGGAGATTTATTCCAGATGGTTACGAATCTTGAAAACATAAAGTTTCTCCACCCAGTTGGAGCATCCACCTTCAAATACGGTGTAACTATCCCCGTTGAGGCGCAGACGGAGCGGATGCGTGCTATCGGCAAAGGTGGCAAGGCATCCGTCACAATATTGTTCGGTACGGAAGAACCGGTAGTTGCTGAAATTCGCCGATTGAACAATAAACCTGGGCACCTCCAGTTCAGATATGAGAACAAGGCACAGGAGCGTTTGCGGCAGTATCTGCTGGCTGTTTTCGGTTGCCAGTCCGACGGCAGTCTGCTTGAGGTGGAAGAGGTTGCACCGTTCACTTTTATCTTCAAGCCGATTCTAAAAGACACTTCGCCATGCCTCTGGATCAGCGACATGCTGCTGCACAGGCTGGACAACAAAGACGCAAAGCAGTTAACGGAAATAGAGCAGATCGAGGAAACGCTTGCCGCTGTGAAGTATGACGCTGGTTTTAACCAATCTGACTACAACGGACGGATAAATGAAGGGTTGGTAGGGCATGGGTGGAACCGTGAGCAACGGGTTGTCAGTGAACTTGGCCTCAAGTGTGATTTCGAGAAGAACGGTATCTGGGTCGAGGTGGAGTTCGGCAATGCCCGCTCTTATTACCAGGACTATGTGAAGTTCATGCTGGCACGGAAATATCGCGAAGCCAGGCTTGGTCTGCTTCTCTGTCCGACGACGTCGTTTGCGGCGCTGTTGTGCGAGTTGGGTCAGCAGAGGGCGCGGGAGAATTCGGTGCGGGAGCGGGCGCCGGTTTATTCCGGGATGATGAGTTATGAGAAGGCGGTGAGGGAGTTGCCGTATTTGGGGTTTATGTTTGAGATGCCGATTGTTGTTGCGGGGGTTGGGGTGAGTGGGGGGTGAATGAACTGCCTCGGAATCATGGATAAATACGGGCAGTGTCCCGCATTTATCCATGTCGTTTCAAAACGTTCATCACATTCTTGCTTTTGCATCGTTGAACAGCTAAAGTGTTTCAATGTCTGTGATATCCTGGCGGAAGTTGCTGGGTGAAATCAAAATATGGCGCTAACCGAGGATTTCATGGAGTTATTTAACAAAATCACTATTGCTCATTTTATATGGTACCTTGTGCCTGGCCTTGCATTATTCTTCTTCCTACTGTTCCCGTTCTTGATAATAAATCCGCTTCTAGCGAAGTCCATTGCTCAAAATTTAGGCTCTGTTGGCATAATTCTACTTGCAATAATACTAGGCTTTATGCTCGATGGACTTCGTCTTTACCGTCTCAGGCCGAATTACAACAAGAATAAAGATCAGTTCTTTCTGAGTCTTCAACAAACAATTGGGTTACCGAACCTCGATCCATATTTCATACAATCACATATTTCCGATTTTGCTAGACAGAAAAAAATTACAGGAATTGGCATACATCACGCTATATGGATTATGCATGGACATCTTTCAATGATAGCTTTTTTGGAGTTCATTTTCTGGATTGTTGCTTTGGCATACTATTATTTTGCGGGTTCATCTCCATATCAAATAATTAAGCCGGTTAGCTCATGGAATATAGCTTTAACCGCATACTCAGGATTTGCGTTATTATTTTTTTGTATGGGAATCCGTTTTCATAAAATAGCCATGGAAGATCAGAAAAGAACTAATCAGATGTTTCTTGATTTCGCGAAACAGCACTATACAGAACTACGTACCTTGTTAAACGCCAGAACACCATAAATGTATTGGATAACTAATGTTACATTCGAACAATAATCCTCCACGGTTTTTTCCGTCAGTTGGTCTTAAGCTCACAGGTCAATGCAGACTTCGATGTCCGTTTTGTTGTGAACCAGATCGTAATCAGAAAACATATCCCGTAGAAAGTTTTTTTGAGCTTACAAATATTTTAAGTGAAAACGGCACACGTCGTCTTTGCCTTACAGGCGGAGAACCACTACTTTATCCAGATTTACCGAAATTACTAAATCATACAAAGAAACTAGGCTTTTTTAACCTTCTATTGACATCCGACGGCAGTTTATTAAAGCAAAAATACCAAGAATTGTTGCCAAATGTTGATGCAGTTAGGTTTAGTATACACGGGGTAGGTTCTAAGCATGATGAGATTGTCGGAGAAACCAACGCTTTCAGCGAAATTGATGAAATGATTGGAACTCTTACAGATTTGAACGTGCCGTGCTATGTGACAACAGTTGTATCAAATTTGAATTCCTACGATATACATCATGTCGCTGATTGGTGCTTTTCAAAGAAAATTAAACAGTATTACATATTTGGCCTTATGAAAAGCGGAAGAGGGATGAATTTTATTGACACAAAAGGTGAAGTGCCAGAACAGCGTATTTCTGAAATTATGAGCACTTTAAATGAAAAATATGCGGATTCAGCTATGAGAATTGTTCATTATGATTATCGGAACAAGAGTGAATGTATTCTTGTGTATGGTGATGGAAGAGTCGTTATTGATCCATACCCCGTAGAGCCGGTTTACCAGTATGAAATTGGGAATCTATTGTCTGATTCAATCGCAGACATAAAACGTAACTTTAAAACGGATCCTGATAATATTAAGGGTTATGCAGCCCATTATGATATGACTCCTTCGGTCGAGTAATTAGTCGATCAAAACTTTAGCTGATAACAGGCAAGGATTATGCGATATTTTGGATCTAAAGTTTCGACTTTGGAAGAATTGTACAAGGTTATATCATTTCGAGTACCTTCAGGATCGTTTTGCGATCCCTTTGGGGGCATCGGCTCAGTTGGGTCGTTTTTCCAGTCAAGAGGTTATAATGTTTGGAGTGGTGATATACTGAAATGCCCGCACTTTTTCCAGATTGCTAGGTTGAAATTTTCTTTATTTTACTTTGAAGACTTAATAAAAGAATTGAAAGTCAAAGACCAAGTAGGCTTAGTGGAATATTTTAATACACTGTCGCCAAAAACTGGCTGGTTTGTGAATGAATATGCAGATAAGCGAAAATTTTTTACTCAAAATAATGCGAGAAAAATTCAAGCTTGCAGATTGAAAATAAAAAACTGGGCACAAAGAGGCTTGGTAAATTACGAAGAACATGCGGTTTTACTCGCTTCACTAATAAATAGTATGGATAAAGTAGCTAACACTGCTGGAACTTATTACGCTTATCTTAAGAGCTGGCATAGGAAGGCGCTATGTGATTTTAAATATGAATTCATTGAACCACCTAGTCATAAACTAGAAGGGGCTTGTTTTCATGAACCAGCGAGATCACTTGTGAAACGTAGGCATTTTAATGTTCTATATTTAGATCCCCCTTATAATCAACGATCCTACTCACACTATTACCATCTGCCAGAAACCATTGCGCAGGAGCTAACTCCGAGGGTTCATGGGATGTCGGGCATACCTTCTCTCCCTTCAAGCCCTTCGAGTTTTAATATCAGGCGAGAAGCAAAAACATCTTTGATTGAGATCTTGGATAATTCAAGATTTGATCTTTTGGCGTTTCATTATGCTGACGATGGTATTATTTCTCCACAGGATATAGAGGAAACACTTTCTTCTTATGGAAAGGTTGATAATTTCTTCCTAGATAGCAAAGGATATACTACTAAACAAACTTCAAGAAATCTAAAACATCATCTTTATCTAGTGCAAAATGTCTAAACTTCTACCTGATTATAAAGAATTTGAATACAATGGTCTTATACCTTTCTCTAATATAAGATTGGTAGCAGTTGATCTCGATGGAACTTTGCTTAAAGGATGTGATTCGCCTCTTCCAAAGAAATTTTTAGAGTTTACAAGGAAGTTGCACCGGTATGATGTTCGGCTTACTATCGCCACTGGTCGCACTTTGAATGGTACTCGCTCCTTAATCAATGAACTTTTTGTCAGGAATGATACTCCAGTCGTTTTATACAATGGCAGTGTAATCATAAATAATAAATTCGAACTTCTATTTCGCAAAACGTTGTCTGCTGAATCGTTGGCGCATATAGTGGGATTCTCTTCAAAATTAGATGTCAAAATATTAGCTTACAGTTATGAGAGGTCGAGTAGAGAGCCAAGAGAGCATGCTTTTGGCTGGTCATCTTTAGATAAACCGTTTTTAGAGTACAATATGATGCCGGTGAAATGGCTTGATTGGAACGAAAAAACAATTGATTATGCTGCTTCGGCTGTTGTTATTCATACACTAGGAGATGAAGCAAATACCAAAAAAATATGTGCGGAGTTATCTACCCTGGTTGACATATCATACACACTTGGTAAGTCTTATATTGAAATTGGTCCAAAGAATAGTAACAAAGGGACTGCACTTGCATTTGCAGCTAATGTTCTTAATTTATCAAGAGATCAAGTCCTTGCGCTTGGCGACAATGACAACGATGCGGAAATGCTCGCTTGGGCTGGAATTGGTGTCGCAGTGAAAGCGGCATCAAATCTAGCAATTCAGAACTGTAATTTTGTTACAAAACGTGGAGTTGTTGACGGTGCAATTGAGATGATGAAGATAGTCCATTCTTCAAGGCGCTTGTTTACATGAACCAGGTTGAACATCGCGTCGATGAAAATATTATTACTACTGTAGATGAGGATAGTCAGTCTGTATTTATTGCAGAAGAGACAATTTTAGATTTTTGCGAAAGCACATGTCACATTGATTTAGATAGCTCAAAATTAAGACATATAATTAATATTGGCCTGTTGCCACAATATACATTCAATTCCAAGAAATTTGTTCTGAAGAGTGATTTAGTTTCACTCTTGTGTTCTATTAAAAGTATTGATTCTGAAACGCTCATTACCGCTCCGTATTTACACCTGTTCAGCCATGATAAAATGGATAGTATAAAGATCGGTGAAAATACCGTCATTGATCTTGCAAGTGAAGAACCTTCAAAAGACCCCACGTTTTTTTCAGCAACCCGCAACTTAATCTCTTCATATCAGCTATCTGAGACAGGTGAAAATATTGAGCACAGCATATCCTATTTCTCAGATTCAAGATTGACGACACTATCAAGTGATATTTTTGAATTGGCAAAGTCTCAATTACTCCGTTGTGAAAAAGCCGATATGACGGCAACTAGTCAGTTTGCTCGTTCTGCCCATTATATGGGATCTAAGAGACAACTTTGTTCTTTTCTTGTTGAGGCAATTTCATCGGCCTTACCTGAATCAGGTGTAATTGTTGACCTCATGTGTGGATCAGGCGTTGCTTCCGGTGCCTTTAGCAAGATATGGGATACCTACGCCTCTGATGCTCAGGAGTTTTGCAGGATCTTGGCTGTTATTCATGGTGGTGGATTTGAACGTTCATCTGCCAAAGAAGTCATCTCAAAGTTGCTCCCGATCGCAAGACAACATTTTGAACAATTGCAAAGTTGTTTTTCTGATGAACTTGAAGCTGAAGATGATTTGTTTTGTTGCGATATTGACAGGGAATTAATTGCTTCTTACAAAGAGTTCGTTCGGGCTTTTCCTGCACTTCATAAAGGGAACAAAACAAAGACTTGGGATCCGCAAGCTGAAGTATCTCTGCGCAGAGTGGATAAGTCCGTTTACCCTTATTGTTTGTTTACGGCATATTTTACTAATGTCTATTTTGGTCTTAGGCAATGCGTTGAGATTGACAGTCTCCGTTTTGCAATTGATCAGCTAGATGATAAAAATGAAAAAACTTGGGCACTCGGTGCTCTGATTGCAACATTGAGCGCTTTAGGCACCACTTTTGGTGGACACTTTGCTCAGCCAGGTGCCATGAATTTAGATGGCTTGTCTGATGTACAAATCTCAAAGGTAATTGATAAACGATCATTTTCCATTACCCATGAGTTTTCAATAAGGCTCCTAAATCTATCAGAAAAAAGCCAATCATCACCACGAGGAATTGACGTTGTCCCAGGACCATGGGAGAACGCTCTAAACTTATTAGCAAGCAAGTTAAATGGTAAAGACGTTCTTGTGTACCTTGATGCCCCTTATACGAGAGAAGAATACAGTAGATATTACCATGTACTTGAAACTCTTGCCGTGTACTCATACCCGTCATGCACTGGAAAAGGCTTAACCCCTATACCCGGCGAGCGATTTAGATCTGACTTTTTTACAAAAAACGAGGGTAAAATTACTGCGATTCTTGTAAACATCATAACTAATATTTTAAGTAAAGGCTGGAGTTGTGCGTGGAGCTACTCTGATTCTGGAGCAGCAAATATATGTAACGTGATAAACACAGTGTATTTAAATACGAATTGCGACATTAAATCCTACTCGGTACCTTTCGTTCATAAATCCCAAGGAGGTGCTCTTCCCAAGAATGTGAACGAATTTTTAGTAATATTTTCTAGAAAGGAAAAGAGTTAGCAGGTAATAGGAATAATCGGGGGACACATTACCAAATTTCCCCTTTAGATAGGTGGCGTTGGGGTTTAGGCATGAAAGTGGAAATTTCAGAAAAGTTCCGGGGACATTTTGTTTAATCCATAAACAACTGTTACCCGTTTCCAAGAGGCAACCGGGTCAGGCTTTGCATTTAGTGATATCATAAAGAGGCAACCGGGTCACAACCGGGTCAGGCTTTGCATTTAGTGATATCATAAACAGGCGCGGCTGGCCTCAGAAGTGCAACACCAGTAAGTTCAGCCTTTGAAAGAGGCATTATTGATGGAATCCACTGAACCACTCTGCCCTTTTTGTACACTCGACTCCATCCGTATCATCGACGCTAACGACCACGCCATGGCGATAATGGACGGCTTCCCCATCTCCCCCGGCCATACTCTTGTCATCCCCAAGCGACACATAGCTTCACTATTTGAGGCGACTAGAGACGAACGAGATTCATTGCTTGACCTGTTGGAACAGGTAAAAACAAAGCTACAGGAAAAGTATAGCCCCGATGGTTTCAACATCGGCGTCAATGACGGTGTTGCTGCCGGACAGACCGTCATGCACCTGCACATACATCTGATCCCACGCTATAGCGGTGATACTG
>Ga0172380_10005249_pt1 | contig 15889 bp, 19 predicted proteins | sample Leawe162metaG_FD_119747 | JGI IMG/M metagenome (GOLD analysis project Ga0172380, IMG submission 119747) | Leachate microbial communities from a municipal landfill in Southern Ontario, Canada - Leachate well 162 metaG | ecosystem: Engineered > Solid waste > Landfill > Unclassified | place...
GATCGGTTTTTTTAGTGCTTTGGCCGCCTGCTTGGCGACATAGCCGTGGGAGGTGCCATGGAAACCGTAGCGACGGATTTTATGGAGGGTGTATTGATCTTTCGGCAACCCGTATAAATAGGCCTTGGGCGGCATGGTCTGATGAATGGCCGTATCGAATACTGCAATCTGCGGCATGTCGGGATACAGTTCGTAGATGGCCTGAATCCCCATCAGGTTCGGAGGGTTGTGAAGCGGAGCCAACACGGAGTTTTTCCGGATGGCATCTACAACATCACCATCGATTCGAACCGATCCGGTAAAATCTTCGCCACCATGTACCACGCGGTGTCCGACGCCGGAGAGTTCGTTCAGGCTTTCCAGCGCGCCCTTTTCAGGATCGGTGAGCATCGAGAAAATTGCATTGATCGCCTTCTTGTGGTCGGGAAGATCCAGATATTGGTGATCTTTTTCGCGTCCGGGTTTTTTGCAGTCCACACTGGCGCCGGAGATGCCGATGCGCTCTGCACCGCCCTGTGCCAGCACGGCAAAGTCACTGTTGCTGCCGATCGACTCGTAAAGTTTGTACTTGATGGAAGAGGAGCCCGAATTGATAACCAGAATTTTCATTATTCGTCCTGTTTACGTTTGTTAGTTCAGAGACTGTACTGCTGTGATGGCCGCAACGCCAACGATATCTTCAGCACTGCATCCGCGCGACAAATCATTCACCGGCTTTTTTAATCCTTGAAGGATCGGCCCGTAGGCTTCGGCACCGCCGAGGCGCTGCACCAGCTTGTAGCCAATATTCCCGGCGTTCAGATCCGGGAAAATCAATATACGGGCCTGCCCTGCGACCGGGCTGCCGGGGGCTTTGGATTTTCCTACGGAGGGGACAATCGCCGCGTCAAGCTGGAGCTCGCCATCCAGTTCAAAACCCTGATCCGCATATTCGGAAGCAATAATCTGCTTCGCCTTTTCTGTTGCGGCGACCACTTTGTCAATCAGCGGGCTGGAAGCCGAACCTTTAGTGGAATAGGAAAGCATGGCGACTTTGGTCGGAAGACCGAATTGTTTCGCAGTCTGTGCACTTTGCACGGCAATTTGCGCTAATTGATCTGCGTCCGGATTTTCAACCAGTCCGCTGTCGGAAAAAATATAGGGTACGTTGTTGCTGACCATGAAAAACAGTGCGGAAACCATTCCACCCTTCCTGGCTCCGCGGATAATCTGAAGTGCCGGGCGAACTGTATCCGCTGTAGAGTGAGCCGCGCCGGAAACCAGACCGTCGGCTTCGCCGCTCTGCACCATCATCATGCCGAAGTAGTTGACCTGCTTGACCGTTTCGCGGGCCTGATCGAGTGTAATGCCTTTGCTTTTGCGCAGTTCATAGAAAGCTGAGGCATACCCTTCGAGCCTGTCGGAGGTTTGAGGATTAATGACGGTGATGCCAGAGTTGAGGCGTGCCGCAGTTGTCTCGTCGCCCAATACAATTACCCTGGCAATCCCTTCAGCAACAATCATATTGGCTGCCGTTGTAACGCGCTCGTCGGCGCCTTCGGGAAGAACAATTGTGCGTTGGTTGGCTTTGGCTTTATTAATTACCGTCTGAATAAATTCACTGCGACTCATTTTCCGGAACCCTTTCCATTTTTCAAAATCACGAAACTAAACAAATAAAAAACCCCCTAAGCTAGGCTTAAGAGGCTTTTACCATAAGGAATTCTCCCTGGGATTTACTTTTTGCTTTCGACCGGTTCGGAAGCTTCCACCCATTCAAGAATCACCATTTCGGACGCATCGCTCATCCGCGGGCCGAGTTTGGTGATTCGTGTGTACCCGCCGTTGCGTCCTGCGAAACTAGGAGCGATTTCGTCGAACAGCACCTTCACCTGCGCGGGTTGCTTGATCGTGGCGAGCGCCTGACGGCGGGCCGCCAGCGTACCGGCTTTGCCCAGTGTCACCATTTTCTCAGCCAGCGTACGGGTCGCCTTCGCTTTCGCGATGGTGGTTTTAATACGGCGCTCGGCAATCAGGTTGCATACCTGATTGGCCAGCATCGCATTGCGATGGGCTCCGGTACGGCCGAGCTTAACTGTTTTCTTAAGATGTCTCATGATAAACCTCGTTTTGTAAAACTATTCAACGTCTTTGGCCGGGGGCTTAAGCAAATCGGCTTCAAACGTCATGCCGAGAGACAGACCCATGTCCAGAATCTTCTGCTTAATCTCATTCAGCGATTTTTTACCAAAGTTGCGGTATTTGAGCATTTCGGCTTCCGTCTTCTGCGCCAGCTCGCCAACGGTAGTGATATTGGCGTTATTGAGACAGTTAGCGGCGCGAACGCTCAGCTCAATTTCGTTGACGCTGATATTAAGCTTACGGCGCAAATCTTCTTTTTCGATATCAATCTGTTTTTCGCTGGCTTCAAACTCGATCAGGTCTTTGTCGTAGCTAACGAAGATGTCGAGGTGATGACGCAGGATGGCGGCAGACATGGTGAGCGCGTCATCAGGCGTAACACGTCCGTCAGTCCAGATTTCGATAATCAGTTTGTCATAGTCGGTGCGGCGACCGACACGGCAGGTGTCTACATCGTATTTCACACGGGCAACCGGAGAAAAGAGCGAGTCGATCGGAATCAAACCAATTTCCTGTTCTTCTTTTTTATTGCCTTCCGCCGGGCAGTAGCCGCGGCCGACACGGGTTTCGATTTCGACTTCAAATTTACCGTTGCTGTCGAGCGTGGCGATGTGGTGATCGGGGTTCAGCACCTGGATGCTGTCGTTGACCTGAATGTCGCCAGCAGTGACTTCACCCGGTCCCTTTACGCTGATTTTCAGACGCTGAGGCTCGCGGGTATAGGACTTAAGCAGAACTTTTTTTAGATTGAGAACGATATCGGTAACATCCTCAACAACGCCCGGCAGGCTGCAGAATTCGTGCGGTGCGCCATGAATTTTAACGGATGAGATCGCGGTACCTTCCAGCGAGGAAAGCAATACGCGGCGCATGGAGTTGCCGATGGTACGGCCATAGCCGGCTTCAAACGGTTCGGCAACAAATTTTCCGTAGGTGGCGGTGGATGCGGCTTCGTCTTTGACGACCCGCTTGGGCATTTCGAAACGACCTAATCTGATTGGCATTGTCTTTTCCTCCCAGAACCGGGCATTAACCGATCCATATGGTGTTACTTTTCTATTGCTGATTCCGCTTAAACGCGCCGTTGTTTTCTCGGGCGGCAACCGTTATGCGGAACCGGCGTGGTATCTTTAATTGCTGAAACCCGAAGCCCGGCGGCCTGAATTGCCCGCACGGCCGATTCGCGGCCTGCGCCCGGACCCTGCACGCGGACTTCCACTTCGTTCATTCCATGCGCCATCGCGGCACGCGCGGCTTCCTGCGCCACCGTAGTGGCTGCAAAAGCAGTACTCTTGCGGGATCCTTTGAACCCGCAACGACCGGCACTGCTCCAAGAAATTACCTGACCACGCATGTCGGTCAGAGAAACGATGCAGTTATTAAAAGTGGTTTTGATGAACGCAATGCCGTACGGCACGTTCTTGGCGCCCTTCATGCGGCGTTTAGGTTTTCCGTCATCGACCGGAGCCTCTTCAATCTGAGCAAAAATATCTTTCTGCCTCGGCTTTTTGGTTACTTCAGCGGCGGGTTCTGCCGCTTCAACGGCTTTAACAGCCTCGACAACTTCTTCTACAGGTTTGGTTTCTTCAGCCATGAATCGGGTTCCTCAGTTAAAAATTATTTCTTCGCAGCAGGAGCCGACACCTTGGCTGCCGAACGGGCTTCTTTGCCGCGAACCGCACCGACCGTACGGACCTTACCTTTACGGGTACGGGCGTTGGTTTTCGTGCGCTGGCCGCGAACCGGCAATCCGCGACGATGACGGGTGCCGCGATAGGAATTAATCGAAATCAAGCGGCGGATGTTCTGTCCGATTTCGCGGCGCAGATCCCCTTCAATCGTATAATCCGCACGAAGAACAGCGGTCAGCTTGGTAATTTCTTCGTCGGTCAGACCGTCCGCCTTTTTAGCGGGATCCAGACCGGCTTTGGCGATCACTGCGCGGGAAGTGGTCAGGCCAATGCCAAAGATGTACGTCAAAGCATATTCGAGACGCTTTTTTCCGGGAATATCGACACCAATTATGCGTGGCATATAAAACTTGCTCCTTAAAAATTAACCCTGACGCTGTTTGTGACGCGGGTTGCGTTTGTTAATCACGTAAACACGCCCTTTACGACGCACAATCTTGTCGTCAGCGCTGATCTTCTTAACTGATGCCTTAACCTTCATAGTTCACCTAAATAATAATCCGCCCCACATTCATATTGTAAGGCGACATTTCCACCTTCACAAAAACGCCCGTTTCCGGCTCTTTTCCTTCACGGTCTCCAGGTGCAATATAGGCTGTAAACCGATGTCCATTGCCTAATACTGCCCGAAAAGCGTGACTATCTATCACGGCCTCTAACTGAGCGTCCAGTAAAATAGTCTCACAATCGTCCATTTTTAAGAGCGGCTCATCATACAGACCGGGGTTCCCCGTACAAGCCCCAATTCGAGAAAAAATCAACCTTCCGAAGGTTGGAAAAAAGATGCCCGATTTTTCCAAGGTCTTGGAAAAATTCAGTTAACCCGGCGGCTCCGGTTCCAATGTTTGGAAAACTAACGCCGCAAGACGACTTTAAAGACCTGCGCGGCTTCGCGGCGGCAAAGCAGAATGGAGCTGATTAGATAGACGATGATGCCCGCAACGACGGCTCCGACAACCGCGCCGATCTGGGCAAACTTACCGGAGACCAGATTTTCCAATGTTTGGAAAATCCATCCGTGCGTCCAGACGACAGCGACGCACATGGGAATGGCGGCCAGCGAATAACGTAGCAGACTGTTCCCTACTCCGGCCCAATCGGGTTTCCCGATGCGTTTTTGAAGAATCAACGCCAAAGCGACGGCGGCGAAGCCTTCGGCGAGCACGGTGGCGGCGGCGATCCCGGCATGTTTGACGGCCTGCGGCAAGGTGAGGATGAAGGTGATGTTGAGCACGAGATTAACAAGCACCGCGCAGACGGCGATGCGAACCGGCGTGCGGGTGTCCTGCATGGCGTAGAAGGCGGGTACAAAAATTTTGGCGAGGCTGAAGACGACGAGACCGGGCGCATAGCACTGGAGCGCGATGGCGGTCATCCAGGTGGAAGAAGCATCAAAGGTTTTCCACTCGAAGATCATCTGCACGACCGGCGTGGCCAGCACGAATAAGCCGGCGGCGGCGGGCAGCATGACATAAAAGAGCTGTTTGAGCGAGCGGCTGACGGTGAGACGGATTTCTTCGTGGTTGTCGTTAGCGGCATGTTTGGAAAAGACCGGCAGCAGGACGGTGCCGAGCGCGGTAGCGAAAATGCCAAGAGGGAAATAGATGAGACGTTCGCTGAAAAAGAGCGCGGCAGGCGCGGCAGGACTGATCCAAATGGCAAGCAGGCGGTCGATCATGACATTGACCTGACTGACGGCCATGCCGAGCGCTGCGGGGCCCATCAAGAGCATGATTTTGCGGATACGCGGATTTTTTTCCGAACCTTGGAAAAGTTCAGGATAAAACTTCGGCTTCCAGCCGAAACGTCGCAATACCGGCCACTGCACGGCCCATTGCAAAAAACCGGCCAGCAGAACGGCCCATGCAACGGCATAGATTTTTTCTTCCGGCGTGTTTCCAAACCTTGGAACCACGCAGACGATGGCGAGAATCCAGCAGACGTTGAGGATGGCGGGCGCAAACGAAGAGACGGCAAAATGGTGCAGGGAGTTGAGAATACCCATGGAAACGGCGGCAAGGCAGATGAAGATCATGTAGGGCATCATAATCCGCAGCAGGGAAAGCGTAAGCGCGGTCTTGGCGCTGAGTCCCGGCAGCAGTAATCCAGCGGATGCTCCGAGGATGATGAGAGCGGTGATGACGGCAAGAACCAGTCCGGTTAGGGTAATAACTTTATTGGCGAGCTTCCACGCCTGCTCCGGCCCTTCTTTTTCGCGGGTTTCGACCAGCACCGGAACGAAAGCGGCGGAGAGCGCCCCCTCCCCGAAGAGGCGGCGGAACAGATTGGGAATGGTGAAGGCGACAACAAAGGCGGACATCGGCAGGGTGGTGCCGAAGAAGCCAGCCATCAGAACATCGCGCGCCAGCCCGAGAAACCGGCTGAACATGGTAAAGCCGCTGACAATGCCTACGGAGCGGAGAATGCGTTTCGGTTCCATAATGTCTGTCTGATTTTTTCCAATGTTTGGAACTCGCAAGACTATAGAGGCTTTCGTATTTTGAGATCGGAAGTTTAACCACGGATTTCACGGATGGACACGGATAAAAGTTCACAATTACGGCACCAAGAGCTCAGTGAGGCTATTATCGGGGCCGCAATGGCCGTCCTTAACCGTCTCAAGCCGGGGCTGGACGAAAAATTGTATGAAAACGCCCTGATCATTGAACTGGAGAAGATGGGGCATACCTGCGAGCAGCAAAAGAATTTTCCCGTATATTATGATGGAAAACTGATCGGCACCCTGATCCCCGATCTAATTGTGGATGGCCTCGTCATTGTAGATCCGAAGGTTGTAACCGCATTCAATGAGAATCATATCGCCCAAATGCTGGGCTACCTGAACATAACGGGTCTTGATTTAGCTATCCTGATCAACTTTAAATACGCCTCCCTCAAATGGAAACGGGTGCTCGTCTAATCGGAGTATCCGTGATATCCGTGTAATCTGTGGTAAAAACTATGAGTACTATGAATAAAAACCCAGGCCGCCTGCTGGCGGGCAATGAAGAAATCCTTGCCGCCTCCTATGAAGAGTTCAACCGGATTACGGTCGATCTGGATCTGACCGATCAGCCGAGCCACCCACCCCGCACCCGGCAGAAAACCATTGCCGAACCGGTGAGTGTCTCCGGACAAGGTACATTCGCCGGAAAAAACACCACGACGATTACGTTTGAACCGACCGACCGCGAAGGCTGGTGGCTGGACCGCACCGATCAGCCGAACTCTCTGCCGATCCGCGTAGCGATTGATAATGTCTGGACGACCGGAGCGATTGTCAGCAATATCGTGCTCCGCGCAGGAGGCACGCATAACTACGTGCGTATGGTGGAACACATTATTTCGCTGCGCATGGGGCTGGATGTTGACAATCTGATGATCAAAATCGATTCCGGCGATCCGCCGCTCTTCGTGCGCGGAAGCCTCGATCTGCTGGAGGCGCTGGAGCGAGCCGGACGCAAAACGGTCAACCGTCCGGTAAAATATGTAACGGTCAAAGAGCCGGTCACACTTTGCTGGGATCACGGACAGTTTGTGTCGCTCGCACCAAATACGAATATTGTTCCCAAACTGATCGTTGATGCGGCGGTCAACTTCCCGAACGCGATCGGGCGGCAGCGTATTAAGTTTCCGGTCAACTTTGAGAACATCCAGACCGGAGCGGAGGCCCGTACCAACACGCCATACGGAAAAATGCTCTACTGCAAAACCATCGGCAAGATTTTTGCGGACATCCGCAATCTTGGCTACACCGATCAGAACATTCTGATTGCCAAGAAAAACAGTTATCACAATCAGCCGCGGCTGGTTCGTAACGGAAAATCGCTTGAGCCGATCTGGCACCGCAGCACGCTCGACCTGCTGGCGGCCGTTGCGCTGATTCCCGACGCGCGCTTCGTCGGCGAGATCACCTCCTATAAAGCCGGGCACCGCCTCGACTGCGACCTGATCACGCAGCTTTACCTGAACGATCTTCTGACACCGGTTGGAAACGGATGAATCCGGTTAGAGAAAAAATTGAATACTTCCTGACCAAAGGACTCCTTGCTGTTCTTCATTACTGCCCAGCTCCGGTAATTTACGGTATTTGCCGATCTTTTGCTGCCGTTGTCTACTTAGCCGCAACGAAGCGGCGGCGCATTACGCTGAGAAATCTGCGGCTCGCGTACCCGGAGCTGTCCTTAAAGGAGCACCGACGGATCGCGCGGAAGGCTTATGACCACTTCGGCCAGCTGATCGCAGAATCTGCAATGGTTCTTTCAAAAAAGATCAAGCGGGATGATTTGGGAACGTTAGTAGACGGCAGCGAGATGTCAAAATTGCGGGTCTTGGAGGACAGTAGCGAAAAAGGCGTTCTTTTTATTGCCGGCCATCTGGGAAACTTTGAACTTCTGGCTCATTATACGGGTTGTCAGCTCAGAAAAAGCGGTGCCATTGTTTTCCGCAGAGGGAGCAACCGGCTGATTGACAACCAGATTGTAACCCCGCTGCGCCAGTCATTCGGCAACAAGGTAATCTATAAACATCGTGCCCTGCCCCAGATTGTCCAGACACTGAGAAATGGAAACCACGTCGGGATGCTGATCGACATCAAAACCAACCGCAGCGAAGGCGTTCCGACAGTCTTTTTTGGAAAAGAAACGCTCGCTATAAAATCCTCGGCTTACCTGCAGGTTAAACTCAATATACCCGTTGTTGCAGTAAGCATGGTTCGTGTCGCACCGAAAAAATATAAGCTGGTGGTTCTCGATCCGATCCACTGGGAAGACGATGGTCGGCCGATCGATGAACAGGTTGCCGATCTGACTCAGCGGCACCACGCTGCAATTGAAACCCTGATCCGCCAGCATCCCGAGCAGTGGCTCTGGATGCATGACCGATGGAAATGCTGATGAAAGCGCTTATTCTAACCGATGAAAAACCGGGGCACGAAAATCAATCCGTTGCTCTCTGCCGCTATCTGGGTTTGGATTATGAAAAAGCAACTGTTTCCTACCCATGGAAACCCGCTAAAGCACTTTCCTATCTCCTAGATCGTCTCGGCATTTATACGGGCAGGATATTCCAGAGTTCAGAGTTCAGAGTTCAAAGTTCAAAATTCGGGGTAATCATATCGACAGGGTCTACAAGTTTTTATCCAAATAAGGTACTCGCCCGAAAACTTGGAATTCCAAACATCGCCATTCTGAACCCGAAGGGCTACCGGCTCGACTTTACCAGAATCCTTTGCCCCGCCTATGACCACCCACCGGAACGGAACAACATCATCGAATTGCCGCTCAATCTCTGTGCGGCTGATGAATCGTTCTTTGTTAACAAAGCCGCCGAATTTAAAAACAAACACACTCAGCAAAAACCCGCAGTCGGGTTTATCATCGGCGGGCCCAATGCCGTTTCGACCCTTGATGCCGGCGAAATCAAAAAGCAACTCGAACAGGCGTTCGCGCTGACCGAAGGGTGTGAACGCTGGGTGACCACTTCGCGTCGCACGCCGCCGGACGTAGAAGCGGTCATTGAATCCCTTCCTTTCAATTACAAACTCATCAACTCGCGCGATTCGTACAACCCGGTTCCAGCCTTTATTCAGCTCTGCGACCGGCTGTTCGTCACCAGCGACTCCGCCTCGATGGTCAGCGAATGCGCCAGCTTTGGAGCCGCTTCGGTTGAAATCCTGATGAATCGGCAGCTCAAAACACCGAATAAATTTCAAGAACTTATCCAAGGGTTGGAAAACCTCAATGCGGTTCATATCTTCAACGGAACCCTCGGCGCGGCCAATCGTAAAATCGACCTCTCTGCTCTGCTGAAAGAGAAGTTTGAACTGCTACTGGAAAATAAAGAATTCTGACCACGGATAACGCGGATCTACACGGATAAATAAGGTGCCGATTATTTATTCGCGCACATTCAAACCCAACTTGTGAGTATTTTTCCACCACCCGCTTCGCTAGAGGAACCTCCGAGGGGCTCCGAGAGGACGTTAGAAGTCAGACGGAATAAACGGTGCCCCTGAGTTTGTGGGGCATCCCTGTTAACACAGGGCTTGATTTGGAGCAGAGAGTTCAAGTGAAACCGTGCTTTCATTTCAGCTCTCTGCTCTAAATCTGTTCCGTTTATTACTGGAAGTTCTCTATCCTACTCCGAAGTCTGCTTTAGCGAAGCGGGTGGTAAAAAAAAATTCAGATTTCGATCAGTACGAATCAGATTGATTCCATATTATTTTCATCCGTGTAAATCCGTGTCATCCGTGGTTTCCGCCTGCGGTGGATCTGCCAAGGCAGAAAAAATCCCATCCAAAATAACTTATAACTCTTAACGGATAACTGTTAACGTCCTTCCCATGCACATTGTCCAAATACTTCCGGAACTGAATCAGGGTGGCGTCGAGCGCGGCACCGTCGAGCTGAGCCGCGAGCTGGTCAAACACGGACACCAAAGCACGGTCATTTCCGCCGGAGGCAGCCAGGCCGTACAGATCGAAAAGGACGGAGGGCGGCATATCACGCTCGACGTCTGCTCGAAGAATCCCTTCACCACGCCCCTGCGGATTTTTCGGCTGCGAAAAATCCTCCGGGAACTGGCTCAGGGATCAGAAGTCGGAGGGCGGAGGACAGAGGACAGAGGACATCCCTTGACAACCAGCAACCAGCAATCAGCAACTCCGAACCATGCGCCATGCGGCGGCATGATTCTGCACGCCCGCAGTCGCGTCCCTGCGTGGCTCTGTTATTTTGCAAATAAACAACTAAAAATCCCCTTCGTCACGACCGTGCACGGCTTCAACAGCGTCAATAAATACAGCAAAATCATGACACGAGGCGATGCAGTCATCTGTGTCAGCAACCCGGTTAAAAAATACATCCAGAAAAACTACGGCACGCCGGACGAAAAAATAACCGTCATCCACCGGGGAATTGATCCTGCGGAGTTCGATCCGGAAAAGCTCGATCAGAGCTGGATCGGCTCGTTCAAAAAGCAGTTCGGACTGAACGAAAAATTCGTCGTTACAGCCGTCGGGCGCATCACCGAGTTAAAGGATTACGAAACCTTTATCCAGGCGGTCGTCGCGTGCGCACACGACATGCCGGACATTCGCGGGCTAATTGTTGGCGGCGTGCGACACGACAAACAAGCCTATTACGAACGGTTGCAGTCGCTGGTCAAAGAACTGCACGCCGAAGACCGGATTATCTTCGCCGGAAGCCACAGCCGAATGCCGGAAATCTACGCACTGAGCGATGTACTCGTTTCCAGCTCCAAAAAGCCGGAAAGCTTCGGACGCACGCTGATCGAAGCGATGGCCATGAATACCCCGGTGATTGCCACACGCCACGGCGGCGCGCTCGATATCATCAAAGATGGGATCAACGGATTCCTCTTCGCTCCCGGCGATGTGACCGAACTGGCCGATGCCCTTCGGCGGCAGAAAGAAATTCCACGAGAAGGTTTGCGGGAGTACGTTCTTAAACGTTTTACTGTCGCGGCCATGGCAGAAAAGACGATAAATATTTATCAGCAGCAGATGAAACATTGTAAGGAGAACTGAATAATGGATGCAACGCCAGCATGGGGAACATATGCCCCCAAGCCAAAAATGTGGTTCGCCCGCTTTCTAACCGCAGCAGGGGCCGGAAGAGGAGCGATGAGGCGGAAAATCGGCGGCCTGTGGAAACGCCATCATGGTGCGCTGGTGGATATTGCAATTCGCGGAGTTAAATACCGGCTGAACCTTAGCGACAATATCACAGATGCCAAAGTTCTCTCGTCTTCTAAAGAATATGACGGGAAAGAGCTTTCCCTGTTGAAAAAAACCTGCCGCAACGGTGTTTTTGTGGATGTTGGCGCCAATGTCGGCTACTACTCACTGGCCTTGGCAAACGGCGGCGCGGCGTCCGTACTGGCCATTGAACCAAACCCGCCGACCCTGAGCCGGCTCCGGTTTAACATTAAAATCAATGAGTTTGAGAATCGGATCACAACCGTTCCCGTGGGAATCGGACCTCAAGGGGAGGCAAAATTCTTTTCTGCAAACGACCTTGGCAGCGCCAGCTTGATCGAAGATCCGTCTCACAAGAATACATCCATCACCATACAAACCCGTCCGTTGCTGGATATTATTAAAGAGCATGGAGTTGAAAAAATCGACGGGATGAAAATTGATGTAGAGGGCATGGAAGACCGAGCACTCCTGCCGTTTTTTGAGGCCGCGCAGAAATCTCTTTGGCCCTCGTGCCTTGTTATTGAACATTGCCACCAAAAAGAGTGGAAAGTGGATATTATTTCGCACCTGTTGAAGAGCGGCTATGTACAAGTCGAGAAAACACGGGCCAATACCGTATTGAAATTCAACAGCCAGGCCCGTTGACCCATTCTTGCTCTCCGAAAAGAAAAATGGTTAATTGACGCATAAGTCAACGAGGTACGCATGAATGATCAGCCGGTGAATGTAATTTGCTTCAAGTGGGGAACGCGCTACGGCGCTCATTATGTCAACAACCTCTATGCCGGAGTCAAAAAACACCTCCATCGTCCGTTTCGTTTTGTCTGCGTCACCGATGACCCATCCGGTCTGACCGAAGGGATTGAATCTGTACCGATTCCGGAAAACCCCGGGATTCCAAAATGGCCGAACGTCTTCATGAAACTGGTGGTTACAGCCGATGGTTTTGCCAATCTGAAGGGCCCGACCCTGTTTTTTGATATCGACATTATTATTACCGGCGACATCGACTGTTTTTTCGATTATATGCCGGGAAAAAACATCATCATTCACAACTGGATTGAACTGCGCAAAAGATTGTTTCGTAAACGTCCGGCGGTCGGAAATTCGTCGGTCTTCCGCTTTGAGGCCGGAAAATCACAATATATTTGCGACACGTTTCTGCGCGAAAAAGACCGGGCGATTGACCGGAACATCTTCGTTACGGAGCAGGCGTTTTTAACCTATGCGATGAAAGAACGAACTTGGTGGCCGGAAGAGTGGGTTCGCAGTTTCAAGCGGCACAGCATGCGCCCCTTTCCATTTAACCTCTTTATCCCGCCCGTTCTGCCGAAAGGCACCCGGATTCTGGTCTTTCACGGGCGGCCTGATCCGGATCAGGCACTGATTGGGTTTAAAGGCAAACATCTAAACCGGCATGCACAACCGGCCCTCTGGGTCGCCGACTACTGGCCGCAACCCGCGAGTTGATGACATGGACGCTGTACCACTGATACGGGTCAAACTGGCATCCAGAAAAATTCTCACCGGGGAAGAAACCGCTTTTGCCAAACAATGTCCGGGCGGGCGCCCCGAATGGGGAAACTGCCGGTTCATCACTGATCCATTTTCCCGCGAATATGACTGGCTGGTCGTTCTAGATGATTTATCATCCAGACTTTCCGGCCAAAAGGAAGAACTGGCCTGCCCGAAAACAAATACGGTCTTTATTACATCGGAACCCTCCTCCGTTGCCCGTTACGGGAAAGTTTTTGCCGCGCAATTCGGTCATGTACTGACCAGTCAGGAGGATTGGGCCCTGCCGCATCAGAACGCGATCCGCTCTCCGACAGGCAACATCTGGTTCTACGGAAAATCCTATGATGAAGCCGTTCAAGCGAACCCCTTCCCGAAAACCGGGCTGATCTCCACCGTCTGCTCTTCCAAGCGACAAGCCCACACCCTGCACTCTCTGCGATATGACTTTACGCAGCGTCTGAAAGCCGAACTGCCGGAGCTCGAAATTTTCGGACACGGCGTCCGCTATATTGAAAAAAAATCCGAGGCGCTCGACCCGTTTAAGTTCCATCTGTCCATAGAAAACCATGTCGCCCCGCACCACTGGACTGAAAAGCTGGCGGATGCGTTCCTCGGCTGGACCGTCCCGATTTATTTCGGATGCCCAAACGTATTTGATTACTTTCCGGAAGAAAGCCTCATCCAGATCAACATCCATGATTTTGAAGGCGCGCTTAAAACTATCCAACGGGTGCTGACGACGGAAGGCGAATACGAACGGCGACTCGACGCCGTCAAAGAAGCCCGGCGGCGTGTGCTTGAAGAATACAACCTGCCCGCGATGCTCAGCCGGATCATTGAAAGCGCGAAACCGCCCCCCCCCGACGCCGAAAAAGGGGCGATCTACACCCGGCGCATGATGCGGGCGCGACATCCTTCCGACCTGATCCGTTTTGCAATCTGGCGAAGTCATAATTTTATAAAAAGCATCGACCTCTTTCGATATAAGTAATACGAAGGTAAAAAAAGGAGATTCATGATGTCTCGCACGTGCTGGTTGCATTGGTTTATCCAACGAAAACAACGAAAAAGGAACATTCGAAGCGGCGGGTACAGCCAATACGGTCAAGATGTAACCGTCTTTGATCTTCTGGGAAAGCCCTCTCAGGGCGTATTTCTCGACATCGGCGCAAACGACGGAAAGTCGCTTTCGAACAGCCTGCTCTTCGAAGAAAAAGGATGGACCGGCGTTTGTGTAGACCCTCACCCGATTGTTTTTGAATCTTTGAAAAAAAACCGGAAGGGTCATCTGGTTAACGCCTGTATTGCAGATAAAGACGGCACCGTAAACTTTTTAGCAGTTGAGGGCCCGGCAAATATGCTCTCAGGAATTAAGGAGTTCTGTGATGTCCACCATATGGAACGGATCGGGAAAGAGATTGCACAAAACGGCGGAACAACCCGAACTGTCGAAATTGAGGCCCTCTCGCCGGCCACGCTGTGCAACCGGTTTGATATCCGGCAGATCGATTTTCTGTCAATTGATACGGAAGGGTGTGAGCTCCAGATTCTGAAATCATTTGATTTTGAAAACGTTCCCGTCCGCATCATCAGTGTTGAAAACGGATCCCGGTCTTCATCGATCTTCCGCTACCTGACATCAAAAGGATTCGTGCTGATAAAATGTGTTGGATGTGATGAGATTTACCGACACAAAGCCGTCACGTTATGATAAAGCCAAAAAAACGAATCGCTATTGCAGATATCGACCGCAAGTTCGTTCAAAACCTGCTGGGATTTGTTGACGATCGATACGATTTCGAGATAACCGCCGATCGCAATGCTGATTATGTTTTTCATTCGGTCGGCGGCTATGAGGTGCTGAAGTATTCAGGCATACGCATCTTTTTGGCCGGTGAAAACGTTACACCGAACTTCGCTTTGAGCGATTATGCCATGACGTTTGAGAAGCTCTCCTTCGGCGACCGCTATCTCTGGCTCCCGCTCATCAAACTCTACCGTGAAGCGTACGCCGTACTGACGGCTCCGCGCCCGCCGATTGACGATGTCCTGAAGCAGAAAACCGACTTCTGTTCGTATGTCATGTCCAACACCACCGACAGCGCGGAGGAACGAATCCACATTTTCGATTTGCTCTCCGCCTATAAACCCGTGAACTCAGGCGGCCGCTGGCGAAACAACGTCGGCGGGCGGGTGTCGGACAAACTGGATTTTCAGTCAAAACATAAATTTGTGATCGCCTTTGAAAACTGTTCGCATCCCGGCTATCTGACCGAAAAATTCGCCGAAGCCGCGGCCGCGAACGCCGTTCCAATCTACTGGGGCGATCCAACCATTGGAAACCTGTTCAACCCGAAAGCCTTCATCAACTGCCACGATTTCCAAACCTTGGAAGAAGCCGTCGAAGAGGTGAAGCGCATTGACCGTGATGATGGGTTTTACCGTCAAATGCTCTCGGAACCGTGGTTTCCCGAAGGAATTGAGCCGGACTGTCTGCGCGATGAAACCATTGCGGCATTCCTTTCCAACATTTTCGATCAGGAACCGCAAAAGGCATTCCGGCGCAATCGCGGACGATGGGGAATCAAAACCGAACAAAACCTCTACGACATGTACCACCGTCCCCATGTGCATAGCTTTAAAATGTTCCGCAAGGGCTGGAGAAGGTTCTTCCACACCGTCTTTCCCCGCCGGAAAAAGCACTAACACACAAGGATTTTCATGCCGACGTTCTGCTGCATATTATTTTCTTATAACAGAGCCCTTCAGCTGGATCTGACATTACGGTCTTTATTTGAAAAAATGATAAACGCCGGCATGAATATCGCCCGGCTGA
>Ga0172380_10005250_pt1 | contig 15886 bp, 22 predicted proteins | sample Leawe162metaG_FD_119747 | JGI IMG/M metagenome (GOLD analysis project Ga0172380, IMG submission 119747) | Leachate microbial communities from a municipal landfill in Southern Ontario, Canada - Leachate well 162 metaG | ecosystem: Engineered > Solid waste > Landfill > Unclassified | place...
CGACAGAAAGACCATCCGTAAACGCATGCTTGACATTATTGATGATCAGCTCGACCTGGAACTCGACAGCGCCTCAGCGGCCCTGAATGAGCAGCAGGGGGCAGAATAATATATCGCGGGGTGGTGCAGTGGCTCAACACATCGGACTCATAACCCGAAGATCAGGGGTTCGAATCCCTTCCCCGCTACAAAATAACAGCCTCACCCCCTGTCCCCTCTCCACCCGGAGAGGGGGAAATGGGGCAATAAAAACGAACTATGAAAAACAACTTTCCAGCCGGCCTTATCGATGACAAAATTGAATTTTTCATTGACTGTAATGATGTTTATATCATTGAATATGGTGTGACAATGCCTTTTGAAACCTTAACCCCACAGGTACACAATTTATTAGTTGCTGATTTAAAGGCACATCCGGCGGCTTCCTTTGCTCTTTATAAAATGGGAATTACTGATCCTATACAGCGTTTGAAACAATATGTAAAATGCCGTTATGCTGCCTGCAATGGTTCTCCTGATCTCACCAGAGAGGGTGGCTCAAATTCAGAATTTTATGATTGTGGGGTACATAATAACTGCCGCTGGGAAGGTAAGTTATGTGCTCTTATTCAGGCACCTTTTGGCTTTTTAACACCGCGCGAAGTGGAAATCGCGAAGTTTATCGGATTGGGAGCACTGGATAAGGAAATTGCTGTTAAGTTAAATATCAGTGTTTTCACTGTGCAGGCACATAGGCGTAATCTTGAGATGAAGATTAAGCCTGGTGGTACTAAGGTGGATGTGGCGAGGTTTGCGATAGAGAATAATATTATTTGAGGTGGGCGGACAGATGGATATTGAATTCACCTCGCCCCCTGCCCCCTCTCCTAAAAGAGAGGGGGAGGATGATGAAGATAAGGATGATCAACAGAAACTTATAAAGCATGTTCACGAACTCTCATATCAGATCAAATTCAGACCAGAGGGATACTTTAAAAAATAGGAATTATGGAACTTAAAATTTTTGACCGGAATAATTGTCTTCAGTCTACTCACGAACCGACGATCAGCATCCACAAAACCGGATTGATTAGTCTTAGTATGAAATGTTGTGAGATTACGGGGCTGAGTGAGAATGATTTAATTGTTATTGCCCAGGATAAAGACTCGAAAAAAGACTGGTATATCGTGAAGGATACTAAGAATGGATTTCATCTTTATAAAGAAGGAAATGCTTTAAAATTTCATTCGCGCTTGCTGGTGCACGAGCTTTATGATGTATTAAAAACAAGTAGTGGATCCTTCAGAATGCTGGTGAGCCACGAACCGGTGAAGGATGGCGAAAAAACGCTGTGGTTGATCATTACGGCATCGGCAAGGGAAGTGTTTAGACGCACAAAGAAATAATTATATGTGGCAGGTATTTTACAGAGTTACGAAGGTTGGCAACTTCCCGGGGACGAAATGGGAGGCGATTGATGCCGGAGTGAGGCGGTTGGAGGATCAGGGGATTATAGTGAGCCGGAAATCGGTTACGGCAATACCTGTGGGAAAGGTATGGAAGAAGGTGAAGAAACACGATCCGGATTTATTTACAGATCCCTGCTTATGCAGGGATGACTTAAAGATAGTTACGTCCTGCGATACGGATTTAACACTTGGTAATCAAAGGGGCAGTGCCCCTGAAATCAGTGCTACACTTGTGAGAGGGGTGGCATGCTTAAGTGAGGGTGAAGCATAGTAGCCCTCACTTTTGAGAGAAATGAATTGATTGGGCGATTGTCGATTGGACGATGTTCGATATAACGATATAATTAAATAATGATATGGGTTTGAGACCACGAAACAAGGATATCCTCAGAATAAAACCGCGCTCGGATGAGCAATTGTGGAATGATATCGAAGCGGCATTATCGCAGACTGATGTGATTGAACTACGCCAGAAACTGCAAAAAATTATGCATACATGATTCCGGAAGACCAGGTTCAGGAGATTATCGCATCGGCACGGATTGAGGATGTGATAGGTGATTTTGTTACTCTGAAAAAACAAGGCAATAGCCTGGTGGGTTTATGCCCTTTCCATGATGAGAAGTCGCCGTCGTTTAATGTGAATGTTAAGGGATTTTATCATTGCTTTGGCTGTGGAAAGTCGGGTGATGCTGTCAATTTTATTATGGAGTATCAGAAAATGAGCTTCCCGGAGGCGCTGAAATACCTGGTTGACAGATATCATATCAAGATTACTGAGAAAGAGCGCACTGAGGAAGAGGATAAAGCCTGGAAGGAAAGGGAAAGTATATATACTGTTAATGCTTTTGCCGCCAGGCATTATGCCGCTAACCTGAAATTACCTGAGAATAAGCCGGCGCTTGATTATGTGATGGGCCGGTTTGCTGATGATGAGATTGTCGAGTGGCAGATCGGTTATGCTTCGGATAAATGGGATGATTTATTGTTTATGGCGCGCAAAGAGGGCTATAGTGATGATATACTGAAGCGGAGTACCTTAATAAAGGAGAGTGAAAAGGCAACGAAACTTTATGACTATTTCAGGGGACGTATCATGTTTCCTATCCACAACATTGCCGGTCGTGTGGTTGGTTTTGGTGGCCGGACCCTATTAAAAGGTGCCGGTGAAAATGGCGCTAAATATATCAACACCACCGATACACCGGTCTACCATAAATCAACGGTGCTATATGGACTGAATCATGCGCGGGCAGCTATTACAAAGGCTGATTGCTGCCACGTTGTTGAGGGGTATACTGATGTGATCAGAATGCATTGTATCGGCATTGAGAATACGGTGGCGCCATGCGGAACGGCCCTCACGCGAGAGCAGATCACTGCTATTAGTCGGTATACAAAGAATATAGTCCTGGTATATGATGGCGACCAGGCCGGTGTTAATGCAACAGTGAGGAATGGGGAGCTATGCCTGCAGGAGGGTATGTATGTGAATGTGGTGATCCTTCCGGAGGGAGAGGATCCGGATAGCTTCTTTCGCCTTACAGCCTCACTCCCTGCCCCCTCTCCACTCGGAGAGGGGGGCGACCTCACCCCCTCTACCCCCTCTCCTAAAGGCGAGGGGGAGATTGCTCCTGGAGAATTTATAAGCAAAAACAAAATCGATTACATCTTTTGGAGGGCGGGGACGCTGATGGATGTGAAGGATGATCCGCGGCAGAAGCATGTCGCTTTTAATGAGATTTGCAGGCTGATGGCGCTTCTGGATACGGATGAACAAAGCTTTTACACGGAAGACCTGTCGAAGCGGTATAATGTACCTAAAAAGCAGTTCCGGGATAAGCTGAAGGAGTTGAATTCGGATGCCGAAGTGGATCCGGAAGAAGATTGCCCGATACCGGATACAGTAGATGTGAAAGATTACCAGAAATGGGGCTTCTATGAATATCAGAATGAATACTTTTTTAGGGGTAAGGAGTCGATTATAAGGGTTTCGAACTTCATTATGAGGCCTCTATTTCATGTTGAGAGTATTAATAATACAAGAAGAATTTATGAGCTGGTAAACTATCGTGGGTTTAGGGTGGTGGTCGACTTCACTATGCAAGAGATGACATCGCTTACTAATTTCAGGCAGAATATTGAGGGCCGTGGAAATTATATATGGTGGGGCTTAGATTTACATATGAATAAATTAAAACTTAAACTTTACGAAATGACAAAAACGTGTTATGAAATCAGGAATCTTGGTTGGCAGAAAGAGGGATTTTGGGCTTGGTCTAATGGAATAATAGATGAAGGAATTTTCAAGCCAATCGACGAAAATGGGCTCGTGGAATTTAATCATAAATATTACTTTATTCCAGCCTTCTCAAAGATATATATCGATGATAAATCAATTTTTATTGATGAGCGTAAATTTATGTACCGCGCGAGCGATATCACTATAAGACAATGGGCAACAAAGTTTATAGATGTGTTTAATGACAATGCCAGTCTTGGTATAGCTTTTTGGGTAGCGGCTATTTTCAGGGATTTCATAAAACACATTACTAAGAATTTCCCAATTCTTAATCTTTTTGGTCCTAAAGCCACTGGTAAAAGTCAAATGGCTCTGTCATTGTGTTGCTTATTCGGTGAGGGGCAAGTACCCCTTAATATTCATAATGCCACAAAGGCAGGGCTGGCTGAGCACATTCAATTATTTATCAATGCATTTGCCTGGATTGATGAATATAAAAATTCGCTCGATTATGATAAGATCGAGACGCTGAAATCGATATACGACAGCATCGGGCGTAGCCGGATGAACATGGATAAGCGTAATAAGAAGGAGACTACCCTGGTTAACTCGGCGGTGATCCTCTCTGGCCAAGAGATGCCGACGGCTGACGTGGCGCTGTTTTCGCGGGTCATATTCCTACAATTTCATAAAACCAAATTTACTACTGAAGAACAAAAAAACTTTGACGAATTAAAAGAGATGGAAAATGATGGATTATCACATCTATCTACCGAAATCATTAGTCATCGAAAATATTTTGAGAAAAATTTTTACATAGAATACGAAAAGGTGCTCACAGATATTTGTGCAAGGGTGGATAAATCGAATATCGAGGATCGTATATTACGCTCCTTTTGCACAATACTGGCCGCTTTTAAAACGATAGAAAATAAGGTTGATTTTCCTTGTACTTATGAATCATTAAAAGAAATTGGGATTCAGAGTATTATAGACCAAAATAGCCAGATAAGCCTATCGAATGAAATGGCTATTTTTTGGGAAATAATTGAAGCCCTATTTGACGAAAATATTCTTATTGACCGATGGACATTTAAGGTTGAGACTTGTCCGGATATAAATCTTACAAAAGGGATTAAAATTTTTGAGACACCTATAGAGATTTTGAAATTAAAATTTTCGTCCATCTATAAATTATACGCCGAGCATGCCCGGCGTACTGGTCAGAATGTATTACCAAACACAACCCTTAAATATTATCTGGAAAAAAGCCCATACTGGATAGGAAAGGAAGATTCATCAAGGTTTACGTGGGAATACTACGATGTAGTTTTGAAAGAAACAGTAAAACAATCACAGGTTACAGTTGCTTATTGCTTCGATTATAAAAAATTAGGAATAAATCTGATAAGAACGAATGAAAATGAGGTGTGGCTTAAAAAGGAGGAGAATAATACGGCTGATATATTCACAGAACCAAGTCAAGAAAAACCACCTTTTTAATAAAAAGATAAATAATTATAGAAATGTGTAAAAATAAAAACTACATAACTACAAAAGGAAATAATATTAATAATCAAGTATTTAACTCATATATTTTATAGTTTTTATGTAGTTTTTTGTAGTTATATGTAGTTGATTTTGTAGTCGTGTAGTTTTGTAGTTTTCGTTTTATATATCTATAAAGAAAAAAAAAATTTATGGAGGTAGATTTTAAGGAAAAAGAGGGAAAGACTGATCTGTTTTCACCGGTAAAAAGGGAAAAACCTCCGGAAACTGATGAAAATGGATTTCAATTTTATGCCATTCAGCCGGCCGGGACCAGGGTGGCTACGCTGGATGATTTTCATGTTCAGGGTAAGAGAAAAATGGGGATGAAATTTTTGATTTTTGGGCAGTACTGGAAGGTTTACCAGGTTTATGTGGTCACCGGTGGGTTGACGGCGGCGAAGCTGGAGAAATTCGTGAAGGAGGGACGGGTGTTTGTGTGGGGGGAGAATTGATTGGACGATTGTCGATGTTCGATGTAACGATTTAAAATATAATAAGATATGTTTTCAAGGTGGTTTATAATTGCTTTAATTATTGGGGCTCTGTTGGTATGTGAAATATTATTTCATAAAAAGAAAAAGAAGCCTGCTCCGAGAAATTGCGGATCATGTAAGACCTGGGAGAGGGATGATGAGTGTGATTACCGTGGGTATTGTGATACGCTGGGGCACCATACTCCAGAGAATTTTGGATGCGGGGATTTTAAATAATAAGCTATGCCATGTGATTATAAAAAATATCCGGCTAACTGGTTTACAGAGATAAGGCCGGCGGTATTAAAGAGGGCAAAGAACCATTGTGAAATATGTACTATAGAGAACTATGCAGTAATTATTAACTCAAGAGCTGATATTGAAGGAGTGAAGAGCTTTACAATAACCTTTCCTGGATTTAAAACATACAGAGAAGCGCTTAACTTCAAAGGAATAGTAGGAGGAAAAATTATAGTTCTAACGATCATGCATTTGGATCACGATACAACTAATAACGAAATGGATAATCTGAAGGCGGCATGCCAGAAATGTCATAACAGACACGATGTTGGTTTCAGAAGGCAAAATAGAAAAATCAGAAAGAATGCAAACATTTAAGGATATATTTAAGGTTGAGGACTATGCGGCAGATGATCTTCTATTGGAGGTTTTGAGAGTCAATAAAACCTCTGAATATACAATAGGTTGCCTCTTTATCAATGATAAATTTTTTTGTAATACACTGGAGGATCCGATCAGGGAGATAAAGGTTCAGGATGATACGGCTATTTGGGCGGGTACTTACAAGGTTATTCTGGATTTATCGGACAGGTTTAAACGGATTATGCCTCACATTTTGGATGTGAGTGAATTTACAGGGGTTCGCATTCATAATGGTCGGACAACAAAACACACCTCTGGTTGTATCCTGGTGGGTGATTATGATGAGAGGGGCACCATTATTAATAGCAAGCAAAGGTTTGAATACCTTATGAAAATATTACGAAAGGCGAAGAATATAGATATCAAGATTATGTAATTAACTAATACTTAAAATCATGAAAACACTTATGTTCGTTTTGATTGCGGCCGCCTTATGCTTGACTGCAAAAACCCAGCAGGTTGTTAGTTTAACGACCGGCTGGAATGGGATTTCAACTTACATAGAACTATCGGAGCCGTCGCTGGATAGTATCTTTAAGGATCTGCCGGTGACTATCGTTAAGAGCGACCATGGAACGGTATACTGGCCCAGCCAGGGAGTAAACACAATGGATGGATGGGAAACGAATGAGGGCTACCAGATTCATGTTTACGCCGATTGTGATGTTATTTTCTATGGTATTCCTACCGATGATATGCAGATTATCTTATCGCCAGGGTGGCATTATGTACCCGTTTCTGTAAGTTATCCGATTGGTGCGGAATATGTGTTTGGGTTTATGACCGGTGGTGAAAGTGATATAGTAAAAGATATTGCAGGTCCCGGGGTGTACTGGCCGGCAAAAAATATTAATACGATTGGATATTTACTACCTGGAAGGGCTTATCATATACACTGTGACGACTGGTATGTGCTGAATTTTGAAATAAGAACAGGAATAGAGCCCGTGAAGATTGAGGGGAAACCGATTGATTTTTTGTGGGATTATTTAGGAAGGAGGGTAAGATAATGGAAACCTTGAAGATTGATAAAACAACAGCTAAGGAATTATTTCCCACAGCTCCGGAATTTTTTAAACAAGTGCTAATTAACACCTTTGGAAAGGGATTCTTTTCAGAGAAAATCACCGACCGCGTGAAGACATTCGAAGACGCCTATATAGAGGCAGATGAGTCAACAAAAAAAGAATATGACTCATCAACCGGTGGTACCGAAGATGAAGTTGCCTACAGGCAGCTGAAATTAATTGCCAGGGTTCTTAGAGGTGATTGGAAGCCAAACTGGAATGATTCAAATGAAAAGAAATGGTTTCCATGGTTTCAGTGGTCGTCCGGCTCGGGGTTCGTTTTTTCGCATTCGTCTTACCACTACGCTTACTCGTTTACGGATGTCGGTTCGCGCCTTTGCCTTCCAACTGAAGAATTATCCACCTATTACGGAAAGCAGTTTATCGAAATCCACAGAAAATTATTAACCATATAAATAAACAATATATGAAAACCAAATTTGATTTCAAAACTATCAAATCGTTTGAGGATGCCTGTAAAAAAGAAGGCATTGATCCTACAAAATTACCGGATGTATCAATGATACCTGAAGAGTTTCGGGGGGCTATCATCGCTGTATATAGGCTATTTATTATATATAAGGCGATAAATAATGGATGGGTAGCCGATTATACGAATAATAATCAATACAAATACTATTCATGGTTCCAAGTTAATTCGTCCGGCTCGGGGTTCGATTTTTCGGATTCGAATTTCAGCTACGATCACACGTATGCGGATGTCGGTTCGCGCCTTTGCACAGATTCAGCCGAAAAAGCGCTTTATATTGGTAAGCAATTCAGTGCTGAATACCAGAAATATTTTCTGATTTCAAAATAAAAAAAGAAAGGTTGTATGTTGTTTCAACTGACAGCCCTGTCGTCCAGCTCAGGGTTCGATTTTTCGAATTCGAATTACAACTACGATAACACGAATACGAATGTCAGTTCGCACCTATGCAAAAGCCACAGCATAAACCCTGCCGACATGGCAAAAAATAACATCACCGAAAGGAGCATTGGTACCAAACAGGGAAGATGATCCTATTCAATGCAAAGGAAATGAAGAGAGTAAATAATTTATATCAGAGAATCTGTAGTATTGAAAATCTTCAATTAGCAGATACAACAGCCAGGAAGGGGAAATTAACCCAGCCTGGCGTAATAACTCACGACCAAAATAGGGAGGAAAACATTAAAACCCTTCATTTAATGCTTATAAATAAAACATATAAAACATCTGAATACACCACCTTCACAATCCATGAGCCGAAGGAACGTCTCATTTTCCGACTACCTTATTTTCCTGATAGAATTGTTCATCACGCCGTGATGAATATCCTGGAGCCAATATTTATATCTGCATTTACAGCTGATACATACAGCTGTATTAAAAAAAGGGGTATTCATGCCGCGGCCAATGCGGTAAAAAAAGCATTACGAGATGTTCCCAATACCCAATATTGTTTAAAGCTTGATATACAAAAATTTTATCCTAATATTGATCATGATATATTAAAGCAGCTTCTCAGACGAAAAATAAAGGATCGAGATCTTCTTTGGTTACTCGATTCAATAATTGACAGCGCCGAAGGGCTGCCGATCGGCAATTATCTTTCACAATATTTTGCAAACTTTTACCTGACCTATTTTGATCATTGGATAAAGCAAGATAAACAGGTAAAGTATTATTTCCGCTATGCTGATGACCTGGTGATAATGGCAGCCGATAAGCCCTATTTACACCAATTACTTTTTGAGATTCGCCAATATCTTACTGAAAATTTAAAACTCAAACTCAAGGAAAATTATCAGATATTTCCAGTTGATAAACGTGGGATTGATTTTGTCGGGTATGTATTCTATCACACACATACCAGGCTCAGAAAGAGCATTAAAAAGAACTTCGCAAGGATGATGGCCATGAACAGGAATCTACAATCCATTGCGTCATATTTTGGATGGGCAAAGCATTGTAATGGCAATCATCTATTAAAGAAATTATTATATGAATAGATTTGATCAGTTCGGCATAAAACCAACTTTAAAGGGATTCGAAGGTGATAAAATCAAGATTAAGAAGATCCTGGACAAGGAAATAATTGTATATGCTTTCAAAATTGAGGACTCAAAGGTGTTTAAGAATATTGGATCGGGCAAATGTCTTCATCTACAGATATCATTCAATGATGAAAAGTATATCATATTTACTTCATCCAGTGGTCTTATTGATGCCATAGAACGGATACCGGAAAGCGGATTTCCTTTTACCACGACGATTATTCAGGATAATGAGAGGTTTATATTCACATAATAATGGGTAGTTAAGCGATAGGATATTTAAACTAATATTAACTGATGGGAACAGGTAGATTTATTACGGTCAAATTAGACCCTTTTTACCAGGAGTTTTTACGGGGACAATTCAACTGGTATGATCCTGTGTTTACATTTCCGAAGGGACATGACCTATTGAAGCGGCTGGAATATTACCTTACTGTCCCTCCGAAGGATTTTAAACTGGACGATTTTGGTGAAGAAACATTCAGAATAGAGATCCCACGAATGGAGCACAAGGATCCAGATTGTTATACTTTTTTGTCGGAGCAGAAGAATAAGCTTTTTGCCAATGCTGTAAGGGATTATTACCGTGTAATTTTTCATGCGGAAATAGGCAAAGCCATAAAGGATGGTATCCCAAAAAGCGATATGATCTTCTGCCTTATGGATGACTATAATATATCCCGCGATTATGAGGATCGGATAATAAAAGACTTTGATCGTTACCTTAAATCAGAACGGTTACGACGCTATAGGAGAAGAAACAGGAAAATTTTACGTGAAAGGGTAAAAAAGTGAAAAAAATCACCACAGTTAATCGTTATTTTTTTAAAGAAGTGAGACGCATGTAGTCGCATGAGGTCGCATGTAGTCGCTAATAGTTGTTTTTAACCTAAAAAATTATAAAATATGTCAGTAAAAACCTTCGTTTGTAAGAACCTTCAGTACGTTCCAAAGAGTGAAATAGACACTATTGAAGGCACTACCATCACATTACTGCCAGACTTCGCTATGCGCGATTTGCCAGCCAGGGAGGTTATGATGGAAGAGAAACTGGAACAGGGGGCCCCTGGGCACTCAGTAAAACAAACCATGACCATTGTATGTGATGAAGCTTATGCTACCTTGAATGAAATTAAGCACAGGGATCTGGTATTTAAATTAAATTTATCCACCGGAGGGCCGATCGTTTTCGGCTCATTGCAATACCCTGTTCAATTTGATGATATGAAAAAGGAGTTTGGGGCTCAAAAAATCATTTTCAACAGGCTATGTGAAGACCTTGAATTTTAACCATATCCTGATAAACAGATATTTAACATCTCAAATACCTGTCCTTCCAGATTAGAACCGGTTTAAATAACATTGCCGCGCTTTTAAAACGTGGAAATGTTATATCCGGAATTCATTAGAGAAATCATCGACGGAAGCCTGGCTATTCGGACATCAGGCCTATACCCGTTAATTCCATATATAGAAAAGATACTCGCCGGTGCTATAATCGAGCCCCCAAAGCTCGAGAAGCTTCAAATGAAGCTTTTTGATTTTGGTTTCAATGAATTTATCGATACCGGGAAGCCAGGTGAAACACAAAAGGACGCCGTGGCCGTCATACCCATCAGGGGTACATTGACAAAATATGGCACATGGTGGGATTATGGGACAGAAGACTATGCCGCTCTGTTAAAGGAAGCCTATAAAGATGATAGTATTAAAGCGGTCATCTTAAGGGTTCATTCCCCGGGAGGATCCACTCATTCAGTCATTCCTATTACGGCCGCCATATCAATGCGCAATAAGGCAGTAATAACGGCTATGGACTCAGAATTAATGAGTGCCGCCTACTATTTCGCTTTATACAGCGATAAGATCATTGCCGTGGATGAAATGGCTGAAGTAGGATCGATTGGAATCATGGCTCAGGTTGTTGATGATAGAAAAATGATGGAGGGAGTCGGGTTAAAGATAATTGAAATCATTCCGCCCGAATCGAAATGGAAGAATAAACCCATAATTGAAGCCAGAGATGGCAAACCACAGCTTCTGATCAAGGAAGAACTCTCCCCTTGGGCTGTTCGCTTTCAAAATCTGGTAAAGGAACAGCGGCCCAATTTAGATATGCAAACAGAAGGAATTATTGAGGGTCGTACATTTTATGCTAATGACGCCCTGAGTAATGGGCTCATTGATGCAATTATGCCTATTGAAGACATTATAAAATACGCTTTTGACTATACAGCAAAAGAAGTAACACAATTTCTTACTTAAAACTATACAATCATGAAAGAAAAATTAATGGCAATAGCAAAAAACCTGGGGCTCTTTGATAAGATCAAGGAGAAAAAAATGACCAGCGAGGACTGGCAGAAGCTCTCCAGTGAGTTTAAAAAGGAGTATAATCTGGATATCCTGCAGGCCGTAAAGGATGCCCAGAAGCTTCCAAAGTTTGAAAAGGAACATGAAGATGCAATTACGGCATTACTTGCATCTGATAACGAAGAAGCCACGGTAGATGATAATACTGTGGCAAATGATGCCGGAGCGGCTACTCAGAAAAATGCTGCAAAACCCGACGAAGAAGGCGGGAAGTCAGCAAAAATTAAGGAGCAAGTGAATGTGGCTGAAGAGATCAAAGGTTTGAAAAAACTGAATGCCGATCTTACACAGAAGGTTGAAAAGATGGAACAGGAACCGGAAAATTCAAAAGGCAAGAAGCTGAAAATCGAGGCACAGCGGGCTAAGATTACCCTGGGAGGCTTCGGGCATACCGCAAAGCATGCCTTTGGCATTGAATCGGAATTCTTTGCCAGAACAAATCCATGGAATGAGGTAACTGCAACCGGATTGCCGCGGCCTTCATGGAGTAAACCCCAATTATCGGCATTCAAGGCTGAGTTTGATAAATATGCCGAATCGCTCGGCAATCGTGTTGCACACCTCCATGAACAAGGTTTATTGGGCCGGAAAGACATGGTTGCGAGCATCAACTACGATTCATTCGATAGTACCGGCTGGGGTGAAGAATATGTAGTCAGACGCCAGGATGCGTTGATTGCTTACATCAGGAGTCTTCCGACAGTGTCAACTATCTTTCCTGTACGCTATGGTGTACAGAATAAAATGGAGATGACTAATGCCTTTTTGGGTGAATTTTCTCAAGCATATCAGGGCGGACACATTTACAAGGGATCCTATAAGCTCATCCCTGAAATTGCTAAAGTGGATAATGTCATGATGAAACATGCATTCACCGAATTGAAGCAGCTTGAAAAAGAATATATCGGATATCTCAATCGTGAAGGTTCCGATCCAATTAAATGGACGTTTATCGAATGGTTAATGGTTCAGACACTGAAGGTGCTTCACAATGAAAGAGAGGAACGCAGGGTGCGCGGACGGAGGATTGAGCCGACCATTGGCACCGCTGGTCCATTTCTATTCAGCGCCGATGGTGTTATCACCAGGCTGAGATCATTTGTGCCGCAATTCAAAATCCAGCCCTTCGAATACAGCATGTATACCAACGGCACAATTTTCGCCTATGTGGCAACATTTGTGGAAGCTGTCAACCAAATTCTCCCATCGCTTCGTGGTTATAAGCTCTATATGAACGAAAAACACATACCATGGTATACGGCCGCTTATCGCGAAGAATATGGTACACAGCTCGATTTTAAAGGTGCAGAACTGAAGGTGATGGATTTTGCGATTGATGCCATTGTTCCCGTCCCCAATATGGGTAATTCATGTTTGATGTGGATCACGTTACCAGATAACATTGAGCTTTACGAAGATGTCGTCGGGGAAATGGAAAAATTCTATTTCGAACGCGACCTGGAAGATATGATTGTTTGCAGCTGGTGGAAGGAAGGTGTGGGAGCTTATCTTACAGGCAGGCAGTATGCTTCAGCGGCCGAATTAGCTGCAAGTGGAAGAGTGAATCAGTTCATCTTTATGAACAATCCTTACACTGAGTTGGCAGCAAATGCTACTACCCTGGATGGTACCAAGAATGACAGATTCGTGAGCGTTGCCAACGGCGGTGCGACGGTTATCACCGATATCACCGGGAAACAGGAAGGTATTGTTTATATGCTGAAATGCGGAAGTATGACCAATGCAACAGAAGTTGCCAAATCAGGATACTTCAGCAATATCGATGCATGGGATCCGGGAGCTGTGGATGATTATCTTGAGGTTTCATGGAATGCTACGACAGCGAAATTTGTTGAAGTTGCCAGACTGGTGACCACATAAAAAAGACAGGGAGGGTGCCTGATCAGGCGCCTCCCTGTCTTTAAATCACTGAATATTAACATCAAAAAATATATGCAATGAAAAAAATGAATAAAAAACAGTTAGCCCGGTCATTTAAGGAAAATCTTAAAGCCAGGAGAAAGATGATGCTGAAAATGTGGGGTATTGTTATGCTCTTGTTTTTCGTGTCCACTGCAATTATGTATGCCACCGGTGATGCAACAAAGGATGATTTCTTCAAGGTGGGAGGCGGCACAATTGGACTGGCAACCATTATGGGCGCCGTTGGTGATATCGACGACCCGACGAATGCCGAGAAGGTGGGCAAACAAGTTAAAGCAAAACTATACCTGCTTTCAGAAGATCAATATGACGATACACAGGCGTTCCCGACAAGAACCGGAAGGGAGGTCGGCAATATACCACTAAAAGCGGGAGAGCATTGGCATTATATTAAAGCAGTACTGAATAGTCCGGAACCTAAATCAAGTTTTACGAAAGGCGATATAGCTTCAACCATCGCTAATGAGTTGACATTTATCATCGGTGGTATGGATGATGCTACTCTGAACCTCCTTGAAACAGGTGCCGGAGCGGGATTCTATATTGTTTGGGAGATATGCAGCACAGGGGATAAATACCTCGGTGGTAATGGATGCAAACCCCTGGAATTATCGGCTTTCACTGGAGGCCCGGGGAAGGATAATACAAGCTGGTCGCTGACATTCAAGAATGAATGCGGCGAGCTATGGTCAACCTATACGGGTAATACTCCAGTTGAAGCAGCTGAAACTGTTGCTGAAGATGCTACAACTATTACCTTGACTGATAATCCGCGTTATCAGTTGACAGATGGATCGGTTTCCGCAGTAACAATTACAGAATTCACTGCTGTGACCTTGGCGGATATCAACAGGATAGTGACCATCCTTGGATCTGGAGGTACTTATCCTTCACTGATAACATCCGCAAATGACTTTCTCCTTATAGGAGGTGTTACCTGGACAGCGCTTGCCGGCAAGCAAATAAGCTTCAAGATATTTGAGGATGGTACCGGCACCTACAAATTCGTTGAAGTATCCGGATCAAGAGTTTAAACCTGGTTAGTGATGCTGCCCGAATGTGGGCTTTATTTAAAAAACCCTGCTCGCTCTGTGGCAGGGTTTTTTTGTCCTTTAGCTAAAAAGTATTGTATTACATATTTGTATTCTATTTTATTGATCAATTTAAATGCATTAACATGGAAACAATGGAGATCATCAGTTTTATTAATACCCATGCTGGGGCTGAGCATTTTGAGCAGGATAAAAAATTATTCAAGAAATTATTCCCACAAGCAAAGATCCTTCATGAACTTGACAACGCCAACCAATATAACATGAAGCATTTGGATGAGCGTATGCTTCTGCAGATTGGCAAGTGTGTTTGTGCTGAGACCATCCTTGAGAACAGGGGTGTAATTGTGGATAAGAAGAAGCCGATACCTAAACCGACTACATCTAAGGTCAAGAAGGCTGCTCCTAAAATACAGAAGCCGCCTCAAGCAAAAGAAGAACCCAAAAAAAAAGAGGACCTCGAACCGAGTTCCCCAGCATCCCCTGGCACCTAACCCATAATAAAGAAGTCCAGTTATGCATGGTGCTCTATAATGAGCGAAGCTATGCATGGGAAAGGATGATGGAACTGGATGCTATAATTGACGATAACCCAACCTTAGATAATGTAAGCCAAATGGTAAAGGATGATATCCGGAATCATTTGGCTTTTTTAGAATTGAATAACTATTCCCTCCACAAGAGATTCCTTTATAAACATCCTATCCTGCAGGAATATAAACTATCTAACGAATTAGATGCATTGCGCAAAGCGAACCCAGAGAGGTTCATGAATGAATTAATTAATGCTGACAAGAACATCATACGCTACTCTTCTCTTATTAAGCATAAGAAGTATAAAAGCGAAGAAGAGAAACTACAATGGGACAGGCATATTGTTGACTTCACCGAAAAGCTTTCAATTATGAAAAAATTGATAGCTCAATAATATTATACTTTTCTTGCTTGGATTACCCATAATTATCTAATAATCAACATCTCTCATATAACTGTGTTTTTGCATTGAAATTCATTTCAATTCGCCGGCTC
>Ga0172380_10005251_pt1 | contig 15883 bp, 14 predicted proteins | sample Leawe162metaG_FD_119747 | JGI IMG/M metagenome (GOLD analysis project Ga0172380, IMG submission 119747) | Leachate microbial communities from a municipal landfill in Southern Ontario, Canada - Leachate well 162 metaG | ecosystem: Engineered > Solid waste > Landfill > Unclassified | place...
AGCGTGCGCACGGACCGACCGTATGAAAGCGGCGCATTTGCTCGACACCTCAGCCGTGCTTGCCCATCTCCTGCAAGAAAAAGGCAGCGACACCGTTGAACATTGCATCAGCCCCGAGGGAGGACGTGCAGCGATCAGCATCGTTTCATGGGTCGAATTTCAACTTTTTCTCACACGTTCGGATTACCCGCAAGCGGACACCGCAAAAATCCTCGGTTTCTATCGTGAGGCCTTGGGCAGCCCGTTGCCGATTGACGAGTCCGTGGGAAAAGCGGCCATCGCGCTTCGCGCCCAGACGCCGACCCGCATTCATCTCACCGATCTTCTCATTGCGGCTTGCGCCAAAGAACATGGTCTGAAGCTCGTCTATCGCGACAAACACATTAAGGGCATTCCTGCCAAAGTTCTCCCCCAGATCAAACTTCCACAGAAGACCCCCTGATTCAGTCTTGTTTGCCTGCTTCCATCGGTGTAGTAGCTGCCAATCCCCCTCTCATGGCCATTTTCTCCCCTCGCAAAAAGCACCTTCGCGTCATCTATGCCGATGATGGTCCGATTGATCGGGAGAGGTTGCCGCCGATCCTTACCGAACAAGGACATTCGGTCGTTTGCTTTGAAGATGGCGAACTTGCTCTTCAAGCCATCACAGACAATCCCGGCGATTTTGATCTCTTGATTACGGATAACGACATGCCTCGCATGGGCGGAATCCGTCTGGTCACCGAATTGCGGAAGATTCAGTTCAAGGGACAGATCCTCGTGGTTTCCGGGTATCTGGGAGCCGCTGAAAAAAAGGAATATGAAGACTTGGGAGTGCATGTTTTTCTGTCCAAGCCCTTCCCGAACGAGAGGATCCTTGAGGCGATCGAGCGCTGCAAGTGACGACCGCTTACCGCAAAACTTCATCCCGGCCGGCGAGCCGATTTATCGAAAGCGCGGAGAATAGTTCTTTTTTTCGAAAGAGGCGATGGCGACCAAGTTTGTAGCTCGGAAGAAACCCTTGCTGGACATATTGATAAAGCGACCGCAGGGGAATTCCCAACCAAATGGCCGGGATTTCAAGGAGGCTTACTACCTCCGACGGCTCGCCCGAGACTGCCTGCTTGATCTCCCTCATGACCTCAATTGAGGAAAGGCCTGGAAAAGCGGCTCCTCCTTGTCCGATAAACGGTTTTCCTGGAATGGCCTTGGCCGGTCGCAAATTCATGAGCACTTCGGGATTGCTGATTGAGGTTTTGAAAATCTCAATCTTGTGATCCGTCAGGTTCTGCACCGAAATTAAGATCGCCTGCTTGGCCTTGTCCCAGCCCGCATCAATTCCGACCGGAAGCGGCAGATCGGCAAGAGCCATGTCTTTACCATCCGGCTTTGGGTCTTCTCCGGTTACTGAAAGATAGAGACGTCCAATGCCTGTGCTTCCCGCGTCCTGGATCACGCGGCGGACGAAGGCGGGGCTGATCGTATCCTCTTCGATGAAGGCTTGCAGGACTTCCATTTCCTTCCCACTCAACTGATCACTCCGATTCCCGAGTGCCGAGAGGAGGATGTCGTAACCCTTGATCATTTCCGTTCCCTCCCCTTCGTGATAAAAAACGGCCACTCCCTTGCCGCTTTCGATGAACTTTTGCGGCAGGCCCATGGACTGGGCCGGACGTTCCATTCCATATTTTCTGAGGATATTCGCCAGATCTTTGCCAGCCTTGATCTCGGAGAAAATCCGCAGCCGCTTTTGTTCGGCAGCCGCCGCCGGCAGTCCATCGGGGAAGACCGCCAGACCGGGACCATGGAATCGCACGAAATCGGCCAAATGTTCCGCAGCAAAATCGCGCGCCCGCTGCACCCGGTCCGGGCAGTAGCGATAGGCGACAGCAGAGTTGTTTCTTAAAAAATCCCGCTTCATGGCAGCGAAATCCTTTTTGGAGAGAGCCAACGGGTATTGCGCGCCCGACCAATACCATTCCCCGCGCCAGGGAACGAGGCTGGCATACAGCAACTGACCGGGCTGGAACACCGCACCGGCACTCTGTTCGATTTCCATCCGCACGCGGTAGGATTGGTCGTTGATGAGGTTGGTCGCTTCGAGGGTCTCGACTTGGGAGCCTTGGGGTTGCCACGATTCAATCCGGTAGAAAGCCGCATGGCGCTCATGCCATCCCCGCAGCACAGCACGGTCGGCATCCGGCAAATCCAGTGTGGCGGCCAGGATGTCCAATGCTCCCAACCCCGACCACTCCGTGCATTCCTGGCGCAGGAAATCATCCACGACAGCGATGTCGAGGTCCGGTTCCGGTGCCTGCTGTCGCATGTAATCCTTGAAGGCGAAGCGAAAAAGAAATGAGCGGGAGCCAAGCCAGATGAGCTTCCGCTTGATCTCCCATCCCCGTCGGTTGGAGCCGGACAGGAAGGCCGTCACAGCGGAGCGGCGGGGTAATGTTGAAAAGGCTTTCGCAAAATATCCGCCTGCCAATTGCGCGATCTTCCGGAACCCGATGTGTCTTGGAGAAATAATCTGATCCGGCTGGAAATGCCGCCACACGCTGAAGAGGAAAAACTGGAAACGCCGGACATCGAATCCTTCCGGCTCGGGATCACCCTGTTTGTCCAAGAGCGGCAGGGAAACGCCAAAAAACTCCCGATGATACGTCTCCAGACTTTTCCAGAGTCCCGTATCACAGTGAAGCTCTTCCGCAAGCCCCGTCAGGGCGACGGCCAGTTCATCCATATCCTCATACTCCAGAAAAAAAGAGTCCGATTCGATGCCGTCAAAAATATCTGACGAGTTGATCCCGGAACCGCAGGGCGATTTGGAAAAAGGCTTTGGTTTCGCTCTTGGGAGCACCGGGAGGACGGCTGGATTCCACCAGGTCGCGGAATGTCGGGAATCCACTCATTTCCTTCCGCCAGCCTGTGGAATGAAATCGGCCAGAAAATCCAGATAGCCGCGCGATCCCGGTTCATCGCCGGTGCGGATGGCGCAGGATTCCTTGGCGGCTTCAAGAGCCTTGATCCAGTCGGTGCAAGGCAATGGACTTTCCTCAAGCGTTCCGTCCGGCAATTCCTGCCTTTCCATGACTGAATCCTTTGCCGCTATCAGTTGATGGAGGAATTCCGCCAGGAATTGGTCCTTGGCACCGGCGGACGCCGGAACGGACTGGGGCAGTTTGCCTCTGGCGGCGTGGACCGTCTTGATCAGCAGGGATCGGATATTGGAATCGGTCAGTGTGATCCCCCGCGATGCCGCCAGCCGGTCCCCCTCGTGAATCTTGCTCTCAATGGCAAAAAGGATGCCGGCATAAAAGGGATCTTTCATCAGGTCGCGGGATCGCATGGGAAACTGCAATACGCGGGATCTTTGCATGTGACAATCTGCGATTTTTCAGTCACCTCATTTTTTCAGAAGTGGAAACAAAGCCCATGGATCAGCGGCTGACCGCAGCGCTTGCCGAAACCGCGCGTTTGCGGGTGGAGAATGAAAAAAACTGGAAATTTTTCTGGGGAGCGGCTCCCTCATACATCCCAAAATAGGAGGATCCTTTTGTTCATCGGAAAAAAAACACCCCACAGGCGCGAAATCCGTGTAACAACTTGTAACAGATTTTTCGCAAAAACTGCATTCAGTGGCATTTTCAACTTTCCGAGTGAAACGCCCGCAGGGCCTTTATTCATGCGGATTCCAAGGTAAAAAGAGGCGAGAAAAAAACCAGCGGGTAGCGGGAATCGAACCCGCATGGCCTGCTTGGAAGGCAGGAACTTTACCATTAAGCTATACCCGCGAAAGAGGGCAGATTTAACGCCGCCGGACGAGCCGGTCAACTCCCAAGTTTTCAGCCAAGTCTGGCTCTCCCCGATTGGTTTCGTCGGCAGGCAAGATGTCTGCGCTCCGTTGGCTTCGCGGGCACCGTCTCCCCCTCGTTCCCGGTCTTTCTGCGCGAGCGTCATTTCGGAGTTCCAGCAACCATTCGCCGGACGCAAGCGCCGGCCTGGAAGACTACCCCAGTTTGGCCCGCTTGCCTGGGTCGGGAACGATGATCTCGGTCTCGGGAAGCTGCTTGAACAATGCCAGTTGAAACCAATCCACCGCCGGCCGGTCCCCGTGGACAAGCACCACTTTTTCGGGCTTCAAAAGAAGCGCGTAGTTCCGGAGGGTCTCCCGGCTGGCATGGGCGCTGAATTGGAACTCCTCGATGTGACATCGCAGGGGAATCGGGGAGGCCTCCTTGTCCAGGCAAACCGGCGCGTCCTGCGGAGCCCTGCGGATCCGGCCGGCGGGGGATTCCGGATCGGAGTAGCCGACGAAGAAAAGACTCTGGTTCGCGTCACCCAGCACCTTCCTGCAAAAAATATTCGAGAGCGTGTGCTCGGTCATCATGCCGCTCGAGAGCGCGAAGATGCATTTTTTGCGCGGCGAGATGGTGTTGATTTCATTGCCGGAGAGGACGTAGGGAGCCATCTCCTGAAGAAGTTGAAGCTCGGGATGGCTGCGGATCGAGGAGGCGGCGAGGGCATCGTAAATGCCCGTGATTTTTGTGCTGAGCCCGCCGATGTAGATCGGGACATGGGCCAGGAGCCCGCGAATCCGCATATCCCAGAGCATGGCGAGAAGCTCCTGCGTCTTTCCCAGCGCAAAGACCGGAATGGTCACACTCCCCCCCCCCTCGAATGCCCGCCGTATGCCGCGCACGAGCCGCTCCTCCTCGTTCGCGCGCGAGAAGCCGACCGGCAGGGGCGAATCCCCTCTCGTCGTCTCCATGATGAGGACGTCGACGCCTTCCTCCGGAAAAGCGGCTCCCCTCATCAGCGTCTGGTTTTCAAAATTGACATCTCCCGTGTAGAAGATCGTGCGGCCTTTGTAGCGGATCAAAATCCCCACCGACCCCAGAATGTGCCCGGCATCGAAAAATTCGAACGTCACTTCCGCGTCATCGTCGGAAGGTTCCCCGAGAAGGTTGCAGCGCCTCCTCGCGGGCCTTGCGCTCCAGGCTTGCGCGCAAAATTCCACGCCGCGGTGTGTGAACAGCGGATATTCCGCAATCCCGTCGTCCTCCCGCTGACGGGTCATCACGTTGACCGAGTTGTGCAGCATGACGTCGGCGATGCGGGCGGTTTGCTCTGTCATGAAGACCCGGGCCTGGGGTTCGCGACGGGTCAGGACCGGCAGGCCGCCCACGTGGTCCTGGTGGGCGTGCGTGATGAAAATCGCATCCACCTTTCCCTGCGGCACGGGAGAGAAATCCGGCGTGGCCGCGAGCCCCTCCAGCTTCGGATGCAACCCGGCGTCCAGTACCAGGTTCTTCCCCCCGACGGACAACCAATACGAATTGGCCCCAATTTCCGTGCGCCGTGTCAAATTCACCAGTTCCATTCCCGCCCAAACTGTCGGACGCCGCCGGTTTCCTCAATGAAAATTCCTCAGGCGGTCGTTCCGCCCCGCCTTCCATCGCTCCCCCGCCCGCGCGATCTGCCCGACAACCTGCTGGATTTTCCCGCGGGACCCCGTAAGATCGCGCGGAATGAAGCATATTTTTGTGACTGGCGGAGTGGTGAGTTCCCTGGGAAAAGGCCTGGCGGCGGCATCGCTTGGAACGCTTCTGGAAAGACGCGGGCTGAAGGTTGTTTTGCAGAAGCTCGATCCCTATCTCAACGTGGATCCGGGAACGATGAACCCGTTCCAGCACGGCGAGGTCTATGTCCTGGCCGACGGCGCAGAAACCGACCTCGATCTCGGCCACTATGAGCGCTTCACCAACTGCGTGCTCACGCGCGCCAACAACCTGACCAGCGGGCAGGTTTACGAAACGGTTCTCGCGAAAGAACGGCGGGGCGACTACCTCGGCAAGACCGTCCAGGTGATTCCCCACATCACCGACGAGATCAAGGGAAGGATCCGGGAACTCGGGGAAAACTCCGGCGGAGACATCGTGATCACGGAAATCGGGGGAACGACCGGTGACATCGAAGGCCTGCCGTTTCTCGAGGCCATCCGTCAATTCATCCTCGAGGTCGGGTCCGAAAATGCCATCATCATGCATGTCACCCTGGTCCCGTTCATCAAGGCTGCCGGCGAGCTGAAGACCAAGCCCACGCAACAGAGCGTTGCCAAGCTCCGCGAGATCGGACTCCAACCGCAGGTCCTCATCTGCCGCACGGAGATGCCTCTCGACAAGGAGGTGCGGCAGAAACTCTCGCTTTACTGCAACGTTCCTTTGGATGCGGTTGTCGAGGCCGGGGATGTCGAGCATACGATCTACGAATCCCCGCTCAACCTCCAGGCGGAGGGGCTCGATTCCACGGTCTGCCGGATCCTGCGGCTGGACACCCCGCAGCCGGACATGACGGACTGGAACAAGTTTGTCCAGCGCGTGATCTCTCCCAAGAAACGTGTCAAGGTTGCGATCGTCGGCAAATACATCGAATTGCAGGATGCCTACAAGAGCATCTACGAATCCCTCACCCATGCCGGAGCCTCGCACGATTGCGGGATCGATCTCGTTCTCGTGGATGCCGAGGACATCGAAAAGGAAGGCTCGGACAAATACCTGCGGGGAGTGGCCGGTGTCCTTGTCCCCGGGGGGTTTGGAGACCGCGGCGTGGAAGGAAAAATCGATGCCGTGCGCTATTCGCGCGAATCCCGGACCCCGTTTCTGGGACTCTGCCTGGGCATGCAGGTCGCCACGATCGAGTTCGCCAGGCATGTCTGCGGCCTCGAGGCGGCGAACAGCACCGAATTCGACCCCGCCTCCCCGCATCCGGTCATCTGCATTCTCGATGAGCAGAAAGACGTGACCGAAAAAGGGGCCTCGATGCGCCTGGGGACGTGCCCCACGGTTCTCGGCAAAAACACGCTCTCCCACCAGGTTTACGGAAAAGCGGAAATCACCGAGCGCCACCGGCACAGATATGAATTCAACATGGCGTATCGCGAGGACATGGAAAAGCGCGGCTTCGTCATCGCCGGCACGTCGCCCGGGGGCGACCTCGTCGAGATCATCGAACTCTCGAATCACCCGTGGTTCATCGCCTGCCAGTATCACCCGGAGTTCCAGTCCAAACCCAACTCTCCCCACCCGCTCTTCAAGGGATTCATTTCGGCCTGCCTGGCCCACGAGGATTGACCCCGTTCACCGGACCTGAAAACCCAGCTTCCCTTTTTCCACCCCGGCCTGGATCTTGTCCCCGTCGCCGAAGTGGCCGTCGAGGATTTCGAGGCTGAGCGGGTCGAGGATTTCTTTTTGGATCACGCGCTTGAGCGGGCGGGCGCCGTAGGCCGGGTCGTAACCCTCGCGGGCGATGTGCGTCTTCGCCGCATCGGTGAGCGTGAGCCGGATGTTCTGTTTGGCCAGGCGATCGAGCAGGCGCTTGATCTGGATGTCCACGATCCGGGTGATCTGTTTTTCGTCGAGCCGGTCGAAGATGATGATTTCATCGATCCGGTTCAGAAATTCCGGGCGGAAGTGCCCGCGCAGGGCTTCGAGCACACGGCGGTTGCGTTCTTCGACGGCGAGGTCCTCCATGATGAACTGGCTGCCGATGTTTGAGGTCAGGATGATGACACTGTTCTTGAAGTCCACCGTGCGTCCCTGCCCGTCGGTGATGCGCCCGTCATCAAGAACCTGGAGCAGGACATTGAAGACATCGTGGTGGGCTTTTTCGATCTCGTCGAAGAGCACGACAGAATACGGTTTCCGGCGCACCGCCTCGCTGAGTTGGCCCCCTTCCTCGTAGCCGACGTATCCCGGAGGCGCGCCGATCAGCCGGGCGACCGTGTGCTTTTCCATGTATTCCGACATGTCGAGCCGGATGATCGCCCCCTCGTCGTCGAAGAGAAATTCCGCCAGGGCTTTGGACAGTTCGGTCTTTCCGACTCCGGTCGGGCCGAGGAAGAGGAACGACCCGATCGGACGGTTTTCGTCCTGGAGTCCGGCGCGCGCGCGGCGGACGGCATTCGAGACCGCCTGGATCGCCTGTTGCTGGCCGACAACCCGCTCCATGAGCCGTTCCTCCATTTTGACAAGCTTCGCGCGTTCGCCCTCCTGGAGACGGGAGACCGGGATGCCGGTCCAACTGGCGACCACTTTTGCGATGTCTTCCTCCGTCACTTCCTCCTGGATCATCGTCGCCGTGTCCTGCCTGTGGGAGGCCTCGTGCCGGCGCTGGAGTTCGGGGAGCCGTCCGTATTGGATCTCGCTCGCGCGGTGGAGATCGCCTTTCCGCTGGGCCTGCTCGAGCTCGGATTTCAACTGTTCGATCTCCTCCGCGATCTTGCTGGATTTTCCGTGCTCTTCCTTTTCTTTCAGCCAGCGGGCCTTGAGCTGGCCGGCCTCTTCCTTGATGTCGGCAAGTTCCTTCTCGATCTTGGAAAGCCGGTCGCGGCTGGCGGCGTCCTTTTCTTTTTTCAGGGCCGTGCGTTCCATTTCGAACTGCATGATCTGGCGTTCGAGTTGGTCGATTTCGGTGGGCATGGAATCGAGTTCGATCTTGAGCCGGGACGCCGCTTCGTCGATGAGGTCGACCGCCTTGTCGGGGAGGAAGCGATCGCTGATGTAGCGATGGCTGAGGATCGCCGCCGCCACGAGCGCGGCGTCCTGAATCCGGACACCGTGGTGGACCTCGTAGCGTTCCTTGAGGCCCCGGAGGATCGCAATCGTGTCCTCGACGCCGGGTTCATTCACCAGCACCGGTTGGAACCGGCGTTCGAGGGCGGCGTCCTTTTCAATATACTTCCGGTATTCGTCGAGCGTGGTCGCTCCGATTGTGCGGAGTTCGCCGCGTGCGAGCTGGGGTTTGAGGAGATTCGAGGCATCCATCGAGCCTTCGGCAGCGCCGGCACCGACAATCGTGTGAAGCTCGTCGATGAAGAGAATGACCTCTCCTTCGCTGGACGTGACTTCCTTCAAAAAGGCCTTGAGCCGGTCCTCGAACTCGCCGCGGAATTTCGCCCCCGCCACCATCGCGCCGATGTCCATCGCGACCAGCCGCTTGTTTTTCAGCGACTCCGGCACATCGCCGCTCACGATCCGCCGCGCCAGGCCCTCGACGATGGCGGTCTTGCCGACGCCGGGCTCGCCGATGAGAACCGGATTGTTCTTTGTGCGGCGGGAGAGAACCTGCATCGTGCGACGGATCTCCTCGTCGCGACCGATCACGGGATCGATCTTCCCCTTCCGGGCCAGCTCGGTGAGGTCGCGACCGTATTTCTCGAGCGCCTGGTATTTTCCCTCCGGATCCTGATCGGTCACCCGCTGGTTGCCGCGGATCTCGACAAGCGCCTTCATCAGCCGGTCGCGTGTGACCCCGCTGTCCTTCAGGAGCTTGGCCGCGGAAGATCCGGCGCCGATCAGGGCGATCAAATAATGCTCGGCGCTCAGGAACTCGTCCTTGAGTTTGCCCATCTCTCCCTCCGAGGAATCGAGCGTCTTGCGCAGCTCGTGGGAAAGCTGCGGCTGGGTCCCGCCACGGGTTTTCGAAAAACCGGCGATCGTGTTTTCCAACCTTGCTTCCAGCGTGGAAGCGGAAACCCCGAGCTTCTCCAGCAGCGGACGCGTCAGCCCGTCGGCCTGCTCCACGAGGGCGAGGAGAAAGTGCTCGTTGGTGATTTCCGGATTGTCGTTCTTGGACGCAAGGTCCAGCGCTGCATTCAGCGCCTCCTGCATCTTGGCGGTGAATTTGTCGGGTCTCATGGGAGAACCGCAAGCCTATCATGCCGGTGAGGGATTGCAACCGTGGCCCCGTGCGGAAACAGGGCAAAAAGTCTCCACCGATTGCCTTCTCTCCACCCTCCGCAGAAAATTTGAAACACAAATCATTGATGCGATCGCATCAATGATTTGTATTCGCGCACAAGACTTGGCGGAGGAGATTCAGAAAGGGGCTTTTCTCACGATGCGATGGGAGGGTAGTCTCGCGGCGCGTGGGCACTTTCGAAATATCGGTTTTGTTTTTCCTGCAGATCGCCGTAATTCTCGGATTCTGCCGCATCGTGGGCTGGCTTGCGGCGCGGCTTGGCCAGCCACAGGTGGTCGGAGAGATGATTGCCGGGGTGATCCTCGGACCCTCCGTCTTGGGAGCGCTGGTCCCGGCCTTGCAGGAGGGGTTGTTTCCGGCAGCCTCGAAGCCGGTGCTGTTCGCGGTCAGCCAGGTCGGGCTGTCGGTTTACATGTTCCTTGTGGGCGTCGAGTTCGATACGGGACTGATCAAGTCGAGGTTTCGGAGTGCCGCGGCGGTTTCGCTCTCGGGGATCCTGGCACCCTTTGCGCTGGGGGCCATGGCGGCGTGGTTTCTGGCCCCGCATTGGCCGTTGTTCTCCGAGAGAACCAGCGCCTGGGAAGGCATGCTTTTCATGGGGGCGGCGATGTCGATCACGGCCTTCCCGATGCTGGCCCGGATCATCTATGAAAGAGGGCTGACGGGCACCTCGCTCGGCGCATTGGCGCTGGCGGCCGGATCGATTGACGACGCCGCGGCCTGGTGCGTGCTCGCGATTGTGATGGCGAGCTTTGCGGGTGATCCCTCGGTGGCCGTGCTGGCCATCGGCGGCGGACTTGCCTATGTCCTCGTGGTCTGGCTTTTTGGCACTCCCCTCCTCAAATTCATGGCCAAAAAAACCGAGGAACGGGGAGGGGTGACCCATGCGATGCTCGGCACGACACTTTCGCTTGTCATGCTGGCGGCCTGGTTCACGGACAGAGTCGGAATCTATGCGGTCTTCGGGGCTTTCATCCTCGGGGTTGCCGTGCCGAAAGGCTTTTTTGCGCAGGCCCTGCACAAGCACCTTGAGAAAATGACGACAGCGTTCCTGCTGCCGTTGTTCTTTATTTATTCGGGACTCAACACAAAGATCGGCCTCATCATTTCACCGAACCTTCTCGGGGTAACGCTGCTGTTGCTCTTCCTGGCCATTGCGGGCAAGGGAGTGGCCTGCGCAACAGCCGCATGGCTGAATGGAGAATCTCCACGTGAAGCGCTTGCGATCGGGTCGCTGATGAACGCGAGAGGTCTCATGGAATTGATCATCCTGAATATCGGACTTGAACGCGGGGTCATCACGCCCACATTGTTCACCATGCTGGTCGTCATGGCAGTCGTCACAACATTGATGGCCACCCCGGCATTCAACCTTGCCCGCCGAGGTGAGCCGGGAACCACGCGCGCGCCATGAATTCGGAAAACAACCTGACAGGTTCGATCCTGGTTTCCCACCCTTCGCTCCGGGACCCCAGGTTCCGGAGAACGGTTCTCTTTCTTTCGCATCACAGCGAGAAAGAGGGGGCAACCGGATTCGTGCTGAACCGGCCATTGGACCAGACCCTCCCGAAAGTTCCGGGAGTACCTGATATTCCCCTGTTCTATGGAGGTCCGGTCGAGGCGGAGCGGATCGTGCTTGCAAGCCTCCAGTGGAGGGACGATCCCACCGTGGTGGCCTTCCGGGCGTTTGTCGGTCGGACGGGGGAGGAATCGATTGACGGGGAATGGCTGCCCGGCCTCCGGGCATTCGCCGGCTATGCCGGCTGGAGCAGGGGCCAGTTGGAAGGAGAAATCGCGGAGCACGCTTGGATCGTCATTCCTCCCACGCGCGCGATCGTGGAAATGCCATGTCCCGACGAGGCCTGGAGGAATATCATGAGAAATTCGGGGCCGATGATGCATCTGCTTTCCGAAGCTCCAGACCATCCGGAGAAGAATTGAGTTGCCGGGCGTTCAGTGGTTCAGTGTTCAGCGGGCGAGAGCAACGCCCTCTCTCTGCTCTCCGCGAGAAACGGGATCCGTCACACCTGTTGGCTTTTTGCCTCGCAGACGAATTGCCGGACGAGGGGTTCATCCTTCGTTCGCGGGTGCAGCTCGACTCCGCTGGCGACATCGACGGCGTGGGGACGCGCAATCCGGACAGCTTGGCGCACGTTTCTCGGATTGAGACCACCGGCCAGGATGAAGCGCCTGTCCGTGTGGGCGGCAACGAAGTCGCGGACGGCGTCCCACTCCAGGCACCGGCCTGTCCCCCCGAAGGCATCGGGGGTCCATCCGTCGAGAAGGATATTTGGCGTCGGGAAAGAAAGCGATCGCTCGAACACCTCCGGAGCGGACACCCGAACGGCCTTGATCCAGCGAGGGAATCCCGCTCCCGCGCAAAAAGCAGGGCTTTCGTCCCCATGAAATTGAATGATTTCGAAGCATCCGGCTTTTCGGATTCTGTCCAACAAATCCTCCGAGGCGTTTACGACAACCGCCACCCGGTCCGCTTCGTCTCCGAGGTCGCGAATCCAGGGTATGGAATCCTCCGGATCGATATATCTGGAAGAACCGGGGAAAAAATTGAACCCGATGGCATCCGCGCCCGCCGCCAGGCACATGGCGGCATCCCCGGGGTTGGTGACGCCGCAGATTTTTACATGAACTCCGCCAGACTCGAGGAAGTTCATGGCAGGAATTTGATTGTCGGGATTTTTGCGCGGAGTTTCTCAAGCCCCTGCTTCGGGGGAGTCGGCGCTCCTGACAGGCCAACAACGCGCCCGCGACAGGGCAGGGTCGGACAACACGTCATTCAAGAGTGCGGGCATCGGCCCTTTTCATGGCCGGATGGTGGGTGATCGCATGGATCTTTCCATCACTTGTCCGGAAAAACGAACTCAGGATCCAGCTCACCAAGCTGATGATAATCGCTCCAAAAAAGGCGCTCCAAAATCCGGCCACGGAAAATGCCGGGATAAGTTTCGAGACCAAAAGGAGGAGCAGGGCGTTGACGACGAAAATGAACAATCCCATGGTCACAATAATAAACGGCAGGCTCAGAAGGAGCAGAACGGGTCGGACAAAGGCATTGATGATTCCCAGAAGGAGAGACGCACCGAGGAGAGCTTCCATCGGCTCGCACTGGATTCCCGGAACAACCTTCGTGGCCACAAAGACAGCAATGGTGGTCACAAACCACCGGATAAGGAACGCAGCCATACGGAAATCCTATTTCAATGGGAAAAAAATTGAAGATTTATTTTGCAACGACGCCCGTTTCGGTTGCACAACAGACTCACCATGTCCAAGAAAAAATCTGAAAAAGAAGCAAAAGAGAAAAAACAGTCCGCGAAGAAAGCGATTGGGCAAGCGAAGGCCGCTCCCATGAGCCCCGGGGCGGCAGCCGTTGTGGAATTGAAGGAGCCGAAAATCCGAAAATCCAAGGCCGCCGTTCCCCGGCAGAAGGTCGTCAAGGCGATCTCGAACGAGGATATCGCCTTGCGGGCCTATTTCATTGCCGAACGACGCCAAAAAATGGGGTGGCACGGAGACTCCACCGGCGACTGGGTGGAAGCGGAGAGCCAACTTAAAGCCGAGGCAGCCAAGAAAAAATAGCGGCGTTTTGAGCAGGCCCCGAAATCCCGCAGGAAGAATGTTCCGTCCATGAGTCCCATGGAGCCGGAGACCATCATCCTGACAGGTGCCAGGGGACGTCTTTCCTCGGTTTTGTCACGCCGGCTTGGGGGAAATGTGGTTTCCGTCTCCAGAACCGGCGGTGGGGGCTGCATCCTATATGAAGATTTGTTCCAATCCGGTCTTTTGGCGCGTCCGGGTGTCCTCCTCCACTGTGCATGGAGTTCGGTGCCTGCAACGGCGCAGACTCGTCCGGAAAGCACCTGGACCGAGGATCTTCCCCTGATGGCCAATTTGCTTTCCGAGATTGCCGGAGCACCGCGGAAATCGCGCCCGCATTTTGTTTTTTTCTCCTCTGGAGGAGCCATCTATGGAGAAAGGCAAACTCCGGCCATAGAGACCGACGAACCCTCGCCCCACGGGTGGTATGGCATCGGAAAACTTGCAGCCGAAAGGCTCCTGCAATCCTTTTCCGCGCAGTCCGGAATAGAAACCTGCTCGCTCAGAATTTCGAATCCCTACGGATTTTGTTTCACACCGGACAAACCGCAGGGAATTGTGGGAGCCGCGCTGCACGCCGCAAGGACCGGACGCCCGATGAATCTGCTCGGCGCCGGCGTCTCGAAAAAAGACTTCCTGCATCTGGATGATCTCGTCTCGGCGGTTCAAATTGTCACAAGAAAACGCCTTTCCGGGTGTTTCAATATCTGCTCGGGCAACTCCATTCCGACGGCGGAGATTCTTGCCCTCATCGAGACCACCCTGGGAAAGAAGATCCCTGTTTTGCCGGTTCCAGCAGCCGGATGGGATGTGCAATCCAGTCTCCTCTCACGTGAAAAATTTGAATCCGCAACAGGCTGGAACCCCCGGTGGGCCCTCGATGCGGGAGTGGCCTCCGTCGTGGGTGCTGCCATGCGGGAAAGGTGATCCCACCAAAGCAAGAGTTCGTGGGGTTTGAGTTCGAGGTATTTTCCACCGAACGAGTGGGTCTTGCCGGTACTGAAGTTGGTGAAGGACATCTTTTAAATGCCGCCGACCCGGGCCTCGATCTGATGAACTTTGCCGGTGAATCCGTTTGGCGGAAGCCACTTGGCCATCGCATCGGCATCCAGGAACGCGCGGTAAACCCGCTCCGGTGTTGCCCGGAGCACTCGGTGAAGTCGAACGGCGGTTGTGTTGTTTGGCATATTTTTCCTTTCAGGATCACGACGGACGGATCGGAAGCTTCAGGATATGGGAAAAATGGACCAGCCCCTCATCTTTCGCCGGCATTTCGATCTCGGCAACAGGCAAAAAGGGTTACCGCAGCTTCAACCACAGTGTCTGTGCGCCCTCCCCTTGGGGAAAATCCGGCAAAGGCGGCATATGGGAGATGTCTCCTCCCAGCTTCGCTGTCTTCACGACAAACCGGACGCCCCTTTCCAATGCCATGCAAGTGAGCTTCGCGCAATTGGTGGAGATCAAAAGAGAGGCTTGGGGAGCGGCCAATTCCAATGCGGTGCGCAGCAGATCCTCGATTTGCTCTTCCACCTGCCAGCGGCGGCCGCGGTTTCCCAAGGAAAATGTCGGCGGGTCGAGAATGATGAGATCAAACTTTTCGCCCCGTCGCTCCAGCCGCGGCAGGACATCGAGCACATCATCCGCCAGGAACCGGTGTCCCTCCAACGGCAGCCCATTCAGCTCGAAATTCCTCCGCCCCCGGTCGAGCGACTTCTTCGAAAGATCGATGCTCAGCGTTTGCGCGCCGGCCATCGCGGCGACAACGGAAAACGAGCAGGTATAGGCAAATGTATTGAGTGCCCGCCGGGGCGCAAGCTGCCGGACATGGCCGCGATTTGCCCGCTGGTCGATAAAGAGCCCCGCTGAATACCCCGCTCCAAAATCAATGCCGTAACGCACGCCCCGCTCGGCCACCACTGACTCCAACGGAGCCAAAGAATCCCCGCTCACGAGAACCGGCGCCACACGCTCCGCATTCTGCCTCGGCAAGAAACGGGAGAACACACGCGCGTGTTGGAAACCAGTGCGGGACTCCCATTCGCCCAGTCCCTCAAGAGCCCTGTCCCGCGCCGCATCGGTCTTGAACGAAACCAGAACATCCTTCCCCAACCGCTCCACCCAGACATCCGGTGCCGTGTACAACCGGTGCGCCGTGGTTTCCCCGCCCTCAAACGACTCGAACAATTCGGAGGAAATCCAGCGGTTCATGACATCCGAATCCAAGCGGTCGGCCTCACGGGTTTGCTCATGGGAAGGAACGTTATCCCCTCACCGTTCCCGGACTCAAGCACGCAGGTGTGGCCATATGTGGACAAGCTCGTGATACGAAGGTAGAAAATCCGTCACTGCTCAGCAAAAAACCCGGCGGTCGGATGTGGAAAGGGCAGCGGTTCCGAAAGATAGGAAAGTGCTGAGCCTCTGAGCGGCTCAGAGAAAGGAAAAGCGGCGGTTGCCGCTCTCTGAAAAGCGCTGCTGCGGCAACCCGAATTGCCGCTGTGTTTTGAAGGGGGAAAAGCACCGGTCCCTC
>Ga0172380_10005252_pt1 | contig 15883 bp, 13 predicted proteins | sample Leawe162metaG_FD_119747 | JGI IMG/M metagenome (GOLD analysis project Ga0172380, IMG submission 119747) | Leachate microbial communities from a municipal landfill in Southern Ontario, Canada - Leachate well 162 metaG | ecosystem: Engineered > Solid waste > Landfill > Unclassified | place...
CTCTTCCATTCGGCTGCCGTATCCAGCATCGAAAGGTCCATGAAATTCTTCATATGGAAGGGGAAGCGGATGCGGACCGGCAGTTCGCCGGCCTTTTCGAGATCCGCCATGATCTCGAGCTGATAGAGATTGCCGTCGAAATTCTGCAGCGAGGTAAGACCTTGCGAGGCGCAATATTCAAGCCCGCGCTTGAGGATCGCGCGGTCGGTGGCGCGCTGCTCTGGCGTCAGGTTCTCGGGATCGCCGCCGGTCAGGATGCCGAGGCCCTCTCGCCCACCGGTCGAAGCGAGCTTTGCCACCGGGCTTATCGCATTGGCCTCGCGCAATTCGCCGGTCGCCAGCCCATCCGGCCCCATCACGACCTCGTTGCCGATGCCGACGTCGCGGCCATGCAGCAGGCCAGCCAGCTTCAGCGCGGCGGTATTGGCCCATGCCGTATGATGGTCGGGCGCATACATCAGGAAGGGCCGGTCGGGCAGGATCGCATCGAGATGATGCCGTGTGACCGGCTCATGTGCCGACAGAATCGTGTAGTCGGCGGATTGGGCAATCAACACGGGTTCGTCTGGCTGGCTTGCGGCATAGCCCAGCACGGCACTCTTCAGGGCGTCGAAGCCCTGGACGCCGTGGAGGTTCAGTTGCACCAGCGACAGCGCGCCCATGAAGATATGCATATGGGCTTCGTTGAAGCCGGGCATGACGGTTGCGCCGCCGGCATCGATGACATGGGTAGAGGGGCCGGCAAGGGCCGTGACCACTTCTTCCTTGCCGACGGCCATGATCCTGTTGCCCGAGACTGCGACAGCCTCGGCCCTGGGGGCGGCCGGATCCATGGTGAGGACCTTGGCATTGCGGATGATGATGTTGGCGGTCTGCTGCATGGCTGAATGTCCTGCTTTGTCGGTTCCGCTGTCAGGCTTGTGCCCGACTGATGGCGCGGAAGAAGGCGAGATTGTCCTGTTTCAATTCGTCGTCCAGCGGGTTGGGCTGGGAGGAGAGCTTGACGATGACGGTCTCCTGCGATGGATCGACATAGAGCCATTGACCGTGAATGCCGAGCGCAAAGAATACGCCGTCAGCTTCTCCCGTCTGGTACCACTGGCTGCGATATCGGCCATTCGGCAATATGGTGGGCTGGCTTGCCATCCACGCCTCGTGGTCGCCTGCTGTCAGCATATCGGAAAGCCATGTTTCGGGCACAACCTGCCGACCGTCGATGCGGCCGCCGTTGCGCAGCATTTCGCCGACGCGGGCAAGGTCGCGAGCGGTCACGCAGATTCCGCCCGCCGCGCGCGACGATCCGGCGGCATCGACGGTTACCACGGCATGGTTCTTCGCTCCGAGCGGTTTCCAGACGTGTTCCGACATGAGGTCGGTGAAGCGGCGTCCGGTGGCGCGCTCGATGATGATTCCAAGCAGATCGGCATTGGGCGAGGCATAGAAGAAAGGTCCCCCATGTGGCCTGTCTGCTTTCTTGAGCGTCAGGATGAATTCGCCCATCGTCTCGGTCGGCATGTCCACCTCCGGCGGATTCCATAGCGTCGAGCGGCGATAGCGGGCATAGGCGCCGTCTTTGTTGAGATAGGCCTCGTCGAATGCGAGGCTGACGCGCATGTCCAGTACGTCCCGATAGCTGCAATCGCCATAGGCGCTGCCCTTCGCCTCGGGAAGATAATGGAGAACCGGATCGTCCGGATTGATCACGCCCTCGGCTTCGAGGATGCCGGAAAGGATGGCCGTCAGCGACTTGCTGACGGAAAAGACCACGTGCTTGGCGTTCACATCGGCATGCGGTGCATAATGCTCCGCAATGATCTCTCCCTTACGCATCAGCACGAAGGCATCTGTGTGGGCATAGTTCAGGAAGGCGCGCGCGCTGCCGGCGCCTGCAAGGCCGGTTTCGAGGGGGGCATCCAGAAGTGGCGAGTGAACCAGGGCCGCTTCCGGCTCCTCAGCAGTGGCGCGGATCTCTGCGGTCGGCACCAGTTCGCGGGCGTTCTGGAAGCTCCAGCGGCTGAAGGGTGACGTTCGCCAGTTGGCGAGCGTCACGTCGCTGCGTTCGAAACCGTAGGCTTTCCTGAACTCTGTCGTCATCGCGAAACAATCCTTGGAGTCGGGAGAGCCGTTGAGGCTCCCCCGTTTGTATATCGGCGTTGTGCCTTGCGCTTTACTTCTGAACTTCGGTCCAGATCTTGGTGTAGAGTTCCTGGACTTCCGGCTTGCAGGCGAGGTTGAACTTGCCGGCTGCCTTGAATTCCTCCGGGATATTGACTTCCGGCGCCGTCTTCATGTCTTCGGGCATGAAGGCTTCTGAGCCGGTGATGCCGTTCGCGTAGCGGGCGAAGGCCGAGATCAGGGCGGCGTTCTCGGGGGCCATGATGAAGTTCAGGAAGAGTTTCGCGTTCTCGACGTTCTTGGCGTCCTTGAGGATCGAGGCGTTGTCCATCCAGATCGGATAACCTTCCTTCGGATAGCCGTAGACGATGTTCGGGTTGGCGAGGCGGCCACGGAAGGTGGCGCCGTTCCAGTCCACGGAGGCGGCAAGGTCGCCCTTGGTGTATTTCTCGACCGTGCCGTAATCCATCGAGATCCACTTCGGCTTGGCGGCGACGAGAAGGTCGCGCGCCTTCTTCAGGATCGCCAGGTCGCCGGTGCAGGGCTCGCCGCCCGCGTAGGTGACCACGAGGTGCATGACGTCCGACATTTCCGGCACGACGTTGACCTTGCCGACCAGTTCCGCCGGCGGGTCGAGGAAGATCGCCGAAGTGTTCGGGTCGCCGGAATAGACCGACTTGTCGACGGCGACGCCGGTCGTACCCCACTGCCACGGAACCGAATAGTGACGGCCCGGATCAAAGGGTACGTCCACCCACTTGGGATCGACATTCTTGAAGTTTTCCATCTGGTCGGGACGCGATTCCATCAGCAGGCCCTCGCTGATGAAGATCGGCATGGCGCTTGCGGAAGGCACGACGATATCGAAGCCGTGGCCGCCCTGACGGATCTTGGCGAGGGCCGTGTCGTTGGAGTCGTAGTCGGTCAGGGTCACCTTGACCTTGTAGGTGTCCTCGAACTTCTTGATCAGTTCGGGGTTGGTGTAGTTGCCCCAGTTGAAGATGTTCAGTTCGCCTTCCGCATGGGCGATCGCCGCCGATGCCAGCAGGGCCACCAGGCCGGTGGCGAGCTTCAGGGTATGCTTCATGGTTCCCACTCCTGTTTTTACTCGGTTTTTTCGTTGGATCTGCTGAGGAAGAAGAAGATCGTGACAACCGCCAGCGACAGCAGCAGAAACACTGTCGAGATGGCATTCATCTCCGGCGTGATGGCACGGCGCAACTGGCCGAGCATGTAGGTCGGGAGTGTGTCCTGACCGCCGGATTTCACGAATTCGGTGATCACCACGTCGTCGAGCGAAATGACGAAGGCGAGCATCAGGCCGGCGAGAATGCCTGGCCAGAGCAGCGGCAGGGTGACGTAGCGGAAGGCCTTGAACGGAGTCGCGTAGAGATCGGCTGCCGCGCGTTCGAGAGCAAGATCCATGTTCTCCAGGCGGGCCCTGATCGGAAGATAGGCGAACGGTATGCAGAAGGCCGTGTGCGCCATGATCAGGTAGCCGAGACCGGAATAGCCGGTCCAGACCTTGATGCGCGAAAAGAGGATCAGGAGCGCCACGGCGGTGACGATTTCCGGCACCATCAGCGGCATGTTGATGAAGGAATATTTGAAGGTGAGGCCGAGATAGGCCTCGGTACGGGTCGTGGCGATGGCCGCCAGAGTGGCTGCCGCCGTGGCGATCACGGCGGCAACGGCGGCGATCTCAACCGAGCGGATGGAGGCCTCGATGACCTGGGTATTGTTCCAGGCGGCCGCGAACCATTGCAGGGAAAAGCCTTCCCAGCGGGCTATCGACGTGCCGGAATTGAAAGCGAAGACGACGAGCGTCGCGATCGGCAGATAGAGGATGAAGAAGCAGAGCATCGCGATGGTCGCGAAGCCTGGCTGGACACGGATGTCGAAGCGCCTATGCATGGCCGCCTCCGGTCTTTCCGGCATTCTTGACGTAGTAGAGCATGGCAGCCAGCACGATGATGACCAGCGTGATCGACAGCGCGGCCCCGAGCGGCCAATTGCGACCCTGGCCGAACTGTAGCTCGATCAGGTTGCCGATCATCAGGTTCTTGCCGCCGCCGAGAATGCGCGGAATGACATAGGACGACAGCGCCGGGATGAAGACCAGGATCGAGCCCGCGATGATACCCGGCTTCACCAGCGGAATGATGATCCGCCGCAGCACCTGGAAGCGCGTCGCATAGAGATCGTAGCCGGCCTCGACGAGACGGAAATCCAGCTTCTCCATGCTGGCATAGAGCGGCAGGACCATCAGCGGAAGATGCACATAGGCCATGCCGAGCAGGATCGCGAAATCGGTATAGAGCATCTGGATCGGCGCGGAAATGATGCCGAGCTTCATCAGGATGGTGTTGACCAGCCCCTCGTTGCGGATCATCTCCTGGATCGCGAAGCCGCGGATCAGCATGTTGGTCCAGAAGGGGATGGTAATCAGGAAGAGCCAGACTTGGCGGTAGCTGGCCGCGCGGCTGGCAATGAAATAGGCGGTCGGAAAGCCGAGGATCAGCGACAGGACGGTGGTTGCCAGCGCCAGCTTGATCGAGCGCCAGAGGATGCTGACATGGGCATCGGCCAGCGACAGGGTGTCATCGAAGATGTCCCTTTGCAGGAATACGTTGAACCAGGCGTCCGTGGAGAATTCCCATTTCACGTCGCCGTAGTTACCCGGCGCGAGGAAGGAATAGACGAGAACAATAACGAGTGGGCCGACGCCGGCCAGACCGATGATCAGAAGCGCCGGGGTGCTGAGGAGCCAGCGGTTGCTGATATCGCGACGCCTGGCGTTCTCGGCAGCATGCTGTGCTCCGGTCATCGTCAATCCTTCAGGATCTGCGCGACATCGTCGCTGAGCATGATGCCGACCATCTGGCCCTCGCGGTACCCGCAAGGGCCGCTGCGGTTGTTCTGTTGGCGCACGGTAAACAGCGATCCGCCATCGAGCCGAATATTGATGTTGGTGTCGGTGCCGAGATAGACGATGCTTTCGATCATGCCCGACAATGTCGCGGCGGCGGACGGCTCGACCAGTGTTGCGTGCTCGGGCCGAATGACGATCGTCACCTTGCCGCTCGGGGCGGTGTCTTCCGGGAAGCTTGCCGGGATTTCGGCGCCGGACCGCAGGCGAACCCTGGCCCGTTCGCCTCCGACGGAGGCGACCTCGACCTCGAGGAAATTCGTCTCGCCGATGAAGTTGGCGACGAAGCGCTCGGCCGGGCGATCGTAGATCTCCCAGGGGCTGCCGACCTGGCGCACGGAGCCGCTCGACATGACCGCGATGCGGTCCGACATGGTCAGCGCCTCTTCCTGATCATGAGTGACGAAGATGAAGGTGATGCCGGTTTCCGCCTGCACGCGCTTGAGCTCGATCTGCATTTCCTTGCGCAGCTTGTAGTCGAGCGCCGACAGCGGCTCGTCCAGCAGCAGCACCTTCGGCTTCGGCGCCAGCGCCCGGGCGAGCGCCACGCGCTGCTGCTGGCCGCCGGAAATCTGGCTGACCTGGCGGTCGCGCATCGCCGTCATGTGCACGAGTTCGAGCATCTCCGCGACACGGGCCTTCACCTCGTCGACGGGGCGGCCGAGCATCTTCAAGCCGAAGCCGATGTTTTCGGCGACGGTCATGTGCGGGAAGAGCGCGTAGCTCTGGAAGACGGTGTTGACCGGACGCTTGAAGGGCGGCAGCGGCGCGATATCCTCGCCGTGCAGCAGGATCTCGCCGGTGGTCGGGAAGTCGAAGCCGGCGATCAGTCTCAGAAGCGTGGTCTTGCCACAGCCTGAGGGGCCGAGCAGCGTGAAGAATTCATTTTCCCGAATGGTCAGAAACACACCGCCAAGTGCGGTGACCTGACCTCCCCCGTAACCGTATATTCGACTTACGTCTCGGACTTCGATCGCGGCCCTGTCGCTATTTGCAGTCAAGAAAACATCCCCGGTTCAAATGTCTTTGCCAGCAGTCATGCATTCTGAGGGGACGGGACCAAGCGTGCCTGCAGCCGACTCCTCGGTGTAGATCACGCAATAAGCGTGCCACGCGCTTCGATCTTGATTTCCTCCCCTTCGTCCGCGCCGCTTTCCAACTCTTCGCGACGGGACTGGCCTGTCTTCCGCATAAAATAGGCCCCGGCGTCCTCCTCGCCCGGACCTGTTCCTCCTCGAGCGGCGAATACAAGCGAACGGTATGGTGCCTCAATTTTGGTCGTTTGACCATTTTTATTTCATCGTTCTTCCCAGATTTTCCAGGGGCCCTCGAGGCGCTTTCCCGAGGCGGGTATCGGAGCCTTTCCGAAGACATTTTTTGGCTTGAACCGGCAATGGATTTGGTCCTACGATCAGCGCTTCGGGTTGGAGAGGCCGCAATCTGTTGCGGCGAAGGCGGGATCCCGCTTGTCCTATCCACCTTGTTAAGTTCTGATTTTTCGGCGGGATTTTCGCATCATGGAATTGGTATTCGACGGTCACAATGATGTCCTCCTGAGGCTCTGGAGGGCGAAAGGGGCCGGGGCGGATCCCGTGAGCGAATTCGTCAACGGCACCAGCGTGGGCCATATCGACGGTCCGCGTGCCAAAGCCGGTGGACTGGCCGGTGGACTCTGCGCGATCTACATTCCCAATCTGGCGGATTTTGCGCTCAAGGAGCCGGACGCGAACGGCCACTATTCAACTCCGCTCGCCGACCCGCTGATGCGGGCGCCGTCGCTCGACACGGCATTGCAGATGGCGTCGATCGCACTCGATCTCGATCGGGCCGGAGCGTGGCGGCTCTGCCGGACAACCGGAGAAATCCGCTCGGCCATGGATGCGGATGTGTTCGCGGCTGTGATGCACATGGAGGGGTGTGAGGCGATCGACGCCGATCTTGCCGCTCTCGACGTTTTCTACGCTGCAGGCCTGCGTTCGCTGGGACCTGTCTGGAGCCGCAACAACATCTTCGGTCATGGTGTGCCCTTCGCGTACCCGATGTCGCCCGATACAGGCCCGGGTCTGACAAATGCGGGCTTCGAGCTCGTTCGCGCCTGCAATCGTCTCGGCATCCTGATCGACCTCGCCCACATTACCGAGAAGGGGTTCTGGGACGTGGCCAAGACGACGGATCAACCGCTGATTGCCAGCCATTCCAATGCCCATGCGCTGACGCCGGTGGCGCGCAACCTGACCGACCGCCAACTCGACGCCGTCAGAGAAAGTCGCGGCCTCGTCGGATTGAACTATGCCGTGACGATGCTGCGCGCCGACGGCAGGGACGACGCGGACACGCCGCTGTCGGACATGGTTCGTCATGTCGATTATCTCGTCGAGCGCATGGGAATCGATTGCGTGGCAATTGGATCGGACTTCGACGGCGCCACGATTCCGGCTGATATTGCCGACGCAAGCGGCAATCAGAAACTGGTTGCGGCGCTCAAGAGTGCCGGATACGCTGATCAGGACTTGAGGAAAATATGCCGGGAAAACTGGCTGAGGGTATTGGCTTCCGCCTGGCACGAGTAAGCCGGGGCAAGCTCGATAGGCGTCAACCGAGGTAAACAGGGGAACTGAAAAATGATGAACTTGCTCAACAAGCACATGCGCCTGATGACGACCAGCGCGGCAATGGCCTTGCTTCTGGCAGCCGCGCCGCAGGCGTTTGCAGCAACGCCGGCCGATACACTGGTCGAGGGCTGGGCCATCGACGACATTATCACGCTCGATCCGGGCGAAGCCTTCGAGATATCGACCGCGGAAGTGACCGCCAACACCTATAGCAAGCTGGTTAACCTCGACATGAACGACACGTCGAAGGTCGTCGGCGAACTTGCCGACAGCTGGACGATTTCCGACGACGGCATGACCTATACGTTCAAGCTGAAGCCGGGCCTGAAGTTCGCTTCCGGCAATCCGATCACGGCGGAAGATGTCGCCTTCTCCTTCGAGCGTGCCGTCAAGCTCGACAAGTCGCCGGCCTTCCTGCTCACCCAGTTCGGCCTCACCGGCGACAACGTCACCGAAAAGGCGAAGGCCGCCGACGAGACGACCTTCGTGCTGACCGTCGATAAGGCCTACGCACCGAGCTTCGTGTTGAACGTCCTGACCTCCACCGTGGCCTCCGTCCTCGACAAGAAGGTCGTGATGGAGAACGCCAAGGCCGTGACCCCGAGCGATGACTACAAGTACGACACCGACTTCGGCAACGAATTCCTGAAGACCGGCTATGCCGGTTCCGGCCCCTACAAGACCCGCGAATGGCGCGCCAACGAAGTCGTCGTGCTGGAGCGCAACGACAATTACTTCGGCGAGAAGCCGGCACTCGCCCGCGTCATCTATCGCCACATGAAGGAAAGCGCCGGCCAGCGCCTGGCGCTTGAGAACGGCGACATCGACGTGGCCCGCAACCTTGAGCCGGGCGACATCGATGCCGTGTCCAAAAAGGATGGCATGGCGATCACCTCCGCACCGAAGGGAACGCTCTATTATTTCAGCCTAAACCAAAAGAACGAGAAGCTGGCCAAGCCTGAGGTCATCGAGGCCTTCAAGTATCTCGTCGACTATGACGCAATCGGCGAAACCCTGCTCAAGGGCATAGGCACGATCCACCAGACCTTCCTGCCGGCCGGCCAGCTCGGCGCTCTCGACGACAAGCCCTACAAGCTCGATGTTGCCAAGGCCAAGGAACTGCTGGCCAAGGCCGGTCTCGCCGACGGCTTCACCGTCACCATGGATGTGCGCAATACGCAGCCGGTCACCGGCATTGCCGAAAACGTCCAGCAGACGCTTGCCCAGGCCGGCATCAAGCTGGAAATCATTCCGGGGGATGGTAAGCAGACGTTGACCAAGTACCGTGCCCGCCAGCATGACATTTATATCGGCCAGTGGGGTTCGGACTATTTCGACCCGAATTCCAACGCAGAGACCTTCACCTACAACCCGGACAATTCGGACGAAGGCAAGACCAAGACGCTCGCCTGGCGCAATGCCTGGGACGTTCCGGAGCTGACGAAAAAGACCCAGGGCGCCCTGCTCGAGAAGGATTCGGCCGCGCGCGCCGCCATCTATGAAGACCTGCAGAAGCAGGTTCTGACCACGGGTCCGTTCGTCGTCATCTTCCAGCAGATCGAAAACGCCGGCTATTCGAACAAGCTGAAGGGTTACAAGCTCGGACCGAGCTTTGACACGAACTTCGTCTACACCGTTTCCAAGGATTAAGGTCCCTTGACCATCCTCGATTCAAAAACCGAGGCGTGGCGCTCCGGCGCCGGCGCCTCGGCGTTCGCCATGACGTCGCTGCGGTTCCTTGTGACCGTAGTGACGACCTATCTCGGCCTCCTGGCCGTGACCTTCTTCATCGGCCGCGTCGTTCCGATCGATCCGGCGCTTGCGATCGTCGGAGACCGCGCGCCGGCCCATGTCGTGGAGCGGGTCCGCGAGGAGCTCGGTCTCAATCTGCCGCTCTATCAGCAATTCTTCATCTATGTCCGCCAGGCGCTGACCGGCGACTTCGGCACCTCGGTGCTGACCACCAATCCGGTGATGACCGACATCCGCCGGGTCTTTCCCGCGACGATCGAACTTGCCACCGTAGGCACGCTGATCGGCGCATTGTTGGGTGTTCCTCTCGGAGTTCTGGCTGCGGTCAAGCGCGGAAGCATCGCCGATCAGATCGTCCGTATTATCGGGTTGATCGGCTATTCCGTGCCGATCTTCTGGCTCGGCCTGCTGGCGCTGGTATTCTTCTATGCCAAGCTCAAGTGGGTCGCTTATCCCGGTCGCATCGATATCGTCTATGAATACAGTTTCACGCCGGTGACGGGCTTCTATCTTCTGGATGCCGCCATGCAACGGCAATGGGATGTGCTCTGGGACCTCTTCCGTCACATCATCCTGCCCGGCTCGTTGCTCGGCTATTTCTCTCTCGCCTATATCAGCCGAATGACCCGTAGCTTCATGCTGAACGAACTTTCCCAGGAATATATCGTCGCGGCTCGTGCCAAAGGTCTTTCCGAGACGCGTATCATCTGGTTCCACGCGCTGCGCAACGCCGCCGTGCCGCTGATCACCGTCATCGCGCTTTCCTATGCCGGGCTGCTGGAAGGCTCGGTGTTGACCGAGACGATCTTCTCCTGGCCGGGGCTTGGGCTCTACATCACCAATTCGCTGCAGAATGCGGACATGAACGCTGTTCTGGGCGGCACCATGATCATTGGCGCCGTGTTCATCGGCATCAATCTGCTCTCGGACGTCCTATACCACATCCTTGATCCGAGGACGCGCAGCCGATGAGCGAGATCGAGATGAAGTCCACTACTCCAACGTTGCGCGAATGGCTGCTTTCCGACAAGCCGGAATCGCGGAGGCAGGCCCGCCTTGGCCGCCTCTACATCATCTGGCGGCGGTTCTCCGAAAACCGGCTGGCCGTCGCGGGGCTCGCCATCCTCATCGGACTGGTGTTCGTCGCGGCCTTTGCGGATGTGCTTGCCCCGCATTCTCCCGTTCAGGGAGATCTTCGCTACTCGCGGCTTCTGCCGCCGGGAACCGCGGGCTACCTGCTCGGTACCGACGACCAGGGGCGCGATATCCTGTCACGTCTGCTCTATGGCTCGCGGCTCACCTTGCTCGTGGTCTTCCTCGTTGCGATCATCGCCGCTCCGGTGGGCCTCATCGTCGGAACGGTTTCCGGCTATGCGGGGGGATGGGTCGATGCGATCCTGATGCGGCTCACGGATATCTTCCTCGCCTTTCCGAAGCTGGTGCTGGCGCTTGCTCTCGTCGCTGCCCTGGGTCCCGGTATCGAGAATGCCATTCTCGCGATCGCGGTGACGTCCTGGCCGCCCTATGCCCGTATCGCGCGGGCGGAAACCATGACGTTCCGCAATTCCGACTACATTGCCGCGGTCAAATTGATGGGCGCATCGCCATTCCGCATCGTGCTCTTCCACATCATGCCGCTGTGCATTTCCTCGCTGATCGTTCGCGTTACGCTCGACATGGCCGGCATCATCCTGACGGCGGCCGGCCTCGGCTTTCTCGGCCTCGGGGCACAGCCGCCGCTGCCGGAATGGGGAGCGATGATCGCTTCGGGCCGCCGCTTCATCCTCGACCAGTGGTGGGTTGCGGCGATGCCGGGCTTTGCGATCCTGATCGTCAGCCTCGGCTTCAACCTGTTGGGCGACGGATTGCGCGATGCGCTCGATCCGAAGGAGGCCGGACAATGACGCCGCCGCTCCTCGATGTGCAGAACCTCAGGGTGACCTATCCGACCCGAACGGGCCTCGTGGAGGCCGTTCGCAGCGTCAGTTTCACGCTCGGCAAGGAGCGGCTCGGCATCGTCGGCGAGTCAGGCTCCGGCAAGTCGCAGACGGGCCGTGCAATCATGGGGCTCACGCCCAAACAGGCGCGGGTTTCGGCTGATCGCCTGACCTTCGGCGAGTCCGATCTGTTGTCGATTTCCGGACGGCAGCGCCGCTCCCTGCGTGGCAAGAAGATCGCGATGATCCTGCAGGATCCGAAATATTCGCTGAACCCGGTGATGACCATCGGCAGGCAAATCGTCGAGACGCTGCTGACGCACGAGCCGATCTCCAAGGCCGAGGCACGCGAGCGCGCGCTCGAAATGCTGAATGCAGTGCAGATCCACGAACCGGAGCGTATGTTCGACCTTTATCCGCACGAGGTATCCGGCGGCATGGGGCAGCGGGCGATGATCGCGATGATGCTGGTCTGCGGGCCTGAACTCCTCATTGCCGACGAACCGACCTCGGCGCTCGACGTAACGGTGCAGCTCGACGTTCTCGGCATTCTCGACAAGCTGGTGTCCGAGCGCGGCATGGGGCTGATATTCATCAGCCATGACCTGCGTCTCGTCTCGTCGTTCTGCGACCGTGTCGTCGTCATGTATGCCGGACGCGTGGTGGAGGAACTGGCGGCGTCGCGCCTTTCGGAGGCACAGCATCCCTATACGCAAGGACTTCTGAATTGCCTTCCCCAGATCAATGGCGATCGGCATCCGCTCCCGACCCTGAAGCGCCAGGCGGAGTGGGCGCTATGAGACCCGCACTCTCGATCCGGGACATGGTCGTCTCCTTCAGCGGCTTTCGCGCGCTGGATACCGTCAGCCTCGATGTGGCCCCCGGCGAATCCTTCGGCATTGTCGGTGAATCCGGCTCCGGCAAATCGACGCTTCTGCGCGCCGTGGCGGGGCTCAATCTTTTCGAGAGCGGGACGCTGGCTGTCCATGGCCGGAGCTTCACCGGCAAAAGGCGGGACCCGGAATTCTATCGCACCATACAGATGGTGTTTCAGGACCCCTACGGCTCGCTTCATCCGCGCCAGACAGTCGACAAGCTGCTTCTCGAGCCTCTGGCAATCCACGGATTTGCCGATATCGATGCGAGGATCGCCCGCGCGCTCGACGAGGTCGGACTCGGCTCGGGGTTCCGTTTCCGCTTCTCGCACCAGCTATCGGGTGGCCAGCGTCAGCGTATCGCGATTGCCCGTGCTCTGATCGTCGAGCCGAAGATTCTCCTGCTCGACGAGCCGACCTCGGCACTCGATGCGTCGATCCAGGCGGAGATCCTCAATCTGCTGGAGCAGGCCCGCAGGGATCGGAACCTCACCTTCGTCATGGTCAGCCATGATCTCGCGGTCATAAGCCACATGTGCGAGAGGCTGGCGGTCATGCGCGACGGCGCGGTGGTGGAACAGCTCAAGGTCGACAATCTCAGGCGTCGCGAGTTCTCGACAGATTACACCCGCGAACTGCTCACTGCGAGCGAAGGCTTCACGCGCGACTGAACCTGATCAAGCGATGCGTTCGCCCGAGCGCCATATCTGCCGCAGGAAGGGATGGCCTTCGTGCGTCGCAACGCGGAGCAGGTCGGCACGCTTTCCGACTGCAATCTCGCCGCGATCCGTCAGGCCCGCTGCTTCCGCTGGGGTCTTGGTGACCATGCGAAGCGCGGCCGGGAGATCGAAATCGAGCGCGCCGTCGGCGGCGATCATGAAGGCGGCGTCGAGCAGCGAGCGCGGCACGTAGTCCGACGCGAGGATATCGACGAGGTTTTCGCCAAGCAGATCGCGGACGGCGACATTGCCGGACTGCGATCCCCCACGCAGGATGTTTGGGGCACCCGCGACGATCAACATCGAGCGTGCGCGCGCCTCGCGGGCGGCCTCCAAGGTGCAGGGAAATTCCGAGATCGCCACGCCGTCATTCGCCGCCATATCGACATGTTCGATGTCGGTGTCGTCGTGGCTCAGGAGCGGCAGGCCACGCGATCTGGCCAGTTCCACGATCTTCGGCCAAACCTGCGCGCCGATCTCGGACTTCTCTGCGATCAGTTGTTCGATATGGGCGCGGATGATCTGTTCGCTTTCGCCGGTCCGCTTCTGGCTGCGGGCGATATATTGCGAGAGATCGCGGCTCTGACGGACCCCCGGCAGATGTTCCATCACCGAGATCATCTTGACGATGGCGCGGTCGATATTGGCGGCGGTCAGTTCAGGCGTGTCGGGATCGGTGATCTCGCAGCGCAGGTGCAGAAAGTGCTCGGCGCGCAGCATGCCGGCCGCCTGGGTCATCTCCAGCGCGTCGATCATAGGACCCAGGATTTCGCCGCGCTCCGGATTGTCCGATGTGGCGCCGACGCAAAGGCTGTCAAAGACCGTCGTGATGCCGCCGCCGATGATCTGGGCATCATGGGAAAGGGCAGCGCGAACATAGTCCCAGCGTACATGCGGGCGAGGGTAGACGTGTTTCTCGAAATGGTCCGTGTGGATGTCGACCAGACCTGGAAGGAGGTAATCGCCGCCGAGGTCGTGGGCGTGTCGGGGTGCGGCGCCGCTATCGATCGCCGCGACGACGCCGTTTTCGACGGTAACGGTGCCGGTGATGACCTCGCCGGCCAGCACGATGCGGGCATTGGCGAGCACGCAGCTGTTGGCGCTTTTAAGACGGAGCGATGCATCGATCTGGTTCATGGGTCTGACAATCTCCGGCATCGCGTCGATGCCTGTCGGTTCCAGGCCTTGCAGCCTGGCTGGGGACAAAGGGATAAGGAAGCACGGCGTCTGGAATCGCCCGCGCCGCCATCACGGCTGCATAGCGAGGGCATGTGACAGTTGTGTGTCCCGGCCGGAGCTAAACTGCGCCGAGGACGGAAAGCGCCTCGTCGGCGATCACCTGTTCCTCGTCGGTGGCGATGACCATGGCCGCGACGCGGCTTGCCGGGCTGCTGATCGTCGGCGCATTTGCCGCGTTCGCGATGGGGTCGAGTTCCACGCCGAGCCAGGCAAGCCGGCGGCACACCTGGGTGCGGATTTCCGGCTGGTTCTCTCCGATGCCGGCGGTGAAGACCAACGCGTCGAGCCCACCGATCGTGGCAGAGAGCCTTGCGATCTCACCGGCGATGCGGAAGGTGAAGACGTCGATCGCCTCCTTTGCTTCCCTCGCATCGCTCTCGAGCAGCACCCGACTGTCGGCACTGATCCCGGAAAGCCCGAGCAGGCCGGACTTGTGATAGACAATGTCCTCGACGGCTTCGCGCGAAAGCCCCATGCGCGCCATCCAGTGGAAGATGACGCCGGGATCAAGGGCGCCCGACCGGGTTGCCATCGGGATGCCGTCGATCGTGGAGAAGCCCATCGAAGTGTCGCGGCTTGAGCCCCCTTCGATCGCGCAGATGCTGGCGCCGCTTCCGAGATGGGCGACGACCGTCCTTGCCATGGCGAGATCCGGTCGGCGGCGTGCAAGTTCCGCGGCGATATATTTGTAGGACAAGCCGTGGAATCCGTAGCGCTTGACGCCCTGGTCGAAACAGTCGCGCGGGATGGCGAAGCGCTGCACGGTCGGCGATTGCGTGCGGTGGAACGCGGTGTCGAACGAGGCGGTCTGCGGCAAATTCGGGCGCAGATCCCGGATCGCCCGGATCAGCCGGACATTCTGTGGCTGGTGCAGGGGGGCGAGCGGTGTCAGCGTGTCGATCGTCTCGATCCTGGCGTCATCGATCAGGACTGGACCTTCGAAGATGTCGCCGCCATGCACGACACGGTGGCCGACGGCGGTAACGGCATCCATGTTGAAGTGCTGGCCGAGCCAGTTGAAGGTTTCGTCCAGCACTTCGTGGAGCACGTCGCCGGCTTCGGCCTTAAGGGGAACGTCGAATACCTCCGGCCCCTCGACCAGATGGAAAGTCAGCGGCTTGTGGCGGAAATCGATCATGCCCTTGCCGATCCGGCGCACCGAGGTGCCCTCGCGCAGGAAAAGACCAATCTTCACGGTGGACGAACCGGCATTGAAGGTCAGCAGCAGTTTTTCGTTCATCGGGCGGGCAGTCCCTGGGCCAGTCGACGGGCGGCGACGAGCTTGGCAAGGGCCGCCGAGGCGATGCGGACTTTCAGGCTGTCGGAACGGCTGGTCAGGATGATCGGAACACGCGCACCCAGAACGAGGCCAGCGGCATCAGCACCTGCGAAATAGAGGAGCTGCTTGGCAAGCATGTTGCCGGCCTCCAGATCGGGCACCACCAGGATATCGGCCTGTCCCGCCACCGGGGACACGATGCCCTTGGTGCGGGCCGCTTCCAGGCTGATCGCATTGTCGAAAGCGAGCGGCCCGTCGACGCGAGCGCCGGTGATCTGGCCCCGGGCGGCCATGACGGTGAGTGCTGCGGCATCGAGCGTGGCCGGCATCTTGTCATTGACGGTCTCGACGGCTGCAAGAACAGCCACCTTCGGTTCTCTGTTGCCGAGAAGGTGCATGAGGTCGATGGCGTTCTGGCAGATGTCC
>Ga0172380_10005253_pt1 | contig 15882 bp, 10 predicted proteins | sample Leawe162metaG_FD_119747 | JGI IMG/M metagenome (GOLD analysis project Ga0172380, IMG submission 119747) | Leachate microbial communities from a municipal landfill in Southern Ontario, Canada - Leachate well 162 metaG | ecosystem: Engineered > Solid waste > Landfill > Unclassified | place...
CACCCCTCACGCCCCCCCTCACCCCTCACCCCTCACGCCCCACCCCCTAGTCTCTCAAAGATGTGATATTGTCATAAATGGTTTCGGATCGGCTGATCGCAGGTTGCGCGCCTGCAACAAACAAATAAGATAACGAGGAGGAGGGTTGCAATGCATACGGAAAAGGACGCCTGGATATGGATGTCGCCGCTGGTCAGCGGCGGGGCGGGAGTGGCGGCGTTGCTCGGAGCGACCGGGTTAAGCGGCCTGGGTGCGATTCTGACCATCGTGTTGGTTATGCTGGCTGTGGCGTGCGCTTGGGGCAGCGCGCATCGCAACCACGCTACGCTAACGCGCCTGGCGCGGCAAACGCAAGATATGATAGAACAAGAGTTGTCGGCGGCGCGGCAAAAAGGCAGCGGCAACGGGCTGGAAGAAATTTGCGACAAGGCAGCGCCGATCTGGGTAAAGCAAATCGAAACTGCACGCAGCCAGACCGAGCAGGGAATCACCGAGGTGGCGGCGCGTTTCGCCGGCATCGTCGAACGCTTGCAGATTTCGGTGACTTCTTCGCAACAGGTTGCCGGCGGGCGGGATGGCGGCGAGGCGGCGGTGCTGTCGCAAAGCGAGTCCGATCTGGTGGCGGTCAGCCAATCGATGGGCGCGGCGCTGCAAAAGCGCGCCGCAATGGTGCGCGACGTGCATGAACTGATTTCCTATACTGCCGAATTGAAACACATGGCAACGGAAGTGGCCGAGATTGCCTCGCAAACCAATCTGCTGGCGCTCAACGCCGCTATCGAGGCGGCGCGCGCCGGCGAGGCGGGGCGTGGCTTCGCGGTAGTGGCGGACGAAGTGCGTAAGCTTTCCAGCCTGTCCAGCGACACCGGCAAGAAGATGACGGAAAAAGTCAACGTGATCAACAGCGCCATCGCTGCGGTTATCGGTGCTGCGGAAAAATTCAGCGAGGACGACACGCGCTCGGTGACCGAGGCGGAACAGACCATACGCCGCGTGCTGGCCAACTTCGAATCGGTCACCAAAAATCTGAGTGCATCGACTGAACTGCTGCGCCGCGAAAGCGACGGGATACGCAGTGAAATCTCCGATACGCTGGTTTACCTTCAGTTCCAGGACCGCGTCAGCCAGATATTGTCCCATGTGCGCGACAACCTCGATGGCCTGCATGCCCATCTCAAACGCTACGTTAACGAACGCCATGGCGGAAGCATGGTGACAATCGACGCGAATTCCTGGCTGAATGAAATGGCATTGGGCTACACGACTGCCGAACAACGGCGCAACCATCACGGAGAAATACACAAGGCCGCTGCGGAAGAGACGGAAATAACCTTTTTTTAGGGGAAGGACGTGACCAAGACCGTACTTATCGTGGATGACTCCGACTCGTTGCGGCAACTTGCCTGCATCGTATTGAAGCGAGCGGGGTACGAACTGATTGAGGCATGTAATGGTGTCGATGCGCTGAACAAAATGAACGGGCGGAAAGTGCATCTCATCATCAGCGATGTCAACATGCCGCTCATGGATGGCTTGACCTTCGTCAAGCAAGTGAAAAGCCTGCCCGAACATAAATTTACGCCTATCATCATGCTTTCCGTCGACTCTTTTGAGGTTTCATGCCAGGAGGCGCGGGTAACGGGCGTCAAGGCGTGGATGGTGAAACCGTTTTCAGCGGAGAAACTGCTGGACATGGTTTCCCGTTTTGTTCAGCCGTGATAGAGGCAGGGACTAGGGGCGAGGTCCGTAGGATGTGCCAACGATAGGAAGCGCATCCCGGCGGCAATACGCGACAGATGCGCCTCGTTCCTCGGCACATCCTACGGGCTGGTAAACCCCGGTGCGTAGCGTTCCTGGCCACGCGCAGCAAAGGTGGATGTGGCTCACGCTTATCCACCATATTCTCTCTGAGAACAAATTTACCCTGATGCACATTCCGCCCTGTTTCCGGGATATCTGGATTAGTGCTAATCTTCCGGCTGTGCCCATACATCCTTAGCCCGTGCCCAGAGCTAAAGGGCTGGGCGGGTCGTGGACGAAAAATCCCGCCGAAACCCGGCGTTGATCGGTTTTAGTTTTTTTGGTTTTTTGGAACAATGTTTTGCAGGAGAAATAAATAAATGGCAAAAACCATCATGATAGTAGATGATTCCGCATCCCTGCGGCAAATTGTCTGCATAGCGCTGAAAGGCGCGGGTTACGAAGTGCTCGAAGCGTGCGACGGCAAGGACGCGTTGTCTAAGCTCGACGCCAACAGCAAGGTAAACCTGATCATCTGCGATGTGAATATGCCCAACATGGACGGCATCACTTTCGTGAAACACGCCAAGGCGATGCCCAACCTGAAATTCACCCCTATCGTCATGCTGACCACCGAAGTGCTGGAAACGAAAAAACAGGAAGGCCAGGCGGCGGGCGCCAAAGCCTGGATAGTCAAGCCGTTCCAGCCCGTTCAACTGCTCGAAGCAGTGGCGAAATTGGTGAGACCGTGAACAAGGGTCAAAAGACAGAAGACAGAAGACAGAAAAGTCTTCCTCAAATTCTGTCTTCTGTCCTCTGTCGTCTGTCCTCTGTATGACCATCGAAATCGAAGAAATCGGCAACGGTGTATGCCGCGCCAGCGTGACGGGCGAAATGACGATTTATCATGCTGCGGCGATGAAGGAAACGTTGCTGCCCTGCGTTGCGCGTTGCCGGGAAGTGGAAATCAACCTGTCCGGCGTTGCTGAAATGGATACCGCCGGTTTCCAGATATTGCTGCTGGCCAAACGCGAAGCGTCCGCTGCCGGGAAATCCTTGCGCCTGGTGGCGCATAGCCCGGCGACGCTGGAGGTGCTGGATTTGTTCGGCATGGCGTCCTATTTCGGCGATCCGGTGGTGATTTCCGCTTGAGTCGGAGAGGGTGGCATGGATAAGGATATGGAACAGGCGCTGCAAACCTTCCTGGTGGAAAGCCGGGAATTGCTTCAGGCCATGGAGGTGGCGCTACTTGATCTGGAATCCGATCCGAATAACAAGGACGCGATAGCGGCGGTTTTTCGCGCCGCGCACACCATCAAGGGGTCGGCAGGATTATTCGGGCTGGATGCCATCGTTGCGTTTGCGCATGTGGCGGAGAACCTGCTGGAAAAGGTGCGTAGCGGCAACATTGCAATCACCGGCGACCTGATCGCGGTCTTGCTGTTGGCGGGCGACCATATCGGCGCGTTGGTGGATCAAACCGTGGAACGGCGCGGGGAAGCGGACGCGCCGACGCTCCTGGCGGGAGAAGCGCTGGCGCGCCGCCTGCGCGCATTCCTTACGCATTCCGCCATGCCGATGGAGCATGAGAGCATACTGCAATCCAGCGGCGGCGGGCCGGTCGGCAGGGATAGCTGGCACATTTCGTTGCGTTTCGGTCATGACGTGCTGAAAGACGGCATGGACCCGCTGTCGTTCATCCGTTATCTCGGCACGCTCGGCAAGATCGTCAGCATAGTCACCCTGCCCGACGCCATGCCGCCATTAGCCGACATGGATGCGGAATGCTGCTACCTCGGTTTTGAAATCGAATTCAAAAGCGATGCCGACAAGACCACGATAGAAAAAGTATTCGAATTCGTGCGCGATGAATGCAACCTGCGCATCCTCCCGCCGCATAGCCGGCTCGAAGAATTTATTCGGCTTATCAATGAATTGCCGGAAGACAATACGCGCCTGGGCGAAATCCTGACCAACAGCGGTGTGGTGACGCCGCAGGAACGCGACAACATGTTGCTGTGCCAGTCCATGCGCGCGGCTACGATGGAAAGCGAGCAACACGATGCCCCGACCGTGCCGCCATTGGGAGAAATCCTGGTGCAGGAAGGGATGGTGCAGAAGGAACTGGTGGACGCCGCGCTGGAAAAACAAAAACAGGCGCGCGAACACAAGGCGCAGGAAAGCAAATACCTGCGCGTCCATGCCGACAAACTGGACGAGCTTATCAACCTGGTCGGCGAGCTGGTCATCATCGGCGCGTCCGCCGGGTTGCAGGCCAAACGTCTGCGCAATCGGGCGCTGCTGGAAACGACTTCGACCCTTGCCCGGCTGGTTGATGAAATCCGCGATGGTACGCTGAAACTGCGCATGGTGCAGATCGGCGAAACCTTCAACCGCTTCAACCGGGTAGTGCGCGACGTCGGTCGCGAGCTGGGCAAGGAAATCGGGCTGGAGATCGGCGGCGGCGAAACCGAATTGGACAAGTCGGTGGTGGAAAAAATCGGCGATCCGCTGATGCACTTGGTGCGCAATGCCATGGACCACGGCATCGAATCTGCGGAACTGCGGCTAAGCCGCGGCAAACCGGCCAAGGGAACGGTGCGGCTGAATGCCTGCCACGAATCCGGCAGCATCGTGATTGAGGTGAGCGACGACGGCGGCGGATTGAAGCGCGAGAAGATACTCGCCAAGGCGCTGGAAAAAGGCCTGATCTCAGCCAATCAGACGCTTTCCGACCGGGAAGTTTATGCGCTGATTTTCGAGGCCGGTTTTTCCACCGCTGAAGCCGTGACCAACATTTCCGGGCGTGGCGTCGGCATGGACGTGGTGCGCAGCAACATCGAAGCGCTACGCGGCACGGTGGAAATCGACAGCCGGGAAGCCGTGGGAACCACCATCCGCATCCGCCTGCCGTTGACTTTGGCGATCATCGACGGCTTCATGATGGGCGTGGGCAATGCGATTTATATAGCACCGCTCGACATGGTGATGGAATGCCGCCAGTTGACCCCCGCAGAACGCCAGGACACCCGCGGGCACAACTACATCGACCTGCGCGGCTCCGTGTTGCCGTTCATCCGCCTGCGCGAGCATTTCCACTGCCAAGGCAAGCTCGGCAAACGCGAAAACGTCGTGGTCGTGCAGTATGCCGGGCAAAAAGCGGGGCTGGTGGTGGATGAACTGATGGGTGAATTCCAGACCGTGATCAAACCGCTGGGCAAGATTTTCGGCCACCTGAAAGGAATCAGCGGATCGACCATTCTCGGCAGTGGCGAAGTCGCGCTGATACTGGATGTGCCGGCGTTGATACAAAGCTTAATTAGTGCTGAGTGCTGAGTGCCGAGTGCGGAGTGCTACGTCCTGAGTGTGGAGGTGTTTTTACTCAGCACTCAGGACTCAGCACTTCATTTATAGATAGAGGAAAGACATATGCGAACCAATCTGCCGGTAACGGGTGTGGAACGGGAATTCAGGGACGGTGAGACGATTGTTTCCAAAACCGATCTCCAGGGGGTGATCACCTACGTCAACCCCTATTTCTGCGAAATCAGCGGCTATTCCATGCAGGAGTCGGTAGGGCAGCCGCACAATTACCTACGTCATCCCGACATGCCGGCGGAGGCGTTCGCCGATTTGTGGGACTCGCTGAAAAAGGGCAAGCCGTGGAGCGGGATAGTGAAAAACCGCTGCAAGAACGGCGACCATTACTGGGTGCAAGCCAACGTCACGCCGATCCGCGAAAGCGGCCAGACGGTGGGATACCTGTCGGTGCGCAACAAACCCACGCGCATCCAGCGTGACACCGCAGCCAGGATTTACCAGGAAATCAACGAAGGCGACAGCAAATACAAAATCAGGGACGGCCAGCCCGTCAAGCCCAGCGTGTTCCGCTGGTTGAACCCGCTCGGGAACATCAGCATCATGGCGCGCCTCACGTTCGGGATGCTCGTCTTGTCGCTGTTTCTTGCCGCCATCGGCATGTTGGGCATGAACGGCATGGGCAGCTCCAACGACAAGCTCGGCGACGTTTACCGTCTGCGCCTGCTGCCCTCCAACCAGATTGCCCGCATCGACAGCCTGTTGCGCGAGAACCTGGCGCAGTTGCTACTGGCGAACATGCACGACCCGCGCAAGCCGGAAAGCAAGCTGCACGACCATCCCCTCAGCCTGCATCTCGACAAAATCGACGCGAATATCAAAGCCATTAACGACATATGGAAGGACTATGCAACCAAGGGCTTGCCGCCGGAAGAAAAGCAACTCGCCGACAAATTCGCCGAAGACCGCGGGCGCTTCGTCCAGGACGGGCTGAAACCCGCCGTCGCGCTGCTTCGGCAGGGCAACTACAACGATGCCGCGTTCCACGTCGTCAAGGTGGTCAATCCTTCCTATGCCGCAACCAGCAAGGATGTCGCCGCGCTGATCAAATTCCAGCAGGACACAGCCGCCCGTGAATTCGACCAGTCCCAGCAAAATTATGGTGACTTGCGCCGCATCGTTATCCTTGGCATCGGCGTCGGCATCCTGGTGGCTGCGCTGATCGGCTTCCTGATGATACGCGCGATTGCGGTTCCGCTACGGGCTGCGGTGGGCTATTTCGACAAAATCGCGCAGGGACATTACGACAACCACATCGTGGTCAAGAACGCGGATGAAATCGGCAAGCTGCTGAACGCGCTTAAATCCATGCAGATCAAGCTGGGCTTCGACATTAACGACGCCAAGCGCCGCGCCGACGAATCCATGCGCATCACCAACGCGCTGGACAACGCCTCCACCGGCATCATGATCGCCGACAACGACCTTAACATTATTTACCTGAACAAGTCGGTGCAAACGATGCTGAAAAACGCCGAAGCGGAAATCCGCAAGGAATTGCCGAATTTCAACGCGGATCATCTGCTCGGCGCCAACATCGACAGTTTCCATAAAAATCCGGTGCATCAGCGGCAATTGTTGAAATCCTTCACCGGCACGCACAAGGCGACCATCAAGATCAGTTGGCGCACCTTCCGCCTGGCCGCCAACCCGGTGTTCAACACGGAAGGAAAACGCCTGGGCGCCTCGGTGGAATGGATAGATGCGACCGAAGAAGTCAAGGTCGAGGATGAAGTGAGAGCCATCGTGCAGGCTGCTGCGGTAGGCGACCTGTCGCGGCGCATCGACATGAACGGCAAGGAAGGCTTCATGAAGATGCTGGCCGAAGGCGTCAACGAACTTACCGGCGTTGCCGAGGAAGTGCTCGACGATGCCGTGCAAGTGCTGGAAAGCGTTTCCCAGGGTGACTTGACGCGCTCCATGGAGCACAAGGAATATCTGGGCATGTTCAAGCGCCTCCAGGACGCGACCAACAGCACGGTCGGAAAACTCGCCGAAACCATCTCCGACGTGCGCGGCACCGCGAACGCATTGTCCGGCGCCGCCGAGGAAATCAGCGCAACGGCGCAATCCTTAAGCCAGAGTGCGAGCGAGCAGGCGGCGAGCGTGGAAGAAACCAGCGCGTCGATTGAGCAAATGTCGGCATCCGTCAAGCAAAACGCGGGCAACGCCAAAGTGACCGACGGCATGGCCTCCAAGACCGCCAAAGAGGCCACCGAGGGTGGTGCTGCGGTAAAAGCCACCGTCGCGGCGATGAAACAGATCGCGGCCAAGATCGGCATCATCGATGACATTGCCTACCAGACCAACCTGCTGGCGCTCAATGCCGCGATAGAGGCGGCGCGTGCCGGCGAGCATGGCAAGGGCTTCGCGGTAGTGGCGGCGGAAGTGAGGAAACTCGCCGAGCGCAGTCAGGAGGCGGCGCAGGAAATCTCCGAAGTGGCCGAATCCAGCGTGGAACTGGCAGAGCGCGCCGGCAAGCTGCTGGACGAAATCGTACCGTCGATCAGCAAGACCTCCGATCTGGTGCAGGAAATTGCCGCTGCGTCCGACGAGCAATCCTCCGGCATCGGCCAGATCAACGCCGCCATGTCCCAACTCAACCACACCACCCAGCAAAATGCCAGCGCATCGGAAGAACTGGCCGCCACCTCGGAAGAAATGAGCAGCAACGCCGAGAAACTGCAACAAATGATGGCATTTTTCAAATTCGACGAACCCACCCGAGCGCAGGAACGTCCAACAGGGAAATACAGCCCCGCCGTAAGGAAAGCCCCAACAGCGCGCCCATCGGACATGGGAACGCCGAATGAGCGTGATTTTATTAGGTTTTAGGAGGGGCGTGAGGGGTGAGGCGTGAGGTTAGGTTAGGGGGTAGTCTCGGGCGGTTTTTATTACCCATTGAGGGACGGTCGGGAATTTTCATCCCCTCACGCCTCACCCCTTACGCCTCACCCCTCACCCAGTAATCAAGGACATATGGACAAAATCAAAGTAATGCTGGTGGATGGTTCCGCCGTGGTGCGCCAGGTGGTGCAGACGATACTCGACCGCGAGCCGGACATTGAGGTGATAGGCGCCGCAGCCGATCCGCTTTTCGCCCTCGACAAGATGGCACGACAGTGGCCGGACGTGATCGTGCTTGATATCGAAATGCCGCGCATGGACGGTATTACTTTCCTGAAAAAAATCATGCGCGAACACCCCACGCCGGTGGTGATCTGCTCGTCCCAGGCATCGAAGGGCGCAACAGTATCCATGCAGGCATACGAAGCCGGCGCGGTGGAGATTGTCGCCCGACCGCAAGCAGGGCTGAAGCGCTACTTCGAGGAAACCTCCGACGAACTGATTGCGGCGATAAGGGCGGCTGCACAAGCCACCGTCAAACCGATAAAATCCGCGCCCCTGCCGCAGAACGTCGAACCCAAGCTCAATGCCGACGCGATGCTGTCTGCGCCTACTGAACGCATCGTCATCCAGACCACCGCGCGCATCGTCGCCATCGGCACTTCCACCGGCGGCACCCAGGCGCTGGAGGTCGTGCTCACCGCGCTGCCGCGCGAGTGCCCCGGCATCGTCGTCGTGCAGCACATGCCGGAAAAATTCACCGCTTCTTTCGCCGCGCGCCTTAACGATTTGTGCCAAATCGAGGTGCGCGAGGCGCAACACGGCGACCGGGTGACGCCCGGACTCGCGCTAATCGCGCCGGGCGGCAAACACATGCTGCTCACCCGTAGCGGCGCCTGTTACCAGGTGGAAGTAAAAGACGGCCCGCTGATCAACCGCCATCGCCCCTCGGTGGATGTGCTGTTTCGCTCGGTGGCAAAATGCGCCGGCAAAAACGCCACCGGCATCATCATGACCGGCATGGGCGACGACGGCGCGCGCGGACTCAAGGAAATGCGCGACGCCGGCGCCGCCACCGTCGCCCAAGACGAAATAAGCTGCGTGGTGTTCGGCATGCCCAAGGAAGCGATCAAACTGGGCGGCGCAGGACGGGTGATGGCATTGCTGGATATTCCGGGAGCGATATTGTCGGGGTAGGCCGGGTGAGCACGTTTGACCGCACCGCGTGGGCACAAAAGCGTGCCCACCCTACCCGGCTGGATTGTTACTTCCTGCATTATTTATAATCCGTTCGCCCTGAGCTTGTCGAAGGGTGAACGGATTATAAATAATGCAGCGACACTTAATCCTAGAAAGCTCAGTTGACCGCTTTCTAAGATGCGTAACATAGTGGTTCTAAACAACTTTGTCATATATTTTGCGTGTACCCGCATGGTGAGAGCGCTACGGGCTGGATTGCACGGTTTTCCGGGCGCATGGCGGCGTTGCAACTACAAGAGAAGGGAATGGAACGACCATTCCGCGTCGTTGCGCCTCTTGTGCCCAAGCCGTAGGCTGTCGGGTATGCCCTGCACCCGGAAAACCGCACACTCCAGCCCGTTCAACTGAGCTTTCTAGGTTAATGGCAGTGCCGTTTTGCATGGGAACAATCCAAAAGAGAACCTGCGATGACCAAGAAGACCGGGAAAAATTCTAATGCCAGGCACGATATACCCATCGTCGGCATTGGCGCTTCCGCCGGCGGATTGGAGGCATTCGAGCAATTTTTCCGCCATGTTCCGCCCGATAGCGGCATGGCTTTCGTGCTGGTGCCGCATCTCGATCCCGGCCATGCCAGCATTCTCAGCGAAATCCTGCAACGCAGCACGGCCATGCCGGTGGTCGAAGCGTTGGATCAAATTGCGGTGGAGGCCAACCATGTGTATATTATCCCGCCCAACCGCGATATGGCGATCCTGCACGGCGCGCTGCAACTGAGCGTGCCGGAGCAGCCGCGCGGGCAACGCATGCCGATAGATGCGTTCCTGCGCTCCCTGGCCGAGGATAGGGGCGAGCAGGCCATCGGCGTGATCCTTTCCGGCACCGGCGCAGACGGTACGCTGGGATTGCGCGCGATTCTTGGCGCGGGTGGCGTCTCGCTGGTGCAGGAGCCGGCCACGGCGAAATTCGACGGCATGCCGTCCAGTGCGATCCATGCCGGTTTCGCCACGCATGTGCTGCCGCTGGAAAAAATGCCGGAAGTGTTGCTGGCCAGTGTACGCCACTTGGTCGTCCAGCAGGACAAACCGCTGCCGACGACCACAGTGAACAGCATGAACCGCATCCTGATGCTGCTGCGTAGCGTCACCGGCAACGACTTCTCCTTGTACAAGAAAAGCACCATAGGCCGTCGCATTGAGCGACGCATGGCGCTACACAACATCGACGAGTTGGAGGTCTATATCCACTACCTCAAGGAACACGCCGACGAAGTGCATACGCTGTTCAAGGAACTGCTGATCAACGTCACCAGCTTTTTCCGTGATCCCGAAGCTTTCGATACGCTGAAGCGGGACATCCTGCCGAAACTGCTGGCGGACAAACTGAACGATTTTGTATTTCGTGCCTGGGTGGCGGGTTGCGCCACCGGCGAGGAAGCCTACTCCATCGCGATCCTGTTGCGCGAGCTGATGGATGAAACCGGACGCGAGATCAAAGTGCAGCTTTACGCCACCGATCTCGACGATGAAGCCATCACGATTGCGCGCGCCGGAATTTATCCGCCCAATATCGCCCAGGATGTCACGCCGGAACGGCTGCGGCGCTTTTTCGTTAGCGAAAACGCAGGCTGGCGGGTGAAAAAAAGCATCCGCGAAATGGTAGTGTTCGCCGTCCAGAACGTCATCAAGGACCCGCCCTTCACCCGGCTCGACCTGCTCAGTTGCCGCAACCTGATGATCTACCTCGAACCGGAATTGCAGAACCGCCTGATCCCGGCCTTCCACTACGCCCTCAAACCGGGTGGGGTGCTGTTCCTCTCGCCTTCGGAAAGCATAGGCAACCATCCCGATCTGTTCTCGGCGCTGAACCGTAAATGGAAGTTCTACCAAGCCATCCCCACCACCGCCTCCACCCGCGCGGTGATGGCCAGCGACTTGACCTGGGCAGCCGACGCCGGCAGCGACAAAGTCCCGGCGGATGCGGCGAAAAATTCGCACGACGCCAACTATGCCGAACTCTCCAGACGCGCGTTGCTTCAGTCCTACGCCCCTGCGTCAGTGGTGACCGATACGGCGGGCGGCATCCTGTACGTGCATGGCGACACCGGTCGCTACTTGCGCCCGGCGCCCGGCCAAGCCACGCTAAACGTCATCGAAATGGCGCGCGAAGGGTTGCAACTGGAATTGCGCACCGCCATTCATGACGTTGCAAACCAGGGAACGCCGACCTTGGGACGGGAACTATCGGTCAAGACCAACGGCGGCTTTTCGACCGTAAACTTAAGCGTGCGACCACTGGCGCACAATGGCCGGAATCTGCTGCTGGTGAGCTTCCAGGATGTGGCGCAGTCGGCGCTCAAGCCTAAACACGCCAATCACGTCGGCGGATCGTCCGAGCAACGGCGCGTCGAGGAACTGGAACGCGAACTGGCCTACACCAAGGAAAATCTCCAGGCCACCATAGAGGAGCAGCAAGCTTCCAACGAGGAACTCAAATCCACCAACGAGGAAATGCAGTCCACCAACGAAGAATTGCAATCCACCAATGAAGAGTTGGAAACCTCCAAGGAAGAACTGCAATCCGTCAACGAGGAACTAATCACGGTCAATGCCGAATTGCAATCCAAGATCGAGCAACTGGCCGGCATACAAAACGACATGAAAAATCTGCTCGACAACATCAGCGTCGGCACTATTTTCCTCGACCAGCATCTGTCCATCCGGCGTTTCACGCGCGAAGCGGCGCGCGTCTATCCGCTGGTTGCTGCGGACGTGGGGCGACCGCTGGCCGACATCAAGCCCAATCTGGAGGACGACGACCTGTTGGCCGAGGCGCAATCCGTGCTCGACACCCTGGCGCCGTGCGAGCGCGAAGTGCGCACCGTCGGCGGCGCATGGTTTCTGGCGCGCATCCAGCCCTATCGCACGCTGGACAACATGATAGACGGCGTGGTGCTGACCTTCACCGACATCACCGAACGCCTTGCGGCCATCGCCGGGCGCGAAGCGCGCGAACTGGCCGAGGCCATCGTGGATACGCTGCACGAGCCGCTTATCGTGCTGGACGGCGCGCTCAACGTCGTTTCCGCCAGCCGTTCGTTCTGCCGGTTCTTTCAAGTCATGCCGGAGGACATCGTGGGGCAGCCGTTCTACACGTTGGGTGAGCGCCAGTGGGACATCCCCGCGCTACGCGAACTGCTGGAGGCCGTTTTGCCGCGCGACCGGGCTTTCGCAGGCTTCATAGTGGAGCGCGATTTTCCCGCCGTCGGCCATCGCAAGCTGCGTCTTAACGCTCGCCGCATCGTCGGCAAGACCGGCAAGCCACAATTGATTCTGCTGGCGATGGAAGAACAGCTTGATTCGCGGTGATGGGCATCTATACTGAACTGACAATTTTTGGTGCGTGCGCAAGACATACAAGTGTTGTGGGCTGCCCATAGATCAAGCACTGGAGCGGCTCTCCAGGTTGCCAAGGCACTTGCGCGTAACGCGTGGCAACGAGGCAAACGCAGCAACCAAACATATAGAATCCGCTGTAAATCTTCAGCGTAGGCGTTAGAGAGCGTAGCTATGAATCCGAACCTGTTCGAAGAAAAACGCCGCCATGCGCAACTGCGGGCTGAAGCGGAGGCGCAACTGACGCATGTTCCCGCGCCGCAGACGCCGCTCAGTTCCGCCGATGAGTTGGCGCACGAACTGCACGTGCATCAGATAGAACTGGAAATGCAGAACGAAGAGCTGCGGCGCACCCAGGCCGCGTTGGAGACATCCCGCGACCGCTACCTGGACCTCTATGCATTCGCACCGGTTGGCTATCTCACCCTGTCCTGCGAAGGCGCGGTTTCCGAAATCAATCTCACCGGCGCCGCGCTGCTCGGGGGGGAGCACAAGAAACTGCTGCGCTGTCGGTTCGACTCCCTGGTCGCCGCGGAAGACCGCGAGCGCTGGTATCACCTGTTCGTCGGCATGATGAAACAGGAGATAGGGAGGAATAAAATCGAGTTGGGAATGAAACGCAGCGACGGTTCCGTCTTCCATGCCCGGCTCGACTGCCTGCTCGTGGTGCAGGACGATACGCCGCCTGCGGTGCGCATCACGCTGGCCGACATCGACGAACTCAAGCAAACTGAAAAAAAGCTGCGCGCCAGCAACGAGCGCGTCAACCTGCTGCTGGCGTCCACCGGCGAAGGTATTTACGCCGTCGATGAAAAGGGCGTCTGCATCATCGCCAATCCCGCTTGCGCGCGCTTGCTGGGCTATGCGACCAGCGACGAATTGCTGGGGCGCGACATGCACGGCTTGATGCACTACCGGCACGAGGACGGCAGCGCGTTTCCGGTCGAAGCCTGCCCGGTGCATACCGTTTTTCGCACGGCGCGCCCCGCCCACCAGATCGAAGAGCTGTTCTGGCGCGCCGACGGCAGCCCGTTACCGGTGGCGCTTTCCGCTTACCCGATGCACCGGGAAGGCGCCGTCGTGGGTGCGGTAGTGAGTTTCAACGACATTACTGAGCGCAAGCGGAAGGACAATGCGCTACGCAATAGCGAAAGCCGTTTTCGCAACCTCGTGGAAACCACCAGCGACTGGATTTGGGAGGTGGACACGCATGCCGTCTACACTTATGCCAGCCCAAAAATTCACGATATTCTCGGCTATTTGCCCGAAGAAGTGCTCGGAAAAACCCCTTTCGACCTGATGCCCGCTACAGAAGCCCAGCGGGTGGCGGATTTGTTCGACGCGATTGTCGCAACACGCGCCCCCATCGCGAATCTCGAAAACATCAATCTGCATAAGGATGGACATCCGATCACCCTGGAGAGCAGCGGCGTTCCGATTGTCGATGAGCAGGGAATATTCCGTGGCTACCGTGGCGTAGATCGTGACATCACCGCGCGCAAACAGGCGGAAGCGCAGCTTCGTTTGCTTAACGAATCCCTAGAGCAGCGCATCCTGGACGAATCGAAAAAAAGCCGCGAGAAAGACCTCCTGCTGATACAGCAATCCCGTCTGGCCGCCATCGGCGAAGTGATCCACAACGTTTCCCACCATTGGCGCCAACCCTTGAGCGCCGTCAGCCTGATCCTGGCCAACATCAAGGATACCTACGAATTCAACGAGCTGAGCCAGGAATACCTGGACAGGGAAGTCGCCGGCGGGCAACGCCTGATCCGGGAAATGTCCGAGACCATAGACCGCTTTCGGGACATCTTCACGCCCGATGGGGAAAAACAAGCTTTCCGTGTTTGCGATACGTTGGAAGAAGCGATTTGTTTGCTCGCTCCCGCCTTCGAGGCCGGCAATATCGACATCGATTTTGAGCCGCGCCGCGAAGCGCTGGTCGTTTCAGGTTATCCCGCCGATTATTCGCGCGTGCTGATGAACGTTTTGACCAACGCCCGCGACGCAATCGCCCGGAGCAATGTCGCCGGGGAAATCCGCATCAAGCTGGAAAAGGGCGACGAAGCGGCAACGGTGTCTATTCTGGACAACGGCGGCGGCATCCCCGCAGACACGCTGGAGAGGATTTTCGACCCATATTTCACCACCAAGGAAGGCGGCACCGGCCTCGGCCTGTACCTGGCGAAAACGATCATGGACAACATGGGCGGCGGCATCGAAATCCGCAATTTCGGAGAGGGCGTTGAGGTTCAATTGGCATTGCCGCTGGCAAAGCCGGAACGGTCGGTTTCGGCGGAAGAATCACCCTAAAATACTTAGCTGAACCGCAGAGGCGCTGAGAAAAAACAATGAGTTATGGTGTCGTGCTACACTACCCATTTGGTGAAGCGGAAAATTGCTGTAACTCATTTGTTTCTCTGCGTCTGAAGCGCCTCTGCGGTTAAGCAAATGCGGTTTTTAGGATAACCGTTGACAATAGAATACTGTTTCACTAAAGTAAGTGGGTAGCAATCAGTCCAACATCCAAAGGGAGTAAACGCCATGTCCAGCCTTATCAACGGATTCAATCCCGACGGCATCGTGACCGTCAACCGTGTCCTGCTCAAGCCGGAATATAGCGTGGACGATTTGCAGGAGCGTGTCGCGTTGCTGTGCGAAAACGTGAAAACCTACCACTCCGGCACCGGTTTCATAGGCGGCTTCGTCTGCCTCAACAGCGGCATGATTTCCAACGAGGGCAGCACCACCGGCCAAGCGGTGGCTTCCCCGCTGAAGGACAAGGAGGCGCTGATCATCACCTTCTGGCGCTCCTTCGAAGAGCACGAGCAATCGCACCGCAGCCAGACATTCCAACCGCTGTTCAGGCAAGTGCTGGAATTATGCGAGAACGGGAACGAGGAAATAGCCTACAGCATGCTGTGGTCGGGGGCGGCGTACTCCAGAGAAGATGCGGAAGCGGCCAAGGCGGCCAAGGAGAAATACGCGGAGATACACTAGAGGAAGCCGCATTCTAGGAGCCTGTCGGACTTAAAGAATCGAAGCGAAAAATGAGCTGGTCGAGGGCAGATTTTCCCGCTTTTCAAGCCAATAGTTATTCATATTGGTTTGAAAAGCGGGGAAATAGGCACCGACCAGGTCATTTTGCAGCCGATTCCTTTGAGTCCGACAGGCTCCTAGATGAACCTGCAAGCACAGTGCCGTAGGCTGGGGTGAGGAACGAACCCCAGCATGTCGAGGTTGCGTGAGATGCTGGGGTTCGTTCCTCACCCCAGCCTACCGGGCTTGAACCGACCTACAGGGCTTGTCGAACCATGAACGG
>Ga0172380_10005254_pt1 | contig 15878 bp, 16 predicted proteins | sample Leawe162metaG_FD_119747 | JGI IMG/M metagenome (GOLD analysis project Ga0172380, IMG submission 119747) | Leachate microbial communities from a municipal landfill in Southern Ontario, Canada - Leachate well 162 metaG | ecosystem: Engineered > Solid waste > Landfill > Unclassified | place...
TCTCATCCCGGCCGCCGCAGCTTCTGCACGGTACGGAGGACAAGGAAATATGCTATAATTTACCTGTTGGAAGGAGCGTAATGCCCGAGATGAAAGTCAGGAAGAGAGGAGATGAGTTTCATGCTGAAGGGATTCGATGTCACCGCCAAAGCGGTGAAAGAACATATACATCATGGCGATCCGCTGCAGATTGTCGAACTTCGCCATCATCACAAACACGACTGGAGTCTGTTCAAGGCTCGTGGTTCGTTGCGCTTTGAATATGACGCCGTGGAGCGGCATCTGGAAGAAATTCCCCACGATCGGCCGATTGTGTTTTTTTCGGACTGTCCGGGAGAGGAGACCAGCACCAGGGCAGCACAGACCCTGATGAACAGAGGGTGGGATGATGTCCATACGCTGACCGGAGGCTTTGACGCCTATCTTGAGGCGGGCCTTCCGGTGGTGGCGGTTTCAAAGGATGTTCCCGCCACGAGGATCATGCTGCTCTGATGGTGCGAGGTACCAAATATTGCTACACAAAACCGAGTTCAACATGTTTGCCGAATACCCGAGCAATTTTTTCGAGGGTTTTCAAGGTAGGATTGGCTTTGCGGGGATTCTCAAGGCGTTGGTAAACCTGATACGCGATGTTCAGCTTACGGGCGATTTCAACTTGTGATTCATCGGCCCGCAACTTGCGGAGCATGATGGCAACCGCCACATTCGGCGCTAGGGTGATGGAATGAACGTCTGCTCCTGTGATAGTTGATGGTTCGGGAATACTGAAGTTTCGCTCAAAATCAGATGCCAGGCAGCCATTAAGAGCATCTTCAGCGTTCTGAATCGCCTCCTCTATGGTAGTGCCGAAAGTAGCGACATTTTCCAGATCGGGAAAAGTCACCAGAAAAGTATCATCTTCTTTCACAATATGGGCAGGATAGCTCAACATGTTTTACTCCTTTATCCCGGCCTGCTTGAGGATTGCATTCAGCAACCCCTTGGGCAGGTCGGCGGTGCCGTGAATCGGGATGGGAATTGACCGACTTCCTTCCCGGATCATAATGTGATGACTGCCGGAGATGCGATCAAGGCTCCAGCCATTTTCTTCCAGCAGTTTTTTGAGCTGCTTACCGGTCATAATTTCACTCTATACATCATATAAGGTGTATGTCAAGTATTAGGTTAGATTTGGGACACAAGAGCTTGGCTTCGAGCAGGCAGGCGAAGCGCTCACCGAGAGTGGCGGATTTGCCGATGATGCTCCCTCTTCCCTTGGTGGGAGAGGGTCGGAGAGAGGGGGAGTACAGGCCTTGAATATAACCTCAAGCACCCCCTCAGTGTTCGACAGGATTTCGTTATTCCAGAAGCGCAGTACCGTAAAACCCTGGGAATTCAGCCATGCTGTTCTTTTAAGGTCTTTTTCCTTTTCAACCGCGTGTTGCCCCCCATCCGCCTCAATTATCAAAGCGTGCTCGTAACAGACGAAATCAGCAATAAATCTGCCGATCTGTTCCTGTCGTCGGAACTTCAGGCCATGAAGCTGCTTTCTCCGCAGGTGTCTCCAGAGCAATTGTTCTGCATCTGTAGACTCTTTGCGCAATTTTCGCGCTGTTTCGGTAAGATTCAAGTTCACGGTCACCCTCTCACCCTCTCACCCTCCCCCTGCCCCCTCCCATAAAGGGCGGGGGTTTCTTTTTATCTCACAGGCTGGGGAAACTTTTGCTCTTTCGCTTCATCACTATTCCCCTGCGGCGGCACAACTAACTAACAACTCCCTCTCCCCTTGGTGGGAGAGGGTCGGGGAGAGGGGAAGCAACATGGTTTTCAACTTCATTGCCGTAATTCGAAGCTCTTATTTCCACACATCATCATCCACCTTTTCGAACACAGCCGTGGCTCGCAGAAAATCGGCGCTTTCCTGACTGCTCCAGGTGCCTGCCAAAGAGTCAAGATCGTTATAGACGGAGCGTAGCTTCATTGTTGTCATGGGCTGTCCTCCCTTACAAGTCGTTCTTTCAGTTTATTCCTGTACTGCTGCTAGAGAACCAAGAACAGCAAAGGCGACTTATTCGTCGCCTTTTGAATGAAAAATTCATTCCTGAAATTTTCACAATAGCCTATCCAGCCATTGCTTGCGCCGGATAGTCACTCCATGTCTGACCAAGCAGCATGCGGCCATTTGCTTTCTTGCCACGCTTAACCTTGTCCATGCCCCACGTGCCCCACTGTTTGAAAAAGAAGGCGCTGCAGTGCTTTTCACACTGCTCTTTTATTGACAGGACCCACTCCTGATTCATGGGTCGAGCTTTTGGTCCCGATTCGCCGCCAACAATAACCCAATGGATATCGGTTAAATCAATCGTCCCGAGATCTTGAAGCAGCGGTTCAACAGACAAGAACCTGATGGCGGCATTTACCTTGCGCAGATGGTCAATTCGAGGAATACCACTCTCCCGGTCTTCAACCGTAACTCCAAGCCAAATATTTGAAGGAAGAATTTTAGAACCAAAGTATTCCGGCAACCGATAGGCCCGTTTGGTTAAGATCTGATAGGTATGCTGCGGGGTCTGTGCCATCACGGCAAAAATATCATCCAAAAATGAATCCTGAACATCTTCATGAAACAGATCGCTCATGGAGTTAACAAAAAAACGAGTCGGTTTCTTTTTACGTAACGGTTGATTCAGGCGTTCAGGCATCAAGGTCAATTCAAAGCCGTTGTCATAGCCCGGGGCTCTCATTGCCTGAAGCCGGTGAGCCATAGTCTCGGCATAGCAGTTTGCACAACCGGCGCTGACTTTGCTGCAACCGGTCACCGGATTCCAAGTTTCCTCTGTCCATTCTATAGCAGTGGCGGTTGCCATTGCGCTCTCCTTGATATCTTGATTGATAAGTCTTTCTTTGTATGATCCCAACTTGTGCTTGGTTTACCGGTAGCAGGTGTCAGAGGCGGAATACGCGTTACTTCAATCTGGTTATTTTCCATTTTTTTGAGACAGTCTTTATAATCTTTCAGTGAAAAATTAATTCCAAACTTTTGTGCCAGCCTGACCAGCAATTCCTTCAGCTCAATTTCAGTGTCTATGAAAGAAACTATCTCATTTTCAATATCCCGGCAAGCACCTTGTATTGATGGGTTGGGAAAGTCAATCTCGATAAGCGCAAATTGATTGTTACGTGCCTCCTCTCTGAAAGCCGCCCAGCGTTTATTCATGTTATCAACCATAAGCAGCAGTGCGTCTACATGATCGGTGGCAAAAACAATCCGGTATTTTGGTATATGGCTGATCTTGACTTTAATCGGTATATTAACAACATAGCGAAAGACTGATCTGAGTTGTTCGCAATATTTGGTGACAAACAATTCTTCTGCTTCTGGCATTTTGATCTGACAAGCATTGTATCTGCCGATTATCTCTCGCCAATATGTCCCGCCAGCAATATCATCTAACCGTTCAGGTGTATTGATGTCCGGTTCGTAATCTTCAGGAGTGTCCGTTTCCAAAACCTTGAACTTCAGCAGCCTGCATGCCTCTCTCAGAAACCCAAAGGTGTTCAGATTCAGAAGCAGTTCAACCGAGTGTAAATCTTTCTTCTTATGAATCTTCTCAAAGTAAGAGAACAGAATACTTTTGATGCCGTAAGGATCAACATACAGAAAGAGATTCTGGTTTCGAGATGGATAGTTATTCACGAAATAATCCATCTTCTCTTCGTAGTCTCCCTCCAGAAGATGGCACCACGGCTTTTGCGGTATATTTTCCTTCAAGTTTTTGAAATACTTTTTCTCGATAAAGACCGCTTTAATTGCTTGGGTTGTAGGATCGGCCAGTTGATGCGAAATGGCATCTGCAATAATCAGTGGTGACCCAGATTCCCCGTTGTCAAAGCGACCTTTGCCGGCAAAGCAATCGGCGACAATAATAGGGCATCTTGTTCTGGATACTTTGGCTAAATACGGCACAAGGTAGGCTTTCAGCACTTCATCCTTGATCCTCGACCAGGCACGTTTCTCTTTAAAAAATGAATTTGATGAACTCATTTATTCACTCTTTCTGGTTTATATTTTCAGGGAAAGAATATTATGGATCGTTTATTTTCAGATAAGGTCCTAGTTTTTCACAGTTTTCCCGCTTGTTACGGATGTCCCTTTTTTCTTTTCTTTAACTGCCTTTAAGTACTTGCTACCAGCCTCACCCATCTGCTCAAGCATACTGACCACTTGCTGCTGCATACTTGCTGAATCTGGGGGGGGTTGAGGCACGGACTTTATTGCCTGTGCCAAATGCTTTGCTAGCTCATCATCAGAGAACACAGTCCCCGCATGAAATGCGACCATAAGGTCACCGAGAACAACGTATTCTTTGAGTCGGAAGCGATCCTCAGGCTTTTCAATTGAAATCCGAATCTGTTGAACCTCTACATCAGACAATGTTGGTACCCATGTATTCCGTAGTAGACCAAGATGCATAGCAAGCGCGGTACCGCTCCATCCTATTATTATCTGATGTGTGCTATGCAGCCGCAACATCAGCAGTCGGTCAAACACAGATGGCAACGGGGGTGGTATTTGGTGATCTCGATCATTGTACCAAATAAGAGTCAGGGCAAAGACGGCCGCCAAGTGAACTGCCAGATTATCTACGAAGATATGGCGCATTATACCTTCCATTATCCCAAGAACCATGAAGATGCAGGATGCTAGCTTTTTCACGTCTAAACCACGCGAAGACTTTATTCTTTTCCGTGAGGTTGATCCCATCCATCCCAAGTACGTGTTCAAGAAGAGGGTCATAGTTCAACGTGCAAATGGGAATATTAGATTGTTTAAGTGTTACCAGCGCGTTTACCATTGCCTCGTTTGTAGGCTTAACGGTTTTGAATACATTTTCCAGCCAGCGGGCATAGAGTGATCCCTGCGGGGCATCCAGCTTGCGGCTTGCAAATTCCGCAGCACAGAGTAGGTCATCGATATCTTTTGAACCCAGTTGAGGTTCCCAAGTCTTAGCCTGATCGGCTGTAATTTTTTGCTTCTTGACGCCATAGTTGAAGCCATCGCGAATCAATCCAATCCATGACAGGGAAGGAATCTTCCCGTTGGTTAGGGCCATGCTCACACCAGAGCCAATGATGACGACCAGTTCTCCGCATTTGACCGAATCTTTGAGCCGAGTGATTGCCTCTTGATTATCCATCTGGGAATCACTCTTCGCTGATGCTGGTTTTGATTTTAGCTTAGTTTTCATTTGTTCTCCCGACATCCTATATGGTTATCGCAATGCGAATAAACTGGGACCCTGCCCATAAATTCCACTAGTTAAAACTCCGTGCCGACCCAAAAAAATTAGCTACCGCAATAACTATCGCCGGCCTGCTAACCTGAAAAATCCCCGCCAACTTATCCGGACTCTTCAGATCCCCCTGAAACTTCTTCAACGGATCCATCGGAATCAGCAACTCCGAAGCAAACGCATCTGCCTCTGATTCTGCCGTTATCCGTGTGTATCCGATTCATCCGAGTTTCAAAGACTTAAAAACCATGTAACCACGGATGAACACAGATGAACACGGATGAAACCTAAAACCAGATTCTGATTCTGATGTTATCCGTATCCATCCGATTCATCCGAGTTTCAATATTGCTTTTTCAATTGCTCCAGCACAGATTTCACCTTCGCCAGATATTCCTCGCTAACCTGCGCCTGTTCCTGACTGCCAGCCTTTTTCTGGGCCAGTTTTTCGACAATCTTGTTGATGCTGCTAGAGTGCACGGCAGCCCCCTTGGCGTCGTAACTGGTGGATCTGGCATGCACCGACGTAACAGAGTTTTTCATCTTAAAAACTGAGAGGGCTTCATTCAACATCCTCTTCAGATTATCAAAAGGGACCTCAAAGAATTGAACGATCCTGGCCGTTACCTCGGGCGGAATCTGTTCAGGCGCCACTTCGTTATTCTCGATTTTGACTAGCTCCGCAAGCTCTATACCAACAAAATTGCAGACCACATCCGGCAAAAGCTTGGTTGCAGCAATCACTTCACGAATGTATTCGCCAAAAGAAACATATTGTCCCAACAGCGGAGTATTGGCCTTGTGTATGGCAACGACTCGCTCGTTCTCCAAAAGATTCACACCGGCGGTTGGCACTTTCTCGATGAGATTATGCACCAACAGATTCATGGACGGCGTAATCGCCACTTCTCCCCGCTCCCACCGTCCATATGTATTGCGCCCGACGTGCAGCAAGTCGCAAATTTCTTCCAGCTTCATGTTCAGAACACGCCGCAATATTTTCAGTTGATCAGGCGTAAGCAACGGCTTCAGCCCGAATTCCAGGGCGATCCGCTTCTTGTCGATTTCCAGACTCTGGGCATGGGTAAAGGTTATTTCGCCGCAGGCCGGACAGGTCTCACAGTCAAGGTCACGCAAAACATGACTCTCACCATTGACGGTAACCGTTAATTCGGTCTTGGTGCTCTTGTATTCGGCTTCAAAACAATTTGTGCAGATCATGGTTTAGTTCCTCTACTTAATCGTGAAAGAGGTCAGCTTCCATTCGATGAACTCGTTTGTATGCGGGTGGTAGTTGCTGCAAACCTTGCAGTATACCTTTACTCCCTTGGTGCTCGTACCCTGTATCACATAATGGGTGTTGCTACGACTGCTTGCCCTCTCGCTCGTTGCGGGCATGGCCTTGTCAATCGTTTCGGCGTGAGTGATAACATTCTCCACGTCGGCCTCAAATAACCGGGCACGAGCCATATCCTCCAGACAGTCTCTGGTCTTGCGCATCTCCCCCGCCAGATAGGCCGCCTGAATGGTACGAAGTACGAAGTGGTTTAATTCTGTCCAGATTGGTGTCATCATTTACCCCAGAGCACAAACACCAATTGGTACTATTAACAAATATACCAATTGGTGTTTGCATGTCAACAACATTATAGTCTCTGATTTTGCCGTTATCCGTGTGTATCCGATTCATCCGAGTTTCAAAGCCTTAAAAACCATGCAACCACGGATGAACACGGATGTAACAACTAAAGCCTGACATTTCGTGTTCATACTCTTTTCAGAAAGTTCTCACAATGTACTAAAGACCACAAAAGGTGGAGGCACGCCCCCCCATACACGTCAAGAATCAATATAGAAACATTTAAATCTTCTTTATCGGGTTGGAATATTTTTCACAGTCACTGCGATAATCCGGGTCAACTTGAAATACGGCATCCGTATCAATTTCATGAATGATCAAATCAATGAGATCAAACATCTTAAGACGGGGCAAGGGTGCTCGGCCATCCGTGACACCGCCGGTCTGGGCAATATCGACCTTGATGCTCTTCACCCCCTCCTTCGTCTCACATTCATAAATCGCATGAGGATTGCCGATTCTTATCCCGTGGGCCTTCCCGGGCTTGTTATAGGTAAAACGGACAGGATGCCTTTCCTGAATCGCGTTTCTGAATTTTTCTATCGAATTCATTCTTGTAACCTCCACAGACTTGTTCCAGTCGCCTCAGAACCAACAAAAAATCACACTTCACCTTCACCCGCCGTACAACGCCTTTTCCACTTCCGGCAACCCCAGCTCCCGGAGTGTTTTCCTGAGCGGCTTCGCGGTCGTCTCGTCCCACCCCATGGTGCGGTAGTAATCCTTCTTGGCGTCGTCCCATTGCAGGACATTGCCGCTGTAAGCGTTGGGGCCGCTGGTGAGCGGCGGGTTGCCGCGCGCCCGTTCGGGCATGCGCATGTTGGCGACGTCGATCCCCTCGCGGATGTTGAAGGCGTGGCGGACAGTCTTGATTCGTTGCCCGATCAGCAGGTACTCCTGGTAGGTCTTGCGCCAGCCGGTGGTGGCGTTCAGCCACTCCACCAGCGGCGGCACCGGCCCCAGGTAGAAGGCGAAATTGCACAGACCGGCGCCGTTGATGATATCTTCCGCGCAGCTGGCTCCACACAACCGCTCTCCCTGCTTCTCGTGATCGTCGTCCACCGGCTTTTCGTACCGGCTCTTGAGCCGGAACCTGTCGAACAGCGTGTTCTTCGGCCGGTCGGTCTTCAGATACTGGTCCCAGCCGGCAAAGGTACTGGTATGTCGGCCGGGGGTCGGTTCCGTCTCATAGCCAACCCCCAGGTCCAGGCCTCCGTTCGGGCTGCGCGAGTCGTGCATCGGCAGTTCCTGGCCATGGACGTGCATTGGTGCGGCCCGCTCCGTATCGCCGAAATATTCCGCGCTCCGCTTGACCCCGTTGCAGAGGATCGCACCGATCCCCTGCCCGGCCACGATCTTCTTCACCAGGGCGACCACCGCTTCGTGGTTCCCCCAGGTCAGGGCCAGGCCACCGGTGTCCTCCTCGGTCAGTATCCCCTTGTCAAAGGCTTCGAAGGCCCAGTTGATGGTCGTGGCGCAGCTGATAGTGTCGATCCCGGCCCGGTTGAGCAGCTCGTTGACCATGAAGATGCTCTTCACGTCATCCACCAGCAACTGGGCGCCGAAACCGCACAGGGTTTCGTACTCGGGGCGGTGCGTTTCCTTCAGAAGCGGCTCGTCCGGTATCATGCAGAGACCGCCGCAGCCGAAGGGGCAGCCGTAACAGTGATACTTGCGGGTCTCGAATTCGGTGACGGAAAACAGGTTGATCCTGTTGGCCTTTTCCGGCGGAAAATCGGTCTGACCGACCCCGAGCCAGTTGGCGATGGGCGAATCGCCCGACTGGGTCGAATCGGTCAGCGTCCCGGCGGTGCCGGCCTGTTTCATCTGCTTGCCAAAGTCGTTGAGATCGGTTTCCAGCCCGGTAAGGAACTCGGTGGTATGCTGCCAGACCGCTGCATTATCATGGACCCGCACCTGGTGATCGCCCCGGAGACAGACCGCCTTGAGATTCTTGGAACCCATCAGCGCCCCGAGACCGCTCCGGGCGGCAAGCCGTCCCTTGGCGTTGACCACTCCGGCGATAAGCGAGAGGTTTTCCCCCCCAGAGCCGATGCAGGCTACCCGGAAATCGTCACCGTGCCGCGCCCGCAACGTGTTCTCGGTCTCGACGGCGTCCAGTTTTCCCCACAGGTCGGACGCATCCCGGAGTTCCTTCCTGTCGCCGTCGATCAGCAGGTAGACCGGCTGATCGCTTTTGCCGGTGAAAAAGATCCCGTCATAGCCGCTCTCCTTGATGGCCGGGGCAAGGTCACCGCCGCAATTGGCGTCGCCCCAGGTGCCGGTGAGCGGGCTTTTGCCCGCCAGCATCCAGCGGCCGTTGAAGACGGCCCGGCCGTTGGTAAGCAGACCACTCATCATGGCGAGGATGTTATCTTCGTGAAATGCCGACAGGCCGGGTTTCTGCCGGTCGAAAAGATACTTCGCCGCCAGACCGTACCCGCCGAGAAACTGCTCGTATACCGCGGCATCCGGTTTTTCGTCGTGGAACAGGTGCGCTGTCAGATTCACCCATAGAATGCGGCCCATATATCCTTTGTTCATGGAATTCCTCCTTGTTTTGACGCTACCGGACGACGCCGGCCGGGCGGTTGATGTAGTTTTCCTGCTGATCGAGGGACATGGTGATGAACGGGGCCTGCCAGCCGCCGACCCGGACGTTGATGTCCGCATATTCCTCCAGTGTACGCACCGCCTCTGCCTGGTCGGACATCTGCGCGACAGCCACGGAGAGTTCGTAAATTGTCTGGTACACGGCCCGGCTGCCGATCGCCATGGTCATCATGTTGCCCTTGTTGATGATAAACTGCTCGATGATGGCCATAATCACCTCCGGGTGGTTCTGGGACTCGTCGAGGCAGACGTCGGTGATCACCCCGGCCCCCAACCGGTCGAGGCCAAGCCCCCTGAACGAGGTAAGGAGATTGCCGATACCGTTGCCGAGCGTACCGGGGGGCGGGGAAAAGTTGGGGGCCAGCGGGGCACCGGAGCTGCGATCGGCCGACGCGGCGATCCCGGAACCCTGGAGCGGGTACTGTTCAAAGGTGCCGCAGCCGGCGGTGAATTTGATGTTGAATTGCGGCCCGAACTTCTCCTGGAACGATTCGCCGAAGTAGCCGGTGATGTAGCGCAGCTTGCGCACCTCGCGCTCCTCCTGCGCAGTGGCCGGTTTCCTGAGATAGATCCGGTCGGCAAGGGTCTTGGAACTCATCACCGCTGCGTAATAAGCGTCCAGTATCCAGCGGGCCGCTTCGTTCGCTTCAGGGTCGTTGGAGCCGAACAGCGGGCTGTTGGTGGCAAAGTCCACCCTGATGGAGTCGTAGGTATGTTGCAGGGCCGGATTGGTCGGGGCCGGGGAGACGAAATTGGTGCGGAATGCGTCAAGCACGGTAGCCAGCGGGTATTTTTGATTGTCGAAGACCCATCGTTTGATGGCGCAGACGGTGTTGACCATGTTCGGCACACCGGTGATGACGGTGCCGCCGATGTTGTATTCCGTTCCTCCCCACGCCTTGTCCCTTCCCCGTTCGAGGCAACTGCCGAGGAAGGCCGAAAAGAGCGGGCAGGGCACCACGTATTCATCGAGCAGGTAGTATTTGTAGAGCCCGAGGGTTGACTGATCGACGAAAAATTGCAGATGCCCCTTCAGGGATTCCCGCAACTGCTCGTAGCTGGTGATCTCGCCTGACGAAAAGCTCAGTTTGCCGCCGCGCAACGTCCCCGGATTCTTGTCCAGTGTCGCCCCTTTGTTGAGCGAGCATTCGAGGATGGTCATGCCGTTGATCATGCCGAAGGTCCAGTCGCTCTTGCCGTTCAGGATCGGCTCCCAGCAGCCGTCCACGCAGTAATCGTTCACCAGCGCCCTGAGTTCGGCCAGGCGCGCCGTGTCTGCCGGGTCCTCACCTTCCCGGAACGCGGCGAAGAGCGCCGGGATGATGACGTCGTCGTTCAGGATGGAGGGGTTGTTGCGCGTTTCGTGGAGCGAGTCGACCACCGCCCGTTTCAGGGATTCCGGCGATCTGCTCCCCATGCGGACATAGATGCCGGGGGTCGGCAGGTTGACGTTGCGGTAGGCGCGGAGGATGACGAAGGTGCAGTCGTTGGTGGCGTCTGAACCGTCCGGCTTGATTCCGCCGACGATGACGTTCTGCAGGAAATTGTTCGCTCCGGCGCGCTGGTCGAGATAGTACGGGTTTACGCCGAGGGCGGCGTTGTAGTCCATGTGATCCTGTTCGAGCAGGTATTCCGTGGTGTAGTTGAGCCGCCAGGCCGCCTTGATCAGGAAGCATTCAAACAGTTCCACCGCCTTGGCCGGATCGTACACCCCTTTTTTCACCGTGCTGCCCAGGTAGGGGGCCAGCACCTGATCGAGCCTGCCGAGCGAGATAAGATTCATGCTGGCATGGAGCGCGGTATGCACGAACCAGATGCTCTGAAGCGCCTCGTGAAAGGTATCGGCAGGTTCAAACGGCACCTTGCGGCAGATCCGTTCGATCTCGACCAGCTCCGCCCTCCGTTTCGCGTCGCTCTCCATCGCGGCCAGATCCCGAGCCAGATCGGCAAAGCGTCCGGCGTATTCCACGACCGCCTCGCAGGCGATCCGCACGGCGCGGTAGAAATCGAGCCTGGTCGGATCATCCCGTTCGGCGTTGCGCGACGCAATCCTGGCGCTGGCCTCACCACTCTTCTGAGCGCAGATGGCCAGAATGCCGCGGATACCCTTCTGTACGAGCCGGTCGTAGTCGGCGCTGTTGTGCCCCAGAAGCGACATCTCGGTCCGGTTGGTGATACATGCGGCCCGTTTCTCGTCTCCCGTCAGGTAGTTGGGAAAGACTTTGCCCAGGCCGTTGGACCCCATGGGGAGGACGCCGACTATCAGTTCTCCGTCACTGATTACATACGACCCGGTATGGAGCGAGTTCCGTTCGTCGGCCATGGCGCGCAGCATCGCCCTGGTTGCCATGGCGGTCCGTACTATCACCGGCTCATGGGGGTGCGAGATGCCGATATCGGGAAACATGTCGTCACGAAACCATTCTCCGGCGCGGTTCTTCCGCCCCTGCTGTTTCAGCGCCGCAAGCAGGGCCCTGGTTCGATCGGTCATTGCTACGGGAAGTACAGTCGCCATACATTTCTCCTTTGTGTGTGGTATGTCGCGCCGTTATCGGGACAGTACCGTAACGCCGCATTCGATAAAGCGTTTGCGGACAGCCGCAACCGCATCGGTGGTGGGGATGAGATGAGCCATGGGGGGACACTCCATGCGGAGAGCCCGGTAGTAATGCCCGGTGTGCGGGTTGAGCGGCAACAGGTCGATCTCGGCAACGCCGCACTCCGTCATGAGATCGATGGTAGCAACGATTTCTTCAACCGTGTCGGTCACCCCGGCTACCAGCGGTTTCCTGACGATGACCCGCGTCGGGAGCGAGGCGAGAAAACGGAGATTGTCGCCCCGCGCCCCGAAATGCTCCCGTGCGCCCGCACCGGGGATGTCGGAGCGAATCCCGAAGAGCCAGCAATCGACGAGCCCGCCAACCGCTGCGTAGCGCTTGAGCGGCAGAAGCCCCGAAGTCTCGACCGTTGTGTGGAAACCGGCGTTGCGGGCCAATTCGAGCAACCGGGCAACCCCCGCGCCCTGCAGGAGCGCTTCGCCACCCGAGAGCGTCAGCCCGCCTATCGAACGGACCAGCTCCAGCTGCGGCAGCAGGGCGGCAAAGAGCGCCTCGGGAGTGGCCTCGCGGGTCGGCAGGACGAGAGCTCCCGCCGTCCTGTCGAGGCGGGAGGCGGGACAGACGGCCACGCAGGCTCCGCAGCGACGACAGGCATCGCCAACGTCCCACTCGGAATACGCATCCGGCCCGCGCAGATGCTCCGGACAGACCCCGGCACATCTGCCGCACGAGAGGCAGCGGTTCTCAAAGAAGAGGACCGGGGAGCGCACGAAACGGGAGTGAGGGGAGTGGCACCAGGGACAGGCAAGGAGACACCCCTGGAGAAACAGCACCACCCGCGTCCCCGGGCCGTCGTGCCGGGAGAGCCATTCGATATCGAAATACCTGACCATGCACTGCGTATCAGTCATAATGCCCCCGTCCGCAGTCACTTGTTTCCCGGCGCTCTGCCATGCTGTGCATCAAAAGGCATCCGCGTTTCTCCATGCCCCCGACTGGACGTCGAGCACCATCAGCTTTGCTGAAACCTTGGCTCCATCGACCGTCACCACCACATAGCCATAGACGTTTTCGAGGTGTTCCGCGCCGCCGGCCCGTTTATCCGCGTAGGGACCGTAGAAGTGCGAAAACGGCGCGCCGCCGTTGCCGACCAGTACCTGCTGAATCTGGTGCCCCTTTGAGTCGGCGATCACGGCACGGTCATACATATGATCATGGCCGCAGAAGTACATGCTCCCCCCGGCGCCGCCGATGGCATTCCAGAAACGGTCCCGCGCCGGACCGTAGCAGGCGAGGCAGTCTTTGTGTTTCACCGCGAATGCCGGATAATGGCCGAAGACGAAGAGATGCTCCCGTTTGTCATTGGCAAGAATCTGCTCAAACCATTTTTGATTGACCTGGAACTGGTCCGTGATCTGGTCGAAGCCGACAAAGAGCGCGTTTTTATGTGCCAGCGCATAGGTCAGCCCCTTTTGATTCTCCGGGCCGTTTTTCGGGATATACGGATCGTTGAATGCCTTCCGGTAGGCGTCCAGCAGCCTGTTTTCTATCGGGATCCGCTTGCGGCAACTGCTCCAGTCGCTCATTATCGCATCCCTGTCCATCTCGTGATTGCCCCGGACCGGCAGGACTTTGGCGCCACTGTCGTAGACCGGGCTCATCACCTTCCGCCACAACTGGTACTGGCTTTCGGGAGCATTGGGCGCGGGTGTGGGTGGTTTGCAGGCATAGCCGTTCCCCAGGGCAACGTCACCCGGCACCAGCACTATTTCGACCTGTTCCGCAGCCACGGCCGAGGCGATTTTTCCGAGCGCCGTCATATTCACCCCTTGTGCCCCGCCACCGGGATCAACGCAGGGGTTGCTCCGCGTATCGCACAGTACCGCGAACTTCCACGGTGCTTCCTTCGCCGCCCCCCCCACCGTGCGGGTCATGGTCTGGGTGACAAGGATCAGGCCGAGCACGCATAGTCCTGTTCTGACGATTCGTTTCATCTGTGTATCCTCCCTGGTTATTGGTTTGGGTCCTTCCGGAGCTAATCTCCCAGATACTTCCGGAGAGTTGCCCCGTATTCCTTGTCAAAACGTGAGAGTTTCGCTTCATAGCGCCATTGTGTCCTGGCTTTTGCGCTCTTCCTGATGAAGCTCTTGCACGGTTCGCCGGGATCGGCGCTGCCCAGCGTTTCCCCCGCACACTGGCTGACGACCTTTGCCGCCGCCACATCCTGCCAGAGCGGATCGCCGAACAGAAAACTGTACTGGATGCTCGACCGTGCCAGTCGCACCGCTTCAGCAAAGGTCAGACGGTATTTGCCGACCGCATAGATCCATTCGCTCGTAAAATCGGCATGCGACACCCCCTCGTCGTCCGTCGAAAAGGCTGCGGCAACGCCATATTTTCTGAAGTATTGCTCAAACGGATGCTCATCGCCCGCAACCCCCAGAATCTGGGCATTGCTGGTAAACGGGAGTTCCACCAGGGTGTTGGAGCGTTTCAGCAACGCCGCAACCTCGGCCTTGCCGGCATCATCAAGATAGGTAAAGGATACGGCATGCCCCAACCGCTTTGCCCCCGCCAGGATCGAACCGGTAAGATGCTCTTTCAGCGCCTGATTGCCGTTGCCCACAAAACAGGGGGTGAGCTCGCCGCCATGGAGAGCGATATTCACCCGGGGAAAGCGGCTGTGGAAATAGCCGAAGAACTGCATTTGTGTGTTGAAGCTCTGCATTGAAACGGGTTGATCTTCGCCACTGAGGAGGTTTATTCCCACAACTCTTCGTGCCTTGCTGGCCAGCAGGGAAGACAGTGCCGTCTGGGTGAATATTTTCGGCAGGTCAGGACTGCCATCTTTCAGAGCGGCATTCCGGTTTACGGCGGCCTGAAAATCGTACGAGACTTCGCAGGCGGGGTCCGCGTCAGCGCTGCCGCAGTTGAGTATGCTGTTCACCGCGTTCACATGGGAAACGATATCCTTTTGTGCCGCGACAACGGCATCTTTCAACCCGGCGTTCAGCAGAAATTCGTACATGGCCGGGTAATTGCCGATCTGAGAGTATGCTGCCGTGTCTGGATATTTCTGCCGCAACTGATCGGCAAGGCGGCTGACCGCCGCTGATTGGAAGGAAACCATGGTTTCAACATAGCCGACACTCTCCGCATTCGCCTGCTGCAGGAGCTTCGCCAGCATCGGCCCCATGTTTCCGGCTGCCCCGGATACCGCTCCGAACCGCCCGAAGGTCGCAAAGAAGTGATCATGCCCCGCCTGAACAGAGGTGATCCCGTTGTCGTTGAACCGGTACATGGAAAGCGATCGCACTATCGAGTGCCATTCTTCGTCGTTTGCCTGTTCAAGCGGCTTGAAACCGCTGCCGCAGACTCCGAGAGAAGTGGCAGCCGAAATCGTGTACATGGCCGGAGTTTCCGGGTCCGCCCCGAAGCAGTCCCCCTCCGCTGTGCCAAGGGCAATGTAATCTTCCGGCATCACGGTTCCCGAAAGATGGTTGTGGAGGTCTGCCCCCTTGGGGAATTGTGTCAGGGCCTGCACAAGTTCGGGTTGGTTCGTCCTGACGCTGTCGATAAGGCCGAAATATCCTTGTACGGCCCGGTTTTCCCGGGTACAACTGCTGCCGGCATCCGGCGGAATCCGATCGAGATACGAGCATCCCTGAAGCAGGGAAAGGAGCAGGACTACGGGAGGAACTACCATTTTTAACAGCGGCCTGATACGGTTCATAGACTTTCTCCGATCATAGTAAGTTACTGGTACCCTGTAACACTTGAATCAACGCATAAAAA
>Ga0172380_10005255_pt1 | contig 15876 bp, 16 predicted proteins | sample Leawe162metaG_FD_119747 | JGI IMG/M metagenome (GOLD analysis project Ga0172380, IMG submission 119747) | Leachate microbial communities from a municipal landfill in Southern Ontario, Canada - Leachate well 162 metaG | ecosystem: Engineered > Solid waste > Landfill > Unclassified | place...
ATCTCCAGCGATTGCCGGCTGACAAAAAATATGATTTAATCTTTGGAGATGCTTTTAACGATTTTTCCGTTCCATATCACCTCACAACCCTTGAATTTGGGAAAGTGGTAAAAGAGCATTTGGCGCCTGGCGGATTTTACGCCGTGAATGTGATTGATGATTATAAATATGGAAAGTTTGTCAGTTCTTTTGTGAAAACCTTGGAAAAAATTTTTCCGAATGTTTATCTCGCCCCGCTTGCCCTGGATTGGAAAAAGGAGCATCGAAATACTTTTGTAGTTTTGGCCGGCGAGAAGCCGATAAATGAAGAGGGTTGGTCGGCGATTTTGCGAGTGCTTGAGCAAGGCGGGCAATACAGCAATATGGATAAAGCGAGTTTTCTTGTGAGCAAAGATGAGACGCAGAAATTTTTGGAAGAAAAGGGAGCGATTGTTTTGACCGACGATTATGTTCCGACAGACAATTTGTTAGCTCCGGTTTTCAATTACGCGTATTAAATTACGGGGGTGTAGTTCAGTGGTAGAACACTGGTCTCCAAAACCAGGGATGAGGGTCCGATTCCTTCCGCCCCCGCTTGGCCAAAGTTACCGTCCGTGACGGTTATTTTGGCCAATGAGGTCGGAGTTGGAGAGAAGCCGCGCCCCGTAAGTCCGTTGCGGCCGTTTCTGCACCGAGGAGCCTCCGATTCCTTCCGCCCCCGTGGAAAATACTGATCTTAGTAGAAAAATAATTTAACTTAAAAATATGAACAACGAAAATAAAGAATGTTGCCCAAAATTTAATCCGGAAAAATGGAACGAAAAAACGTATACCTGGGATAACAAGCCGTTTATAAAAGAAACTATTCCGACGTTTCTTCACATGCCGCTTCCCTCAATGATTGGTAAAAAAGTTACTAAAATGTGCAAGATGATGGAAGATTCGAAAAAGGCAGAAGCTAACGGTGAGGATGTTTTATTATTGTTCCACGATCCCAGCGCTTTTAAATCGGAAATATTTTTATCGGTTACCGGTCCGGTGGAAAATGCGAATAATGTGAATCTTTCCGGCACATTTGTTGCTAAAGTTTTTTCCGGCCCGTATAATGCCATTCCAAAATTTATAAAACAAATTGATGAATATTTGGCGGCGCAAGGAAAGAAAGCTAAGGATTATTATGTTCATTACGCCTACTGCCCCAAGTGCGCGAAAAAATACGGCGATAACTATATGATTTTATTCGCCCAGATTTAAATTTCCGCCCCCGCCTTGACCGAAACCGCCGCTTTGCGGAGTTAACGTAAATTTATGAAAAAGGCAATTCTTTACAATGTTATCGGAGTGCTCGCGGTCTTAGCCATAATAATTTTTAAGATATCAATGATCTGGGTAATTCTGGGAGTGTTGGCACTTTTTATTTTTATAATTTTTAATCCATTCAGACTTTCCGTTGAGGAGATTCCTAAAGGATTTGCTGAGAAAAAATTTAATACAGGAAAAGTAATCTTAAACTATATTGAAGGCCCGGATAACGGGCCTCCGCTATTGTTCATCCCGGGGCAGACGGAATTTTGGCAGGGATATAAATTGGTAATTCCGTATTTCGAAAAAAAATATCATGTTTTTGTCGTTGATGTCAGGGGACACGGAAAATCAACGCATACTCCTGGAGAATATTCATATAACATCATCGGCGAGGATTTCAAAGAATTTTTGAAAAATGTCGTTAGGAAACCCGCGATTGTATCCGGGCTTTCTTCAGGAGCAATTCTTTCGCTTTGGCTGGCGGCCAATGCGCCCGAACACGTTTCCGCGGCAATCAGCGAAGACCCGCCGCTTTTTTCTTCCATGTATCCAAGAATCAAGGAAGAAAAATACATGTATCACATTTTTAAAACAATGATAGATACTCTTGAACCGGAAAGAGATATAAAAAATTATTTTTTATTGCAGGGAATTCCTCATCCTAAAGGCAGAAAAGAACTTTTGCTGATTCCTTCTTGGATAGCCAATTTTATCACCGGACTTTTTTATCTCAATAAAAAATTTCGTCCCAAAAAACAATATGACGTGCCCATGGCTCCTTATAGCGGACGAGCGGGTTTCAAGTTTTTGAGCGAATACGATGTTGATTTTTCCAAGGCAACAATTGACGGAAGGTTAACCGAAGGATTTGATCCGGAAGAAACATTGAAAAAAATAAAATGCCCAGTTTTGTTAATCCAGGCAAAGTGCACACGAGATGAAAATTGGGGAATTATCGGAGCGCTGGAAGATGAAGATGTTCAAAAAATCCTCCCGATTGTAAAAAATTTAAAACATGTGCATGTTGATTCTTTCCACGATGTTCATTTGTCAAAACCAAAGATATTTATCAAAGTGGTTAATGATTATTTGGAAAGTTTAAATAAATAATTTTCCGCCAAAGGATAAAATATGCCCTTGGCACGACTTCCGTCCCCGCCACTATGCCCAAACTGTCATATCAAAATAGAAGATATACTATCACGTTGTACGACCCAGATTGGAAGAAAAATTTTGAAAACGAGGTTAAAATAATTCAACCAATTTTTGCCGGTAAAGCATTACAGATTGAACACATTGGAAGCACTTCTGTCCCGGGTCTAGCGGGAAAACCAACAATAGATATTCTTGTTTTAGTAAACGATGTTTCTGAAATTGATGGACTAAATAAAAAAATGGAAGATATTGGCTACAAGGTGTTGGGTGAATATGTGATGCCGGGAGCTCAGCTTTTTGTAAAGGAGAAAAATGATGTTCGACTGGTAAATTTGCACGTATTCCAAAAGGATCATTCCCACGTAAAAGAAATGCTTCAGCTGCGCGACTATCTTCGCGTTCATCCAGAGGATGTGAAAGAATATAGTGATTTAAAATTTGAGTTAGCCGAAAAGTATCCAAACGACTACGCCCAGTACCGTAAATATAAGGATGAGTATATGGAAAGGTTAAAGGATAAAGTAAGAAAAAGTTTTAGTTAAATTTTTATGAAACTTCTTTTAACTTCAGTTGGTTGGCGAAAAAATCCCGAAATAGGGAAAGAATTTTTAAAACTTGTCGGGAAAAAACCGTCGGAAGTAAAAATATTTTTAGTCGTGACTCCGAGAAAATATCTCAAAAGAAATAAATACATATTAAGATTGTTTAGGCAGTTTAAGGTGGCAAAAATTTCGGAAAAAAATGTTACGTTTTTTAAACTTGACAGAAAGGCCAAAAAGGAAGATTTAAAAAACATTGATGTTGTTTTCGTTTTTGGTGGAAACACTTTTGAGTATTTATACAGAATTAAAAAAACGGGTCTTGATAAATTGATAAAAAGTTTTGTCAAAAGGGGCGGAGTTTACGTTGGCTTAAGCGCTGGCAGTTATGTTGCTTGTCCCACGATTGAAGCCGCCGGATGGAAACATGCAGATACAAATTTTGTGAAGTTAAAAAATTTAAATGGTTTGAACCTAGTTCCTTTCTTGATAACAGCACATTTCAGTGAAAGATTTCGTCCTATCATCGAAAGATCGGCTAAAAACACCAAATATGAAGTTATTGCTTTGACTGATAAGCAGGCGGTGTTAATTAAGGGAAAAAGTAGAAAAATTATTGGAAAAGGAAAAAAGAATATTCTAAACTAAAATTAATTAAGTTCTCGCCCTCGGCGGAGATTCCTTCCGTTCACGCGGAAAATTCTGATTTTAAAACCAGGGACGTGGGTTTTTAACCCCGCAATACTCTATGCAATTTTTTTCTGATTTATTAATTGTGAAGAGTCTCTCAGTGTATAGTTTTTTATTAGTAGTGATGGTTAGCTTAATCAGTTTTTTGTTTATCAAAGACGGATCAAATAAATCTAAAAATCTACAAAAAATAATAGGTGGCTTGTCAGTATTTATTATTGCGATAATTTCCCAAAATGGATGGGTTTTTAGTTTATCGGTATTTGTAGGAGGTTTAATAATTGCTAGCGAGGATTTTATGAAGTTTTTTGCGGCAATTATGAAAACTTCCGGAGATAAAGTGCCAGAGACAATAGATGCTTTGAATGCGTCAAAGGCAAGTACAAAAGATATTGATAAAAAAATTGAAGAAGAAGGGGCCGGGGCGGACGTTAAAGTTTTTGGTGAGGAGGAAGGTGGTTTGGAAGTTACGCATTGTGGAGACAAATTAAAGATGGGTTCAAATGATCGCGTAAATGAGAGAATTGCTAAAATAAAAATAATAGAAGAACAGCTTCAGCCAATTTTGGCCACAGAATTTGGGAAAAATTATGAAAGTAATATGAAAATTACTAAGGGTAAACAATCTTTAGTCGTTGACGGATTGATTAGAAAGAAAAATAAAATTAGGAAAGTGGTGGAGATTAAATACATTAGTAAGGAAAGTTTCCCGGCCATTAAATATCTAATAGCAAGAATACGAGAGAAGCTCGCTAAAATGGATATTTCCAGGAAGATAATGTTGGTTATTGTTTCGGAGACCATGACCGTTGAAATAGCATCAAATATAAGGAAAGAAAATTGGGGACTTGCCATTTTATGGTTTTTTAAATTTGCTGATAACAAGGTATATCCAATATTAACAAAAGAAGAATTTGTAATACCCAGCGTGTCAGAGTCTTCAGAGGTATAAATTGATTGTTTATGCCAATCATTGAAATAAAAAACTTAACCAAAAAATACAACGGCTTGACGGCCGTTGATGGTTTGAATTTGGAAGTTCAAGAAGGGGAGATTTTCGGTTTGCTCGGACCAAACGGCGCGGGAAAGACGACAACCTTGATGATGCTCACCACGCTCGTGAAACCAACCTCGGGAACCGCTCTCGTCGGCGGATTTGATATTGTAAAAAATCCGGCGGATGTCCGGCGGTCGATTGGCATTGTTTTTCAGGATCCAAGTTCTGATGAAATTTTAACCGGTTATGAAAATTTAAAACTCCACGGCATGCTCTACGGTATGCCGGCGAAATTGCGCGAAGAAAGAATTAAGGAAGTTTTGGAACTCGTGGAACTAACGGAGCGAAAGAATGATTTAGTAAAAAAATATTCTGGCGGAATGCGGCGGCGGTTGGAAATGGCGCGCGGCTTAATGCACCATCCGAAGATTTTATTTTTAGACGAGCCGACGCTCGGCCTTGATCCGCAAACGCGCGAACACATTTGGAAATATGTGGACGATCTCGTCCAAAAAGAAAAAATTACAGTTATTATTACAACTCATTATATGGACGAGGCGGATAAACTTTGCGACCGGCTCGCGATTATTGATCATGGAAAAATTTCCGCTCTGGATTCGCCCGCGAAATTAAAACAAGTCGTGGGCGGGGATGTTGTAGTTTTAAAAACCAAAAATCCAAATTTGGAAAATATTAAAAAATTGGAATTTGTAAAAAAAATCCAGACAAAAGACGACATAGTTTCTCTTACCGTGACAAACGCCGGCGAACATTTGCCGGAAATTTTAGCAGCCATTGGAAAAGTGGAATCCGTAGAAGTCCATCTGCCAACGCTTGAAGATGTTTTCCTGCATTATACCGGCCGGGCAATTCGGGAAGCATCGGGCGAGGGCGGATGGGCGGAAAAAGTTATGGCTTTCAGGGCGAAGAAATAGAATCTAGAAAATAGAAAGTAGAATATATGAATATACAAAATGAATTAGTCGGAATTTTGGCCGTGTGGTATCGGGAGTTTAAAGTTTTCTTGCGGGAAAAATCAAGAATCGTGGGGTCAATCGTCACGCCGGTTCTTTGGCTTTTGATTTTCGGCGGGGGATTGGGCAGCAGCGTTTCTATCTCAGGATTAAATTATCAAGCTTTTATTTTCCCCGGAATCCTTACTCAGGCGGTGCTTTTTTCTTCAGTTTTTTTCGGCGTCTATATCGTTTGGGACAGGAAAGTAGATTTTTTGAAAGAAGTTTTGGTGGCGCCGATTTCTAGGACTTCAATTTTTATCGGAAAAGTTGTCGGCGGCACGACAGACGCTCTTCTCCAATCTTTGATATTGCTCGTGATCGGCTGGATTTTCGGCTACTTTGGAATAATTCCCGGACTTCACATCACGATATTTTCTTTTTTTCTCGCGATTTTGGTTTTGTTTATTACGACGACTTCACTCGTTAGTATTGGTTTGATTGTCGGATCGCAAATGGAAAGCCCGGAAGGATTTCAGCTGATTTCAAGTTTTCTTATTTTCCCGCTTTTCTTCCTCTCCGGCGCGCTTTTCCCGATTAACAATCTGCCGGCATGGCTCGCACCATTTACTTTTTTAAATCCGATAACTTATTGCGTTGACGCGCTTCGAAACGTTATTCTCGGCACGGCGCAATTTTCCTTGGCCCACGATCTGGTAATTATGGCAATCTTTACCGTTGTGGCTATCGCCGTCGGCACTTACTCTTTCAAAAAAATGAAGGTTTAGGGCGAACACTTTTGTGCTCGCCGCTTTCCGTTAAATCGGCTAAAAGCCGATTTTTAGTTTAGTTCCCTTGACATAGTTTCTTTTCCGTGTTATACTAAGTAATCTTAAATAATGTCGCGACTAATTTTTGTCCCGACAAGACTCGAACCTCTTTTGTGTCATGCATTAAATTATGTGGCCCCTACTAGAGAAATCGGGTCACTAATTTTTTTTATGACACCTAAAACACAAACGGCTGTTCGCTTTAGCGATCTCGGCCTCTCGCAAAAAATGCTTTCCATTTTGGAACGGCAGAATTTTTCCGTTCCAACTCCTATTCAGCATAAATGTATTCCCTTGGCCCTGGAAGGCCGGGATATCGTGGGTATTGCCCAGACCGGCACGGGCAAGACCCTGGCTTTCGGTTTACCAATGATTGAGCGATTGGCCAAATGCCGAGGCCAGGCTTTGATTTTAATGCCGACAAGAGAACTTGCCTTGCAGGTTGACGAAGTTTTGCAAAAAATCGGACGTTCAATCGGTCTCAAAACCGCGGTTGTAATCGGAGGCGCGTCTTCGCATCAGCAATTGCAGATGTTACGCCGCAATCCGCACGTCGTGGTTTCGACTCCGGGCCGCTTGATTGACCACCTTCATCAAAAAAATTATTCGTTGCGAAACGTAAAAATTATTATTTTGGACGAAGCAGACCGCATGTTGGATATTGGTTTCGCGCCGCAGTTGAAACAGATTTTATCTGTCGCTCCGAGCGAGAGACAGACAATGCTTTTTTCGGCAACAATGCCGGGAGCAATCGCGGAGATCGCCAAGGGGCACATGAGAACGCCCATGCGAATTGAAGTGGCGCCGTCGGGCACGCCGGCCGAGAATATTGATCAAAAAATATTTATTGCCAGCAAAGAACAAAAAATGCAGTTGTTAGATAAAGTTTTAACCGATAATTCTGGAACAGCATTAATTTTTGCCCGCACAAAATTTGGCGCTAAAAAGATTGCGGCGAATTTAAATGCGTCAGGATACCGCGCGGCGGAAATTCATTCTAACCGCTCGCTAGCTCAGCGCAAGGAAGCGCTTGGCGGTTTTAAATCCGGTAAATACCGAGTGCTTGTCGCGACAGATATTGCCGCTCGCGGCATTGATGTGAATGACATCGCCATGGTTATAAATTTTGATTTGCCTGACAATCCGGAAGATTACGTGCATCGTATCGGACGCACCGGCCGAGCCGGAAATTCCGGCCAGGCAATATCTTTTGCCTCTCCAGGGGAAACATACGATATTCGGCAGATTGAGCGGTTGATCAGACGGGCGATTCCCGTTGTCGGTTTGCCGGTTTTGCCGCCCCGCCGCGCTAATTTAGTGGAAACCGACCGGGACCAGGGAAGAGGAAACGGAAGTTATGCCCGCGGCGGAAATCATAATTTTCAAAAACGAAGCGGTGGTTTTAAATATGGCGGCGCTCCAAAACGGCGAGGAGGCGGCCGAGAGTTTGGTTCGTTCGCGCGCCGCGAGAGTTATGCTCGCATTTAAGTAAGATTTTTATATGCGCGTGGCAATTATCGGCGGCGGAGCAGCCGGCATGATGGCAGCCGCGACAATCAATGAAAATAATCCGGAAGTAGAGGTTTTTTTAATTGAAAAAAACGAATCGCTTGGAAAAAAGGTTTTAATTTCCGGCGGCGGCCGCTGCAATATCACGACTGGAATCGCGGATATAAAAATCGTGCTTAAAAATTATCCGCGGGGAGAAAAATTTTTAACTCCCGCCATGCATCGTTTTTCGCCTTCGGATGTCCGCGACTGGTTTCTCTCGCACGGCGTACCGCAGCAGTGCGGCGATGATCTTCGCGTTTTTCCAAAATCCAACGACGGCCGCGACGTGGTCGGCGTTTTTGAAAGAATTTTTTCCCGCCATCGGACTAAAATACTTTTTGGCCACGCGGTTAAAAATATTGAAAAAAATCAAAACAGGTTTATTATTAATTTTAAGGAACAGCCGCCACTTGAAGTTGATCGCGTAGTTTTGGCTCTTGGTGGCGAAGCGTACCGCCACACGGGATCAACCGGAGACGGCTATGCGCTTGCTGAATCTCTGGGACATCACATAAGTCCGCTCGCGGCCAGTTTATATTCTTTTGTCACGAAAGAGAAATGGCCGAAAGAAATTTCCGGCCTTACCATTCCGAAATCGGCGGTTATCGTAAAACGTGAAAAGCGTTACCGGACAGCCGGCTCGGTTTTATTCACTCATTGGGGCGTCTCCGGTCCGGCAATTTTTGCCATGTCGTCTCTTGTTGCCTTTTTAAATTTTAGTTCGGCCGAACCGTTTGATATTTTTATTGATCTTATTCCCGATGCGTCGGCGGAAAAAATTATTACTGATATGAAAAATTTTGCGCGGGAAAATCCCCAAAAAAGCTTTAAAAGCACGCTGCATCATTTTGTTCCGCGGTCGCTCGCCGAAATAATCGCGCGGGAAGCCGGGATTCCTTCTTTAAAAAAGAATGCCGAAATAAGCAACGCGGAAATAGGAAAAGTTGGGCGATGGTTTAAGTTTTTGCCGCTTCATGTTGTTGGAGGAGGGGCAGGCGAAGAATTTGTTACAGCCGGAGGAGTGGAATTATCTGAAGTTAATCCACATACCATGGAATCAAAAATTTGTCCCGGGCTTTACTTCGCCGGAGAAATCTTAAACATTGACGGTTTCACTGGCGGATTTAATCTTCAGGCCGCCTGGACTACGGGACGCGCGGCGGGGGAATCTTTGGCTCGAAATGAGAAATAACCCGCCTGGATTTGACTTTTTTATTGGTTTGAGTTATAATTAACATAGAAAAGTTAAGTAGAAACATCGTCGAATTTCTACAAATAAATTATATTTATCGTTTCGTTACTATGAATGGTACAATCAAAACTTTAGTGGTGGAAAAGAACTTCGGTTTTATCACCCCAGAAGATGGATCAAAGGATGTCTTTTTCCATGCCACTAGCCTTCAGGGCGCCGAATTCGGACAATTGAAATCAGGCGATGCTGTGACATTTGATGTCGAGCAATCAGAAAAGGGTCCGAGAGCCGTGAACGTTGTCAAAGCGTAAAATCTTTGAAGAAAACAGAGCTGCTAAACCGGCTCTGTTTTTATTTTATTTAATTTTAAAAAAGTGCTAAAATAATAGAATATGTTTAAACCAAAAATTTATCTGCCAGTTTTATTTTGTCTCGCGGCCGGAGTTCTGGGCTTGTCTTTTTGGCATTTTGAAAATGGCGGGGAGGGGACAGTGCAATTAGCGGCGAGCAGTTGCTCAACCGCGCCCGTAAGTTCGACGACACTCATCAATACTCATCATTTGCGTACTGATACGCACGGCTACGGAATTTTTCCCACTAAAGACGGCGGATATTTACTGACGGGCGACACTATTTGGGCCAACGCCATGGCGGTTCCAAATCCTTTCACAATTAAAACAAATTCTAAAGGCAGCGCTTCGTGGAGCAAACAATACAGTAGTCAAAGCATGCCCGACAGCGGCTATGACATAAGGCGCCTCGCAGTAGAGACATCGGACGGGAATTTTATTACCGCCAATAATATTTTAGATTTTATTGACGCCGCCTACGAAAAAGTGTTGGAGGTCACCGGCGATATTTTGGTTACTAAACTAAATTCCAAGGGCACAAAACAATGGTCAATCATGCTCGGCGATTATAGTATTGATTGGGTGCAAGATATGTGGCCAACATCTGACGCAGGAGTAATTTTGCTCGCGCGATTTATGGAGACGGGTTATGGCAATGACATCGCCGACATTGACGCTATCCCTAAATACAGTGTTTTGATGAAAATTGATAAAAATGGAAAAGTAGTATGGACTAAAAAGTTAAATTTTGAGGCAATAGAGATGCAATATCTCTCGGACGGCGGCTTTATCGCGCTCTCCGAGATTAGGCCGCCCACGATAGAACAAGAAGGAAATCCAATGGGACTCGAAACCGCGATCGGGGATTTGCCAACCGTTATCAGGTTGGATAAAAATTTAAATCTTCTCTGGGCCAAAAGTATAGAAATGATTCCGTCCACTATCAACAGTTCTCCTACAACCACAACAACGCTTAGAATTTCCGGCGGAGATTTTCAAACAGTACAGGCCGCACCAGACGGAGGTTTTATTGCCTTCGGCTTTGCTAATCTTTTGGCAACGCAAGGGCTCCTGGGGAATTTAACCGGGATAACGTCTTTTTCCCCACAGTCGTTTATTGCGGTAAAATTTAATTCAGCAGGAAATTATTTATGGGGGAAAAAGTTAACCAGCGGCTCAATCGGCGGTCTGAGTTCAAACGATTTTATGGTGGCCAAAACCACTGACTCTAATTTTGTGATGATGCGGAGCGTGGTTCGCGATAGCGCTGGATTACAGGCGAAATACAACGATGCCGGAGAAAAAGCAAAATTGGTAACGGAAAAATGCAAAGAATATAATTGTAAATTGCCGGGCGATGAATACGAGATTCCCGAAGTTAAGCCGTTTGCCGAAAGCTCAGCCGCCGCCGCTAAGTTGTTGAGTGAAGCATGGGCGGCGAATATTGAGTTAATTAAAATAGACGCGGATTTTAATCCCAGATGGATTAAACAAATTGATGTGGAGCGGAATTTGACCTGGGAAGATATCCAGCCGACTTCCGACAAGGGTGTGGCGATTCTCGGCACCATTGAAACTCGCAAACAATATTATTATCTCGGCAGCTGGTATCCTTACAAGGAAGCGACATTGATAAAAGCGGATGTGAATGGAAATGTGGTTTTGCCCAGAGCTGTTGGTTTTGAAATGGAGGGTTATGTGGACGTTAGCTCGTACGACGAAGCGACAGTGGAAGATCAAAGTTCATATTTAATAACACAAAACATGAACGTCAGCGTAGAAAGTTATAAATTAAATATAAATAAGTCAGTAAACGAAAAAGTTTCCACAATCAAAAATACTGTCCGGAATATTGCATCTTATAAAAAAATCAGTGTTGTCCCGGTCTGTTCATATTTAACCTCAGGCGGAGCCTCTTCTGGATCGGGCACGACTCCGACAGCCAAAACTTGGGCCCAAATAAATTATGATAATGCTAAAGAAGATACGCTTGATGGCGCGCGAGCTACAGAAATCCACGAAGAACTATTGCCGATCTTGAACCAGATTTTTAATAATCAGGTCAAGATGACGGATAGTTTAGCCAGTATGTGGCAGGATTATGTTTTTCCGCGCCTTGTGACGCGCGATGATGTTGTGACAGTTGAAAATTATTACAAAGGTTTAGGATATAAAATTGACAGTTCCGAGGGCGGAGATCTTTATGTTTCAAGGATCGGCCTGACAATGCATTTGGATTTTTCTATTACGAGCCAGCTAGCCGGAAAATTAGAAGTGACCTATTAGAGCTGAGCTGGTGGGATAGTGATAATAAATTTAGTTATAAAAATTACCTTCTTGAGGGTAATTTTTAATTATCCGCGGTTGGCCTTGCTATCCCTTGATTTTTAAGGCAGTTTCTGCTAGAATTAAGGAAAAGGAAAGTTTGTTTTAAATCTTAAAATTTAAACTATGTTCAAGAAATTTTTGATTTTGACCGCGGCTTTTGCCTTAGTTTTGGCTGGCGCGGGATGTGGAGAAGAAAAGACTCCGGCAGCAGAAAATGAGAATCAAAACGCAAATGTTATCACGGCGAATGTTAACGGTTCGGTTGTGGAGTTAGTTGAACCGCAAGAAGAAGAGGAAACTGGCGAGATGGCGTTTGTTGAATTTGTTAATAAAACAATGGGCTACAAGATTGTTCGGCCAGATGGATGGTATTGGCAGCATCTTATCCAAAGAGAAATCGGCGAGACGATGCCTGAAGTAGACGATCTATTTGTCACCGATCCAAATCCATTACCGCCGCTTGGCACGGGATATCTCGGGAGAATTGTGATTGAAGTTTCAAGAAGAAGTTTAACCGATTTAGAAAGAAATCTTTCTGATCTGACTTCGCGAACCGTGACGGTCGGCGGAATTTCCGCGACAAAGTATGAAGGTGTGCGCTCAAATGAAATGGTAGAAAATCAAAAATATATTACTTATCTTTTTCAAAAAGATAGTAAAACATACCGGATCGCTTACACCATGAAAGACAGCACTACCGAAGACGAAGCGGTATTTACAAGAGTTGTGGAAAGCCTTAGTTTCTAAAATATAAATCAAAAAATTCCGCCGGGAGGAGGCGGAATTTTTATAAGTCGCAGATGTTTAATATTGTTATTTTAGCCGTAGGAAAGATTAAAGAAAAACACTGGCAGACGGCAGTGAAAGAATATTTGGCGCGGTTAAAGCCGTACGCCAGAGTTATTATTGAAGAAGTGGAGCCGGAACCATTTAAAAGGGAATCGGACAAGGAAAAGTCAAAACAAAAAGAAGGGGAGAGATTGCTCGCGGCTCTGTCTAAATATTCCGACAGTGAAATTATTATTCTTGATGAACGCGGCCGAGAATTAACTTCGCCGGAATTTTCTGAATTTTTTAACCGCGAAGCGCGGCGCATAATTTTTGTTATTGGCGGAGCCCTGGGGTTCAGTGAAAATTTTTCTAAAAGAACTTTTACTAAAGTATCTTTATCAAAAATGACCTTGCCGCACGAGCTTGCGAGAGTGGTTTTGTCGGAGCAAATTTATCGGGCGGCGACGATTGTTACCGGGAAAAGTTATCATTATTAAAGTATGAATTTTTTTCATGCGATAATTTTGGGAATAGTAGAGGGTGTGACAGAATTCCTGCCGATTTCCTCCACCGGCCACTTGATTTTGGCGTCAAAAATTTTACAACTGCCATCAACTGAATTTTTAAAAAGTTTTGAAATTGCTATTCAGCTTGGAGCAATACTGGCGGTAGTTGTTCTTTATTGGAAATCTTTTTTTGTAAAACTTGAAATTTTGAAAAAAATAATTGTTGCTTTTTTGCCGACGGCGGCGCTCGGATTAATTTTTTATAAAATTGTCAAGCAGTTTTTGTTGGGAAGTGAAGGAGTTGTTTTATGGGCGCTGTTTTTAGGCGGCGTTTTTTTGATTATATTTGAATGGAAATATAGTGAAAAACCGGACGCCGTGGAAGAGGTGGAAAAAATAACCTGGCGGCAAGCGCTCCTCATCGGCGTTTTTCAGTCAGTAGCAATTATTCCCGGAGTTTCCCGCGCCGCCGCGACAATTATTGGCGGCCTTTTACTCGGACTCAAAAGAAAAACTATTGTTGAATTTTCTTTTTTGCTCGCCGTTCCGACTATGATTGCGGCTACCGGACTTGATTTTCTAAAAAGCGGAGGGAATTTTTCTTTGGGAGAATTTGGTCTGCTCGCCCTGGGTCTTGCTTTTTCATTTTTTACGGCGCTCGCGGCGATTAAATTTTTCTTGAATTTCATCAAAAATCATTCTTTTGTTTTTTTCGGGGTTTATCGAGTTCTTTTGGCACTCGCTTGGTGGGTTGGCGCACTGTTTCTCTTGCGGGTTTAAAATGATATAATGTATGAAGGTTTGTTTGTATCTTGAATTTAAGCGATTTTTAAGAGGTTATTTTTATAAGAATGCGGGTACGGGTTTTTTATCGTCCTTTAAAAATTATTTAAAAGCGTTAAACTTGGCCGGAGTGGAGATTACGGAAAATTTGAAAGATAATTATGATATTTTACATATTAACATTCCATTTTTAAAGTCACTTTGGGCAGTCCGGCAAGCGAGAAAAAGGGGAATAAAAATTGTGATGTCGGCCCACGCTACGGCAGAAGATTTTAGGGGCGTTTGGCGGGTGAGCAATTTTTTGATGCCGCTTGCGCGCCGTTATTACCGATTTGCTTACAATCGGGCGGATATCGTCATTACCCCGACTATTTACACCAAAAGTTTGCTCGAAAAATATCCTTTGAAAAAAAGAATCGAGGTTATCTCCTGCGGCGTTGATTTCGGAAAATATTCTCTGGCCGGAAAAGAAAGAAATTATCGTAAACCCGAAAAAGATTTGGTTATTTTAAACGTCGCGAACGCGATTTCGAGAAAAGGCATAGAGAGTTTTATAAATTTGGCCAAGGCTTTTCCTGATAATAAATTTTTTTGGTACGGAAAAATTTTTAAATCTTTTTTGTATAAACGACTGCCAAAAAATTTTCCGCCGAATTTGGAATTTAAAGGATTTGTGTCCGACATTTTAGCAACTTATCGGGACGGAGATATTTTTGTTTTTCCATCACATGAAGAAAACCAGGGTATGGTTATTTTGGAAGCCGCAGCGGCGGGGTTGCCGATTTTAGTAAGAGATTTGCCTGCCTATCATGGATGGCTTGTCCATAACGAAAATTGTTTAATTGCTAAAAGCGAAGAAGAATTTCAAAAATATTTAAATCAGTTAATTTCTGATGCGGAACTTCGAGCGCGGCTGGGTGTGTCGGCAAAAAAAATAGCCGAGTCGGAAAATTTAAAAATTATCGGAGAACGTTTGCGCGCCGTTTATCAAAGTCTAATATGAAAGTATCAATCATCATCCCGGCCTATAACGAAGAAAAATTATTGCCGCGGTGTTTAAAATCAATTTTCTCCGCCCGCCTTCCGGAAGATTTTGAAGTGATTGTCGTAAACAATGCTTCAACCGATCGGACAGAAGAAATTGCAAAGAGCTTTTCCGGAGTTAAAGTCGTGACAGAATTGAACAAAGGAATTACAAGGGCCAGGCAAGCCGGGTTTCAAGCTGCGAGCGGCGATATTTTAGTTTTTTTTGATGCGGACACAATCATTCCTTCGGATTGGTTTCAAATCGCGACAGAAAAATTGAAATCTGATCCAAAACTTGTTGGCGTTTCCGGTCCATATCATTTTGAAGCAATTTCTTGGTGGGCGAGGGGGTTTGAATGGTTTTATAATTGTATTGTGATGCCATCCGGCGAATTTGTTTGGAAATATTTTTTGCGTCAGGGTGGAATAATGCTTTTAGGGGGAAATTTTGCCGTGAGACGCGAAGCCCTTGTGGCTATAAATGGTTTTAACACGGAAATAGATTTTTATGGTGAGGATACAAATCTTACGAGGAGAATGGCGAAGATTGGGAAAATAGATTACACCAATAAGTTGTTTGTTTATTCTTCACCGCGACGGTTTGAAGGAGAAGGTCGGCTGAAACTCATAATTAAATACATTATAAATTTTTTTGGAGAGTGGATTCTTAAAAAACCTATAAATAAATCTTACGAAGATTTTAGATAAAATTTATTGAAAATTTTTAAAATGAAAAACGGGAATAACAATAATCACAATCATGGTTACAAAAAAGCCTGGGTTGTTACTGTGGATATGGGCTACGGGCATCAGCGCGCCGCTTTTCCCCTAAAAAGTTTGGCTTACGGCGGAAAAATTATTAATGCCTCAAATTATACCGGAATGCCGCGCACCGATAGAAAAACTTGGCGAGAAAGCAAG
>Ga0172380_10005256_pt1 | contig 15875 bp, 18 predicted proteins | sample Leawe162metaG_FD_119747 | JGI IMG/M metagenome (GOLD analysis project Ga0172380, IMG submission 119747) | Leachate microbial communities from a municipal landfill in Southern Ontario, Canada - Leachate well 162 metaG | ecosystem: Engineered > Solid waste > Landfill > Unclassified | place...
CTCTTTTGGAAGAGCGATCACTCCAGTCTTTTTTCCTGTTAAATCAAAAACTGGCGTTCCGGATTTTACTGCGCTATTTTTTTCAACAACTTTTACCTCCTTATTTGAAGCTTTTTTTGGAGCAGTTTTTGTAACTACTGGTTTAATTGTCTTTTTTACTGTTTTTTCTGCCATATTTTATTTAGACTCTGTCTTTTCTTTACCCTCTATAGCTTTAGCGTCTGTGGGTTCTTTTGTGTCTTCTTTTACTTCATCCTGTAACTTTTCAACATTGCCACCTGATTCAACTACTGGTGCTTCTTCGGTCTTTGTGTCTTCCTCAACAGCCTGAGATTCTTCAACTTTTACATCTACTTTTGGCTCTACTACTATTTCCTCGGTAACTGGTGCTTCCACAGTTTCCTCAACAACTTCCTCAATGCTCGACAAAAGTGGCATAAAGTTCTTTTTTGTTCCTATTTTAGTAATCATAACCATACTTCCCTTTGGTCCAGGAACTAGACCTTTGATAAGAACCTCTCCGTCTTTTACTTCCATTATCTGAAGGTTTTTAATAGTGACCCTATCTGTACCCATACGCCCTGCCATTTTTTTACCTTTATAAACTCTACCTGGAGTAGTACCTTGACCTATAGATCCTGGTGCACGGTGACGATCTGATTGACCATGAGTTTTAGGTCCTCCTTTAAAGTGCCATCTTTTAACGGCTCCTGCAAATCCCTTTCCTTTGCTGACTCCTACAACATCTATCTTGTCTCCTGGATTTAGTACATCTTCTGGCGCTATAACAGCACCTGCTTCAAATCCTGATGCGTCTCCTACCCTTATTTCACGCAAAAAGCGAGGTGTACTTTTTATCCCCGCTTTAGTTAAGTGTCCGCTAAGTGGTTTTGAAATTCTCTGTTTAGTTCCAAAAGCTACCTGAACAGAATTATAACCCTCTTTCTCAACTGTTTTAATTTGAGAAATAGAGTTACTTCCTATAAACACTCTAGTCAAAGGAACTCTAGTCCCATCCTCCAAAAAGGCTTGTGTCTGTTCTATTTTTTTTCCTAAAATCGTTGATATATTCATATTTTTACCCCTATAAACGAAAAAAAACGACTGCTACACAGTCGTTTAAGCTAAAGCTTATTACAGCTTCACTCAATACTTATGTAGCAAAATTTACCTCCAAAGTATAGGTCATAATCACCAAGAGCTATTATATCGTGCTGGAGCTTCAAATGCAAGAGAAATATACTTTTTTTAGAAATTAGCAATTAGATATTAGAAATTTCTTTTTCGGAGAAAAAGTAGTTACATCTTAATCTCGACATTCACTCCAGAAGGGAGGTCGAGATGAATAAGATTTTCTATTGTGCTTTCCGTAGGAGACATAATGTCTATTAATCTTTTGTGTGTTTTAAGCTCAAAATGCTCGCGAGCGTCTTTATCAATAAAAGCAGCTTTATTAACTACAAATGAAGTTCTTTTACTAGGAAGAGGCACAGGACCTATTACTTTTGCACCAGTACGTAGCGCCGTGTCTATTATTTGCTGACACGTACTGTCTATAATCCTAGGATCATAGCTTTTTAACTTTACTCTTATTCTTCCTTTTGTCATATTTTTTTGTTTTTTATACAAAAAAATCCCGTTTAGCGGGATTCAAATCTTTTTTTTCTCAAACCAAATTGTAAAATGTGCAATATCCTGCTAAGGTTATTATTTTGTAATCTTAATTACAACTCCAGCTCCAACTGTTCTTCCACCTTCACGAATAGCAAATCTCATTCCTTCTTCCATAGCGACCGGATTAATAAGTGAAACATTCATTTTTGCATTGTCACCTGGCATAACCATTTCAACACCCTCTTGAAGTTTAATTTCTCCAGTTACATCTGTTGTTCTAACATAAAATTGTGGTCTGTATCCTGAAAAGAATGGTGTGTGACGTCCGCCTTCTTCTTTAGTAAGGATATAAACTTCAGCTTCAAAATCAGTGTGTGGAGTAATAGATCCTGGCTTTGCGATAACCTGACCGCGCTCTACATCGTCTTTTTCAACACCTCTTAGTAGAAGTCCTGCATTATCTCCTGCTTGACCCTCGTCTAACTGCTTTCGGAACATCTCAATTCCAGTTACGATTGTTTTTGTAGATTTTGGTGTAATTCCGACGATTTCAACTTCTTCATTTACTTTTACCATTCCGCGTTCTATTCTTCCTGTTACAACTGTCCCGCGTCCTTTTATAGAGAAAACGTCTTCAACAGGCATAAGAAGAGGCTTATCTATTGGTCTTTCTGGAGTTGGGATGTATTCATCTACCTTATCCATAAGGTCCATGATTGCTTTTTCTGCTTCTGGATCTCCTTCTAGAGCTTTTAGAGCTGATCCTCTTACAATAGGAGTCTCGTCTCCAGGGTATTGGTATTTTGTAAGTAGTTCTCTGATTTCCATTTCAACAAGTTCGATAAGTTCTGGGTCATCAACCATGTCAATTTTATTAAGAAAAACAAGAATCTTAGGCACACCAACTTGCTTTGCAAGAAGGATGTGTTCTCGAGTCTGAGGCATAGGACCGTCTGGAGCTGATACAACTAGAATTGCACCGTCCATTTGAGCTGCACCTGTGATCATGTTTTTGATGTAATCAGCGTGTCCAGGAGCATCTATGTGAGCATAGTGACGGTTTGCTGTTTCGTATTCTTGATGAGAAATGTTAATTGTAACTCCACGCTCGCGTTCTTCAGGAGCATTGTCGATATCTTCGTATTTTTTTGCCTCAGCCCATCCTTTTTTTGCAAGGACTGAAGTAATTGCTGCAGTAGTAGTGGTCTTACCATGATCAACGTGACCAATGGTTCCAATATTTACGTGCGGTTTTGTTCTATCAAATTTTACTGTTGCCATATTTTTAAAAAATAAAACACCCGTTATTGAGGTGTGATAAGAATAATACAATAAGATGAATTATACGTCAAGACCCAATTTGGTACTAAAATCAAAAAATAACGCACTAATATCAGACATTTTCGACTAAAGACTGTCTATGATCTATTATTTGCTCCAAAGTCCAAGATTCTGGGTAGGTTAATAATTCCGCAATTTCACTATAAAAATGTGCTCTTCTTCTTCCCACTACCTCCTGTGACCACCCATATAGGGTAGCTGCCTTATCTAATTTGTCTATATTAGCTTGAGCATGAAAAATCAATTCATCCCTGCTTGCACAAGCTGTTCTATGCTCAATAACAGCACTGCCGCCTATATTTGACTCACTATTTTCCATAAGCGCATATTATATAGCTTAATTTACTTCAAGTCAAGTATTATAGGATGACTATAATCAAATATAAACTGCTATAATCTCTTTGTGGAATATATTTATCTATTTTTTCTCTCTATAGTAATTTTTATACTCGCTTTTCTCTACCAAAGGCTTCTAGTATCAAATGCAAAAACTTTTACAAAAATTCTTCCTATTTTTATATTTATACTCATTGTAGCCATCTCTTCTTTTCTAAATCCTAGAACTGCGGTTAAAGAAAATATATTAAATCCAGTAGGTGAAGTTGTAAAATCTCAAGCAGAACCAGATATAAAATCAGAAGAACTTGAGAAAATTATCCAAAGTGAACTCGAAGATACAAATGGTACATATGCAGTCGCGATAAAAAACCTAAAAACCGACGAATACTATTACTATAATGAGAATCGTGAATTTGATTCCGCGAGCCTTTACAAATTATGGGTGATGGGAGCTGTATTTAAGGAGATAGAAAAAGGAAATCTCTCACTCGACCAAAATATAGGATTTGACGCTACCACTATAAATGAAAGATTAGACATAGCATCTGAATCTGCAGAAATATCAGAAGGATTTGTGGGAAATACCGTAGGAGGAGCTATAGACCGCATGATTACTGTCTCTGATAACTACTCGGCACATATCCTGTATCTTACGATCGGATGGTCTAAAGTCGGAGACTTTATAGAAGAATATAACCTCAGCAACTCTTCAACTGACACTATGACTACAACTGCGCTAGACACTGCAAATTATTTTGAAAAATTATATCGAGGTGAAATAGTGAATCAGAACTACTCAAATCAAATGATAGAAATTCTAAAAAAACAGGAACTAAGTGACCGTATTCCTAAATATTTACCCGAAGAAACCATTGTCGCGCACAAAACTGGAGAGTTAGGAGCAGTAAAACATAATGCCGGAATAGTCTACTCTCCTACTGGCGACTATATAATAGTACTTATGTCCGAAACCGACAGCCAAACAACCGCTGCAGAAACAGAAGCAAAAATCTCCGAAAAAGTCTGGGACTATTTTAAAAAATAAACTATCCCCGATAAGGAAATTTACCTGCCAAAGACAAAGCAATTCTAGCAAATGCCCAGCCAGCTACTGGAATTCGTGTTCCACCTTGATAAGTATTAAAGTTTATAGAATAACCAATCATCTCTTCATGAACGCTACTACCCGGATTACGGAGCACTAGTATAGTATCTCCATCGTCCTGAACCAGGATATCCATCACTATTTCGCTCTCTTTATCTCCCTTAACTCCATAAACTCCAGTACGTAACGATTTTGAATTTCCAGCAACTATCTCCAGGTCTTCCTGAGAAGTCAACACAACCTCATCATTTAAAAAAGGGACTCCTCCTTCATCATTAAATAATTGACTGGGAATATATTTTAAAATCTGTGCAAGATGAGGATGCTGAGACTGATCTTCGCCACCTACAAAAGTTATTTCAAAAGGCTCTACTGCATTAGGAGGAAATAACTGAAGATTTACATCATCTTGAGGCGACACATAAAGATTCATTATAGTTCCCTCATCCATTTCATCCCTCATTCCTTCAACACTCATAGCTCCTCCCCCTCTCTTGAATTCAATGCCCATACGCCTTCCTACTTCTATTCCATTAGAAATTTTTTCACTTGTCATAAGTCGAATTATAAAAGTTTTATTATTTTTTTCAATTGATATATTTTGCCATATTGACCCATTCGGCAAGCTCAGGGTCTCTATTGATATAGTTTGTATTCTTGACCCATTCGGCAAGCTCAGGGTCTCTATCAATAAAATACCTATTGACAGGTGAACAATCGTTCACTATATTAAATATGGCAGTATGAAAGAGTCAATAAAACAAATATTCAATTCATTAATATTAAAAAGCAAAACTTCATTTTTGGAAAAATATCTCAAAGAATTTAATAGAGAAGACTTTATAAAACTTCGCAGCAAAGATTTTCTTCTATAAATATGAAATCAGAATATTTAGACTCGCTTCGCACTTTTTATAAAAAAAATAAACGCATGCCATCGTACTCTGAAATGCTGATTCTTTTCGGACTCTCCTCAAAGAATGCAATTCACAAAATAGTCGGAAATCTGGTTGATCAGAACTATCTGCAAAAATTTAATAATAAAATTTCACCGACAAATTTTTTCTTTCAAGTTCCAATTCTAGGAAACATTAAAGCAGGGTTCCCAACTGGCGCAGAAGAGGAACTAAATTTTCTGTCCCTCGATGAATATCTTATAGACAAACCTAACAGTTCATTTTTACTAAAAGTTTCTGGAGACTCTATGGATGGAGCTGGGATATTTGATGGAGATTTTGTCGTTATAGAAAAAACGGCTCAAGCAAGAGTAGGAGAGATAGTTCTGGCACTTATCGATAACGAGTGGACGCTTAAAATTTTAGATAAAAAAAATGGGATCAGTATTCTGCGAGCTGCCAATCCTAGTTATCCAGAATTTATTCCGGCAGAAGAATTAAAAGTCTTCGGAACAGTAAAGAGCGTGATGAGAAAATACTAACAATAAAAATTTTAATATCTAAATCCGAAGCACAAAACAAATTAAAAATTAAAATGCTTGAAATTTATTATTTGGAACATTAGTTATTGTTTAGAAATTAGGAATTAGAACTTAGAAATTTATAGACATTATGATTCTGTTTAAAACTACTATTAAAGCAGTCTTGAAATTTGGTAAACGTTTAATGAAGCACTACTATGTCTACCTCATGGCCTGAAGCAATCCTTCATATAGATGCAGATGCATTCTTCGCATCCGTTACTCAGGCAGTAAATCCGCACTTAAAGGGTAAACCTGTGGTATCTGGCATGGAACGAGGTATCGCAACAGCGGTATCATACGAAGCAAAGGCTTTGGGTGTCACACGAGGTATGCCCTGCTGGGAAATAAAAAAACAATTTCCCACTGTAATAATCGCACACTCAGATTACAAACTTTATCATCTTTTCTCAAATAGAATGTTTGAAATTCTTAAAAAATATTCACCAACCGTCGAAATCTATTCTGTAGATGAAGGATTTGCGGATCTCAAAGGTCTTACCAATCCATTTAATATGAGCTATAAACAGATTGGCAAAACTATAAAGGACGAAATCGAAACCTCACTAGGTATAACAGTATCGATAGGAATCTCAACGACAAAGTCTCTTGCAAAAATTGCTGCAAATTTAAATAAACCGTCAGGGCTCACTATAGTTCCAAAAAATAAAACAATAGAACTTTTAAAACAAATCGATATCGCAAAGGTCTGGGGAATAGGATATAGAAGCGCACCAAAACTCAGACGATTTGGAATCAACACTGCATATGACTATACCGTGCGCCCTGAAGTCTTCATAAAAAAATTCTTTCCAAAACCTTTTTATGAAATATGGAAAGAACTAAATGGCATATCTCTATTTAAAATCGACCCAAATCCCAAAGATGAGTATAAATCTATTATGAAATCTCATACAGTGACTCCAGCGACAAATGATAAAAATGTACTGTGGTCAAGAGTCTTATCGCACGTCGAAAGTGCATTTTTAAAAGCACGAAAATATAACTACTCAGTAAAAAAAATATTTATATTTCTCAAAACCCAGTCTTTTAAGTACGAAGGAATTGAGATAAAACTCACAGAAGGCACGTCATTCCCTCTTCTTATAAGACAAGATATTAGAAACGGATTTGAGAAAATTTATAAATCAAATACTTTATATCGAGCAACCGGAGCTACCATATATGACTTTTCTAATAACAATTCCGGACAAATATCTTTATTCCCAAATCATAGCGAAATACTTAGAAAAGCTGAGAAAATATATCCACTGTATGATGAAAGAAAAATTCAATTTGGAACTACGCTCCTAGATAAAAAGTCCGATCTAAAAAAATTAAGATTTTCTATTCCTATGTTTTCGACTTAAAAGTTAATAATACGAATATGCCCAGGAGGCTATTCTGTTAATTCCGATACTATTTAAAAAATCTATTTTTTTACCTGCAGAGTCCTCGTCTTCAAACCATACTTCATGTAAGTACTCTTCATTATCCGTATAATAAATTACACTTTCGTAATCTCCATTTACTTCTCTTTTACAGCTTTCAAAATTACAATTATTTATAAATCTAGATTTAATCTGATTTAGACTCAGGGGCTCAGCCATTCCCACACTAACTCCATTATCGAGTTTCCAGTCATAACCAAAATATCCTAATATGACAGTTATTTTTTCAAAATCCAAATCCTTTTTAAAGTCACTAATCATGGACCCCATATCATATCCGTATGTAGCTTTATCAGATAAAGGAAAATTTGGTCCAGGATTAAGTCTGGCTTTATGAAAATCATAAGCCATAATAATTACCTGATCTGAAATATTATTTATCTCCTTTATGTTATAGGGACGTGCGCGATAGTAATTATCCCCAAAAACTGTAACTATAAATTCAAGATTTTGCTTTTTTACTTCTTCGTGTAAAACTTTATACATAGCAGTTACTTTTTCCTCTTTTGACTTAAATCCAAATGCTGATGTCTCAAAATCAACAACGATACCATCAAATTCATATTCTTTTGCAAGACCAGAAATCTCCTCACCTATTTTTTTTTGCCATAAAGTATTTTCTAGATAAGAATCACTAGCATCTTCTCCTATAATTCTTAGTGTTAAATATTTTTTCTTATTTTCATCAATTAAATTAGAAAACAATGATAACTTCCTATACCCTTCATCATCAGTATCAATACCTTCTTCATCAATTGATAATCCGAAATAAATCGCGCTGTCATAATTATCAATTACAATTGAGTCGGTAAATGACCAATAAGGAATAAAAATTAAACGTTCTGCAACCTGAGATCTAGAATTATCTTCTAAAAAGCTAGTAACGTTCTGATTCTTTTTCTCCAGCTTACTTGAAAAAAAGAATACTCCTATCAGTAGAATAATTATTATGAGCAGTATTCTTCTCATCTGTTTATTATACAGACTATTTAACATACTTAAGCATTAGATTTACTTGAATTTATTGATAAAAGTGGTATTATGTAGCAAAGCAAGTAAGGCAACTCATATGGACGAACAACAAGAACAATTACACTCCAGGAGATCATATATCTACGAATCTAAAGGCGGGAAAAGCAAAAAAAAACTTTTTGCTATTATAGGTGGGATTATTATCGTGCTTCTAGTAATAGTAATTGGGAGTATGGCATTTTCAGGAAATGAAGACCCCGAAGAAGAAGATATTTTTGCAACTCCGGCAACTCAAGCTCCCACAGATACACCTACACCAACACCAACTGACACTAATAACGAGACAACTAAAGAAGATCCCGATCCTACAACAGGAGAAAAAGCCGACACTGATTTAGATAGAAGCGAATACACAATACTAATTCAAAACGGCAGTGGAACAGCAGGCGCCGCAGGAAGACTTGCCGATATTCTAGGGGATCTAGGATATACATCAGGTGGAACTGAAAATGCAGATAACTTTGACTACTTAGAAACAGAAATACATGTCAGTAGCGGAAATAAAGCACTCTTGGATCTTCTGAAAAGCGATCTTGAAGATGAATACACTATAGGAGAAACTTCAACTGATTACGACGGGGATGATGACGCTGTAGTTATAATCGGTGCTGAATAACTCCTATCCTTCTAGAGAATTATTAACCTTTTATCTGATATGATTTTAATATGAAAAATATTTTAAAAATTATAAAAATCTCAAAACCATTACATCATTTGGTAATTATTATTTCGCTGCTCATACTTTTGTCGTCTGCTCTTCAACTCGCAGCCCCCATCATTTCAAAATTCATAGTAGATGACATAGTTGCTAGAGTCCAGGGAGAAGATGGAAGTCTCCAAAGATTAATTTTTCTTATTGTGCTTTCTTTCTTGTTAAATTTTCTCGGAGTAGCTCTCACTTCGATCTCGAACCGTCTCGGGGATCACTTTGCAGGCCGGCTCAGAAAATTTTTAACTGAGAAATTTTACGCAAAAATTCTTACCCTTCCACAAAGCTATTTCGACTCTCAAGTATCTGGAAAAATAGTTAACCAGTTAAATCGTGGGATACATACCACTTATCAATTTCTAAATAGCTTAACTAATTTTATACTTCCTACTTTTCTGCAAAGTATATTTACCATTATTGTACTTGCATATTTCGATGTTCCGATTGCAATAATAACTTTCATACTCTTCCCTATATATTTAACTCTCTCGTATTACTCAACAGTCCAATGGGGGAAAGAAGAAGTAAAGAAAAATAAAATTGAAGATATAACTCGCGGTAGAATAAATGAAGTAATAAATAACATAAGACTTGTAAAGGGATTTAGCAGCGAAAGACCAGAATATACAACAGTCTCAAGTAACCTATCAAAAATTAATAAAATTTATGCAAACCAAAGCACAACTTTTCATAAATTTGATTTTGCCAGAAATTTATCACTTATTCTCGTACTTTTTATAATTAATATTTTAGTCTTCTACAATGCATTTATCGGGAGTCTTTCAATAGGAGAGATGGTTCTTATTCTACAATTATTTAATCAAGCAAGAATTCCACTTTTTGCAATGTCATATATATTGACACAGGTCCAGAATGCAGAAGCGGGAAGCAAAGAATATTTTGAAATAATGGAGCTAAAATCTACAGAAAATTTTTATGATTCAAAACCAGTTAGAAAAATAGAAAACCCTACAATAAGACTCGAAAATATTTCTTTCAAATATGAAGAGTCTGAAAACGTACTCGATGATATCTCTTTTAAAATAAATCACGATGAAAAAATAGCCTTAGTCGGTCATAGTGGAGCAGGAAAATCAACGATTGTAAATCTTATATTAAAACTTTACCAGCCTACAGGAGGAGAAATTTATTTGAAAGATAAAAAATACTCAGACCTAGATCATAATCAGATCCGAGGAAATATAGCGTTAGTTTTTCAAGAGAATGAGCTCTTCTCATCAACTATCCGTGAAAATGTAATGTATGGCAAAAAAAATGCAACAGAAAAAGAACTGATCGATTCGCTTAAAATGGCAAATGCTTATGAATTTGTTAAAAAACTCCCCAAGGGTCTTGATGCAGAAATAGGTGAAAGAGGAGTTAGACTTTCAGGAGGACAAAAACAAAGAATACAAATCGCTCGTGCAATTCTAAAAAATGCACCCATACTAATTCTTGATGAAGCAACTTCATCTCTTGATGCCAAAAGTGAAAATGAAGTTCAAGTTGCACTAGAAAATCTAATGAAAGGAAAGTTAGTAATAATAATTGCACACAGATTTTCAACAATTCAAAATGTTGACAAAATAATAGTTATAAATGACGGCAAGGTTGCCAACTATGGAACTCCGCATGATCTTTCAAAACAAAAAGGAATCTACTCAGAGCTCTTAAATTATCAAATCGAAGGAAATAAAAAACTACTTGAAAAATTTGACATATACTAATTATGGGAAGTATTCATCTTGCAACGGGACCAATGTTCTCTGGAAAAACCACCTGGCTTATCGATAATCTTCAAAAATCAAATGCGAATGAAACTATTGCTATTAAATATTTTCTAGATAACAGATACGCAATAGATAATATTAAAACGCATGATGGGAAAAGTATAAAAGCAAAAAATGCTAAAAATGAAAGTGACATTTTAAAACTTTTAAAAGAGAATCCTCATATAAAAATACTAGGAATTGATGAAATTCATTTTTTTAATCCTACGATTTCTAAATTTTTAAATGAACTAAAAAACAAAAACCTTACAATATATACCGTAGGACTTAATATTGATTATAAAAATCGTGAGTGGGAAACAGTCATAAAAGTATCTGAAATTGCTGACTCGAAAAAACTTTTTAAAGCAATATGCAGTACTTGTGGAAAAAGAAATGCAACTAAAATACATAGAAAAACAGCGGACAAAAAAAGAGTTCTTATAGGAGGAGCTGACATGTATGAATCACTTTGTGAAATAGATTATTTTAAACTACCTCTTCCTGAGAGTAATTTGTAACATCTCTAAGTTTTTTTCTATAAGAATCAACTTCTTTTTCTGAGTATCCATTCTCAATAAGGGCCAGTAGCGCACTGTCAGCAAAATCGAGCAAATCGCTTTGAGCATCTTCTTCTAAATTAAAGTGCAAATTTGGTACAAATTTCATTAGTAATTTATAACAGTGATTCGCCTGTTGTTGTCTTGCTGCTTTAGTTCTTAGTTGTCTTCTTGCGTATACAAATTTTGCACCATATTTAACTGCCTGAATCTTATCTACGAGATGCACATAATTTGCGATTCTGTCATTAGGACTACATCTATTATATCTTTCATAAAGGTTCCATGCGCGCTTTCGTAATCCAGGATCTTCGTTATATTTTCTATTTATCTTCCAGAAATTGATTCTCTCGCGTCTTTTGATCTCAGCTCTTAACTTATCATAATCAGGTACAGAGTGAGAAAGATCCAATCCGCCTATTTCACCCGTGTCATGAATATAAATCATGTCACTTGTATCGGGAGAATCTACCTCTTTAAATAATGCGGGATATATTTTCTCGTTTTGTTCATGTATATAAATAGAATCTACCACATGATCTTTTAAAGTTTCCGGCTGACTCGCTGACTGCATTCCATTTTGCCATCTTAACTCACCCGCTAAAGAGTCATCATGTAATTGTGCAAGGTCTTCAGGGATAGGAGGGGTATAATTTATTAATCGCTCTGCCATAAGAATAAAAAGAATTCTAACCTATAAATCTTCTTTATTCAAATTTTTACTATAAAAATCAATACTCTCTACAACTGCTTCATTCCATCCACCTAGTAAATTGTGATCTGCTCCTGGATAAACAAAATACTCATTTTCTATCTCAAGTGTGTCCATCTGCTGTACAAATTCATCTGTCCACTCAAGAGGCACAGCATCATCTGCAGTTCCTTGATGAATTTGAATTATTGATGTTATTCGATCGTAATACCTAGAAGGTGAAAATTTAAATACATCATAGTCTTTTTCAAAATCAGCGACGACTTTTCTGAGTGCTTTTCCTTCATCATCAAATTCATCAGTAAAATATAAAATCGAATATGGGAAAGGCTTTGTGACTGGCGCCCAAAGAACAGTGGGTAGGCTTCTTTTAGTAATGGCCAAAACTGAAAGCGCAATATGACCACCATTACTGTGTCCCCAAATACCTAATTTATTTTCATCCGATGTTATATTAATTTCTTTTTTAGAAAATGCACGATCTAGATTATCTAATGATGCAATAAGTGAAAGTGCAGTTGAGTATGTCTGAAATCTTTCTTCAATAGAAAGTTCTGAAGGATTTTCGGATTCACCATATCCTAAAAAATCAGGTGACAATGAAATAAAACCAGCTTTTGCATATTCCTGAGCACTTCGCATAGTACCAATTCCAGTTGAGTAAATAGCCTGATCTACATATCCCCTAAATTGAATAATAATAGGATACTGCCCCTCAAATACTGGTACTGTTAAAAGTCCACTTACCTTTTTTACATTTTTAACGTCTATTGGGTCCTGTGCATAGAAGTAAAACACATACATATCATATTCATCGTCTTCTTCTTCGATTTGTTCACCAATTTCTATTTCATGTCCTATAAACTTTGATTTAGATAAATTGTCAAAAGAGTATTTATTAAGAGGATAAACTTTCTGCTCAACTTCTTTTACAATTGGGCTGATCAGTGTATTTTTATTCGGACCAAATATCATATAAATTGCAACTAGAAATAAAATAACCGCAATACCTAGTGCAATAATAATTTTTCTCATTTACCTATTATATAAAACTAATGTAAAATATTTCCTGTTATAATTAGAATTATGAAAAATTACGACTTAGCAACTTTTGCAGGAGGCTGCTTTTGGTGCACAGAGGCGATATTCACGCGACTTAAAGGAGTTATTAAAGTTGAATCAGGATATACTGGCGGAGACGGAGAGAATCCTACATACGACAAAGTGTCTATGGGAAATACTAATCATGCCGAAACAATTCAAATCACATTTGATCCTGAGATCATTCCATATGAAAAGTTAGTAAAAATTTTCTTTCACACTCATAATCCGACAACACTCAATCAGCAAGGCGCAGATATAGGCACTCAATACAGATCTGCAATTTTTTACCAGAATAACGATCAGGAAAAAATAGCAGAATTTGAAAAAAAGGAGTTCAATAAAAATAATTCGTATGGAAAAGATGCTGTAACCACGATAGAACCACTTAAAAAGTTTTATCCAGCAGAAGAAATCCACCAAAAATATTATGAAAGAAACAAGAACTATCCATATTGCACAATAGTTATAGATCCAAAGGTTAAAAAATTAATTCAAGAGTTCCAAAGTGCTGTAAAAAAAGAATACTTATAACTATTCTTCTGAACTGTTCATCATATCAAATTCTTCTTCTCCTACAACAGTTCCATCCATAAATAAAATCTCTCCACCTTCAAGATTCTCCTTTTCTCCATTTGCGCGAGTTATTTCACCAATAGTATTAACTTTGCTACCATCTGTTAACATTACTGTTTCGGAAATCGTTATAACCTCACCATCTTTATTCTGCATGAGCTCCCCATCTTTTAGGAATAAACGGTTTCTTAGGTTATTAAGATAAGTAATTTTATCATCACGATCTATAACCATGGAGCTTAATTCTTTAATTTGAGGCTTATATCTTTCTCTAGCAATCAAATATCCTCCGACAAAGGCGGCGGCGAGCACTACTATTATCATTAATTTTGTTGACATTGTTGATTTTGATTCGACCATATAATTCACCTCCCAGTTTCACTAAGCAACATTACTAACTTGTTGCACGATAACTTTTTGTTTTTGTGGAAATTTAAATACTCCATAAAGCATACTTCCAAAAATAGATAGAACAACTACACCTGCTATGGATGTCCACATTACTGCCTGAAAAATAGGCTCTATCGAAAAAGCTTGCTCTGCTTGTCTGGAAAAACTCGAAATCATCAAATTTACATACCACATAGTGCAAGCGAGTGGTAAAAATAAAATCGTCCAAACACTGCTAAATGCAAAGCCTGATCCCACGAGCTCACTTTTCAGACGTATAAATAATATTCCTAATAAAACAAATAATGTATGGATAATAATCCAAGCAACAATTATATTTCTAACATATGGAATTATTTCTCTATCCACAAAAGTCTCCTGTTCAGCTTTATATGCATCTAAATCCTTCTGGTACTGCTCAAGCTCTCTTTCGTATTCCGACTGTACAGGAAGATTAAGCTGCTGTGGTTGGGTTTGATTAAAAACGTTAAGAGGCTGAGAGTAGGGTGAAAGTGATCCATAATCAGGATACTCAGGAGCTTTTGGACCCTCTGGAGCAGGATAATATCCGAGCGTTCCTGCATAAACTGCTGTTACTAATAAAAAACTCAAACTTACAATAAATCCTATTTTAAATCCATTCATAAATAGAGTTAACCAAGGAAAGTATATAAGTGTCAAGGACTAAGTTACCCTAAGTGTTTTTTAACTAAATTTACAGAATTTGTTATATCTTTATAGTATTTCTCACGAGCATTCAAAATCCTAGGACAAAGCTCTAAATTAATTATTCCATCGTATTTTTTCTCCTTAAGATATGATAAAAATCCTTCATAATTTAGATTTCCATCACCTAGTCCCATATGCTCTTTCTTTTCTGTAAAATCACTCAAATGTATATTTCGCATAATTGGAAATAGTTCTTTGAATCCAGGAGCATTTTGCGGATCCGCCTGCATAACATGAGAAATGTCCAAGGTAAAACCAAATCCATATTTTTTACAAACCTTTTCAAATGACAAAAGACTTGTTGCGCTGTCATGATGTTTTTTAGAAACATAGTGAAAAAGCGGCATAAGCTGATAAATATTTGTCATATTTTCTATCATAATATCGACCGAATATTTTTTCTTCATTAAAGATAGCCATTTAAAATATTCTTTTGCTTTAGGTGATGTCATAGACTGAACCACAATAGGATGTGCGACAAATATAGCATTAAATTTTTTAGCAAATTTAAATGCACCTTCGTCCTGCCAAAAGCCTGCAACAGACCAAGCAGGTTGATGAATTGAAAGTATAGGAACGTTATAACGCTTAGAAAGCCTTTCGAGCTTTCTCATATTAAATCTCGTTTTCCATCCTACGACTATTTCAAGTCCATCAACTTTAAGATGATTTGCTAGTAAAAAGTATTCTTCAAGCGCAATTCCTAGCGGTATATCTGCAACAGAAAAAGATAATTTATATTTACTCATTCGAAAAGAATTATATCAAAATTTATACTGTATGTACTCCTCTATACTGCATCCCGATCTAATCGGGATCAGTCTAGAAGAAGTTATACCCTATTTACATATTTACTAATGTCGGGTACTCAGTGCCCTCTCAAAATACAGTTAGTTGGGTATAATACGAATATGAACGATGATGCCTTAAAACACTTTAAGAAAACAGACTCTTTACTTTACGAGCTTGC
>Ga0172380_10005257_pt1 | contig 15875 bp, 14 predicted proteins | sample Leawe162metaG_FD_119747 | JGI IMG/M metagenome (GOLD analysis project Ga0172380, IMG submission 119747) | Leachate microbial communities from a municipal landfill in Southern Ontario, Canada - Leachate well 162 metaG | ecosystem: Engineered > Solid waste > Landfill > Unclassified | place...
CGGCACCGACGCGCTGCGCTTCACCTTCCTCTCGCTGGCCTCGCCGGGTCGCGACATCAAGTTCGACATGCAGCGCTGCGAGGGCTATCGCAACTTCTGCAACAAGCTGTGGAACGCCTCGCGCTTCGTGCTGATGAACTGCGAAGGGCAGGATTGCGGCCTCGCTCCCAATGTAGAACCGGGCTCCGACGCCTGCAACGCCACATATCTCGATTTCTCGCCGGCGGACCGCTGGATCGTCAGCCGCCTGCAGAAGGTCGAGCAGGAGGTGGCGCAGCATTTCGCCGACTACCGCTTCGACCTGCTGTCGCGAGCGATCTATGAATTTGTCTGGGACGAGTATTGCGATTGGTATCTGGAGCTGGCCAAGGTGCAGGTGCAAACCGGCAGCGAGGCGCAACAGCGGGCCACGCGGCGCACCCTGGTGCGCGTGCTGGAAACCGTGCTGCGCCTCGCGCATCCGCTGATTCCGTTCATCACCGAGGAACTCTGGCAGACCGTCGCACCGCTGGCCGGGCGGGCAGATGCCTCGGACGAAACCAGATCGCTGATGCTGCAGGCCTACCCGAAAGCCGATCTTTCGCGTTGCGACCCTGTGGCCGAGGCCTGGGTCGCACGGCTCAAGGACATGATCAACGCCTGTCGCAGCCTGCGTGGCGAAATGAACATCTCCCCGGCCCAGCGCGTGCCATTAGTCGGCGCTGGCGATACGGCGATTCTCGGCGCCTATGCGCCCTACCTTGCCGCGCTGGCGAAGCTTTCCGAGGTCACGGTGGCTGACGCCCTGCCCGATTCCGACGCGCCGGTTCAGATCGTCGGTGAGTTCCGGCTGATGCTGAAAATCGAAATCGACGTGGCGGCCGAAAGGGAGCGAATGGGCAAGGAAATCCTGCGCATCGAAGGTGAGATCGCCAAGGCCGAAACGAAGCTCTCCAGCGAAAGCTTCGTCGCCCGCGCCCCCGCTGCGGTGGTGACGCAAGAACGTGCACGTCTGGCCGGCTTCGAGGCCACGCTGGCAAAGCTTGTGGCGCAGAAGGAACGGCTGGGCTCATAACGCGTACAGGCAGGCCGTTGTCAATTTTTCAGCAGTGCATCCGGACACGCAATCGCCGGTGACCAGCACGGCTTCGGCGTCGAGTTTCCACAGCGCGAAATCCGCCGAGGCAGAATTGCAGCAGCGGAACAAATCAGAACCGCAGTTGCCACCACTCCAGCGTCACCGCCTTCAGGCCGTCGCGCTCCTGGTTGTTGCCGTCCCACGCGGCGAAGGCCACCGGCATGGTGCGTTTGCCCATCAGGCTGGCGCCCTCGTCGGCCTTGACCTTCATGGAACGGGTGAGTACCACCGCCCAGCCGCTATCCGTACGCACCGCTGCGCTCTTCAGGCCTTCGAAAGGCACCACAGTCGAGGTGCCGAAACCTTTGGCGACGATGTTTTCGGTACGTCCATCGGCACGCCAGTGCCAGACATTCACCGCGTTCACCGGGTCGCCCATGAAAGGAGTGGTGGCGGCTTTGCCGTTGACGGGGAATTGCACGGCCGCCCCATCTACGAACTGCCCAGTGTCCTTAATCGTGGTGTTGGCGGTGCGATCGCTCCAGGCAAGCTTCACGAACAACCGGTCGCCGGCTCGCACCGCCTGAGCCGTAAGGCGCTCGGTGACGGGCACGCCGACGATGGAGCCATGGCCCGGAAAGGCCGCCTGCAAGGCCACCTGGGTGGCTGGTGCCTTCTTCCAGATCGCCGCCTCGGGTGAAGCGGCATCGACCCCTGCCGCGGAGAGGACACGAATGGTCTTCGCCGCAGGAGCGGCTTGCACCGTGGTCGCCGCAAGGCCGAGCGTCGCGGCGACCGAGGTAAACATGGCGAGCGCCACCAGTTTCTTATTCAGATTGATTGGCTTCATATGTATCTCCGATTCCTAGGTTTCGCTGCCGAGCCGGCCGCGATGGGCTTCCACCAGTTCGGCAAGCGTTGTCCCGAACTGCGCGTAGGCCGTGTCGGTCGCCTCCAGCTTGCGCCGGAATTCCGGCAGCCAGGCCGCGAGGTGCCTGGTGAGGAAGTCCCGCGCCGCACGCCGGAAGGATTCCGCGTCGCCGCCCTTCTGCTCCGCCGCCTGCTCCCGCATGGAGAGCCAGGCGAGAAACTCGAGTTCGGTGACGAGGTGATCCGGATACTCCCGATCGATCTCGGACAGCTTGACGTCGAAGAAGTCGTAGAAGCGCAAGATATCTTCGAGAATGCCCTCGCGCCCCAAGTCTCCCCGGTGCATGCCTTCAAACAGGGGCACCGGCGACTTGCCGCGTCCCAGCTCGAAGGCGGCCAGGTAGTCGGCCTCCATGACGTCCTGGCCGAGAGTCGGGTCGATCAGGCCATGCTCCACCAGGCGCTGCCAAGTCTCGGGATTCGGATAGGAGAAGAGCTGCGCCATTCCCAGATAGGCGCCGGCCAGGATGCCGGCTTGGTCGGTCTGCGCGTTCATAGCCGGAACCTGTCCTTGTTGGTGTAGCCGATCAGGAGCTCGGTCAACTCTGAAGGCTTCGCCTCCCGGCGCTTCTGCATCTCGCGCCCGAGGGTCTCCAGCGCCTGCTTCGTGCCGGGGCCGAACAGCGCCTCGATATCGGCGAGCGGAATACGCGGCTTGTCTCCCAGACGGCCATCCTCCTCGAAAGGAGGCGGCGTCACGTTCATCGGCGGGACATAGAACACGTTGGGCTCGGTGCCATACTCGGCATGCAGTGGCAGCGCCACCTTCCACTGCTCGACCAGCTTGTAGATCGGCCCATCCTTGTCGTCGCGGTAACCGACGAAGCGAATCTTGCCCACGCATTGCGCGACGCAGGCCGGAGGCGTGCCTTTCTCGACTCGCGGATAGCAACCGATGCACTTCTCGGACTTCTGCGTTTGTAGGTTGAAATACACCTTGCCGTAGGGGCAGGCCTTGACGCAATAGCGGTAACCCTTGCAGCGCTCCTGATCCAGCACCACCAGCCCGTCCTCCGGCCGCTTGTAGATCGCCTTGCGCGGGCAGGCCGCCAGGCAGGCCGGGTTGGAGCAGTGGTTGCAGATACGCGGCATGTAGAAGTAGTGGTTATTGGGGAATTCGCCCTTGCCCTCGTCTTCGTCCCAATTGACACCCCAGGTGGGTTTCTCGTGCGGCACGACCTGATTGCCCTTGCCTTCCAGCAAGACCTCCTGCAGGTTGTAGTCCCAAACGCCGCCGTAGTCTTCCTTCGGCGGAATCTTGCCGTCCGTTTGCAGAACCCCGCCCTTGAAGCCGCCGCCCTTCTGTTCCCAGTTCTTCGGGTAGCCCTTGCCGGGGCGGCTTTCCACGTTGTTCCAGTACATGTACTCGCGCCCGTCCCGATTTGTCCACAACTGCTTGCAGGCCATGGTGCAGGTGTGGCAGCCGATGCACTTGTTCAAATCGAACACGTAGGCCAACTGTCTTTGGCTCATGATGTATTTCCTCAGACTTTCTCGACGTCGACCGTCGTTTCATAAAAAATGCGGTTCGGATTGAAGCCGCCGGACGCGTACTTGATGTGGCCGTAGCCGCCCACCAGCTCCAGCGGGTTGATAAGCTCGGCACCGACGTTGTTGTAGTGGGTCATGTTCTTGTACAGGTACTGCTCCCAGCCATGCTCGGAGAACACCTGATCTTCTGGCAGCGAAGGCGCCACTTTGCACACGGCAAAGAATTCGCCCTGGGAATTGAACACCCGCACCATGTCGCCGTCCTTGATGCCCTTCCTCGCCATGACCCTCGGATTGAGGCAGATGTCCGGCTCGCCGCGCTGATGTCGCATCAGCCACTTCTCGTTGCGGGCGAAGGAATGGATGCCCCAACGGGTGTGCGGCGAGTTGGTCTTGAAGGGGTACTTTTTCGGTCCCAGGTGGCCGCCCTTGACCTGGGGCTTGGGCAGCGTCGCGCCGAAGCGCTGGAACCACTCGTGGTCCACGTAGAACTGCAGGCGCCCGGTGAGTGTGCCGTAGGGCTTCTTGTCCGTAACATTGACCGTGAAGGGGCGATAAGGCTTGTCCTTCGGCACCGGCCCGGTCTTTCCGGCCGAGGCGCCGACGGCAACGAATCCTTTCTTCATCACCTCCTCGTAAGTGCCCGGACCCAACGCCTTGGAGCGCTCCATAACGAAGCGCAGCGCCTGTTCGTCGGTAACGACTTTGCCATCCATGGTGAACTCGTCGTAGACCTTGTCGAAATCGATGAAGCTCTTGAGCTCGGGGTCCTCCACCCGGCCGATGCCGCGCGCCTTGGCCCGCTCCTGGATCTTCTTCGCCAGCGCCACATTGATCTGCCAGTCGGTCTTGCGCTCGTACATCGGTTTGATCGGCTGACCGAAGGCGTGGATGAAGCGGGTGACGGAGGTCTCGCGGATATCCAGCTTCTCCATCGCGGCGGCCGGCAGCACGATATCTGCATACATGGCGCCCGAATTGAGGCGGAAGTCCACCACCACCAGCAACTCGCAACGCTTGAGGAAGTTCTCGGCGAGGTGGCTGTAGCCGTTGGAGGTGGCCCAGAGGTTGATGCCGCCGTTGATGTAGACCACCGGGTCCTTGATCGACTGCCACTTGGGCATCCAGCCATTGGCTTCCGACTCCTTGCGCAAGGCCTCCATGTCGTCGACGCCGAAGCCGACTTGCTCCTTCAACTGGGCGTCGTCGTAGTAAGCCTTGGAACGGCGGTACTGCTCGCCCCACACCCACTGCGCCAGCACCATGGAGACGCTGCGGCCTGGCCTGCCCTTGACGGCGCCGAGTTCCGAGTTCCCCTCCAACTTCCAGCCTTCGTAGGTGGTGTCGATGGCGCCAGTGGTGCCGTGGTGACCGATCAACGTCAGGATCAGGATCTTCAAGCGGCCGCACTGGAAGCCGTCCATGTGCTTCTGGTTGTTGTAACCATCGAGGATACGCAAGGCCTTGCACTCGGCGATCCAGCCGACGAGCTTGCGCACCACAGTCGGATGTATGCCCGTGGTGGCCTGCGTCGCTTCCGGCGTGTAAGGGGCGATCTCGGCTTTCAGGCGCTCGAAGACGGTGGTTACCGCTATGCCGTCCGCATTGAAGCTGCCCTCCAGGGCCGGATCGACGGCGCCGAGTTTCAGGGTCTTGTCTTTCGAACCCATGCTGCCGGACGCCGGCACCGCCTTGCCGGTCTTCGTATCCCAAACGTAGAACACCTGGTCGCTGCCGTCGGACTTGAAATCCTTCTCGCGCAGAAACTTGCCATTGTCGGTGCGCACCAGGAATGGCAGGTCGGTCTGCTCCTTGAGATAGTCCGCCTTGTAGTGCTTGCCGGCGAGTAGCTCATGGACAATCGAGGCGGCGAGATGGGAGTCGGTGCCCATTTTCACCGGCACGAAGAGATCGGCGTGCACCGACGAGGGGTTGTAGTCAGCCGATATATTTACCAGCCGCGCCCCGTTGTAGCGCGCTTCCATCAGGAAGTGGGCATCCGGAATCCGCGTGACGATGGGATTTTTGTGCCACATCAGGATCAGGTCGGAAGTGAACCAGTCGTCGAAGGTGGACACCGTGCGTGCCGGCATGCGCACCGTCTGGATGCCGGGGTAGAGGTCGCCGGTCATCGAGGAGACATCCGGCTTGATGGCGCCCAGGAGGTTCGCCATCCGCGTATAGCCGGTGTTGCTGATCACCGCGAAGGGCCGCTTCGGAATGCAGACGTTGCCGGGACCGCGCTTGATCGTCGTGTCGATCACCTTGTCGGCGATCTCGGTCAGCGCCTCGTCCCAGGAAATGCGCTTCCACTTGCGCTCGCCGCGTGCACCGACGCGCTTCAGTGGGTACTTGAGGAAGTCGGGCTGCTTGACCCAGGAACAATACACGGCGCCCTTCTGGCAGCCGCGCGGGTTCATGTCGGGAATGCCCGGCAGTTGCGGATATTCGCTGACTTGCTCCTCGCGCATGGGCACGCCATTCTTCACGTAGACCTTCCACGCGCAGCCGCCGACGCAACCGTTGGAGTGGGTGGTGAAGCCGACGGAATCCCAGGTCCATTCCTTGCGGTAGAGGTCTTCCCAGCCGCGGTAGGGATAGCTCTTGAGGGGGTCCTCGATGGTTTGGATCTTCGAGAAAGCCCACACGCTGGAGGGCACGCTCGCGCAGGCGAGCGCTGCTCCGGAGAACTGCAGAAACGTGCGGCGTCGGTTGCCGTCGGTCGGGGTCGTCATTGCATTTCCTTTGTGTATGTAACAGTTGCCGGGGCACACCAGAGTTCGGTGTGCGGACTGCGTGGATCGAAATTTCACCGAATCCCGAATCGCGTTGTTTGCAGCTTCAGCACGGACGGCCACAAGGTCGCCAAGCTCATCGTTCAAGGCAGGATAAATGCAGCCAGTTTTGTATATTTTGATTCAGGTCAACATTCGTACGATTACTAGAATGATATTGTGGGAATGGGTACGTCCATGCCAGGTTCATCGCACCGCCGTGGCAATGGAAGTGTGGTTTATGATCGTCGCGCAGACGCGATGCGTGTCTTGTTACTCGGCGCGATCCTGGGAGGGAGAGTCCATGCAAAAGAGAAAAATCAAAGATCTTCTGTACGAGCAAGTCGCACGTGTGGGGAAAGCCGTTTCCAGCCCCAAGCGCCTGGAACTGCTGGAAGTGCTGGTGCAAGGGGAAAAGAGGGTCGACGCCTTGGCGCGCGACGTGGGCATCGACATCAAGCTGGCCAGCTCCCATCTGAGAGTACTCAAGGAAGCCCGCCTGGTGACATCCCGGCGGGACGGACGGTTCATAGCCTATCGACTGAGCGGCGATGATGTCGGCGCGCTGTGGGTGAACCTGCATATGGTCGCCGAGGAGCACCTCATGGAGTTGCGCGCGGTGCTGGAGAAGATCATCGCCGCGCCCGAACGGCTTACGCCGGAAACACGCGCCGGCCTTCTCGACAAGGCGAGACAGGGAGACATCCTGGTACTGGACGTACGTCCCGCAGTGGAGTACCAGGCGGGCCATCTGCCGTACGCGCGGTCCATACCCATCCAGGAACTGGAACTCAAGCTCGCCGACTTGCCTCAGGACAGGGAGATCGTAGCCTATTGTCGCGGCCCGTTTTGCCTGTTCGCCGCCGAAGCCGTGGCGCTTCTGCACAAGAAGGGCTTTCGCGCCAGCAAGATCAGCGATGGAATCGCCGAATGGTCGGCCGCGGGCATGCCGCTGGAGGGCCCGCCCCTCGCCTGATGCGAGGACGTGCGCAGGCGCCTCCGTCTGATACCCCTTGCTCCACCACACTTTTTGCGTGAGCCTCGTCGATCGTTGGGCGACGCTGCTAGCCACCGGTGGACGACATGACGCGAACCACCTGCCGTGGCTGTTCGCGAAACTCGTGACGCCAAGGTTTCTCCTGCAGCGCAGCCCGCAGCAAGGCTTCCAGTTCTGCATCGGTGCAGCCCGAGCGCAGCGGGGTGCGGAAATCAACAACGTCGTTCTGACCCAGGCAGAGGTGCAACATGCCATCGACGCACAGGCGTACCCGGTTGCATGTCTCGCAGAAGTGCTGCGAAATCGGCGTGATGAAGCCGATCTGAAAGCTGCCGTCGGGCGCGACCAGGTAGCGCGCCGGCCCGCCACCCGGCACCACACCGTCGATCAGGCCGAAACGCTCGCGGAGGCGTTCGCGCACCGGCCTCAAATCGAGGAATCCGGCGCTGCGGCCGGTCTCGCCCATCGGCATGGTTTCGATCAGACGCAGGACAAAGCGACGCTCTATGCAGTAAGCCACCATGGCATCGATTTCCGCATCCGTCGTGCTGGCCAGCGCCACCATGTTGATCTTGATGGAGCGAAAACCTTCGCTGCGCGCGACTTCCAATCCGTCGATGACCTGCGGTAACGCGTCCCTTCGGCAGATCGACTGAAACCGCTCTCGCTCCAGCGAGTCCAGACTGACATTCAGCCGGGTGATCCCGGCCTTGCGCAGGTGCGCCGCATGCTTCGCCAGTTGCGTGCCGTTGGTGGATAGCGAGAGATCGTCGATGCCCGGCAATGCCGCAAGGCGTCTTGCCAGATCGGGCAAATTCTTGCGCAGCAGGGGTTCGCCGCCGGTGAGCCGGACACGCTTGAGTCCAAGGCGGGCAAACACCGACAGCAGCCGCTCGATTTCGTCGAAGCTCAGCCAATGCGCGGGTTCCTCGTAGCCCTTGAACCCCTCCGGCATGCAGTACGAGCAGCGCAGATCGCAGCGATCCGTGACCGAGAGCCGGAGGTAATCAACGCGGCGACCGAAGCCATCGTGCAGCATGGCTATTCCTGCTCTTTCTTGGCTCCGGACGGGTCCTTGTGCGCGATGCCCTTGTGGCAGTCGATGCAGGTCTCGCCTTTCTCCTTGGCGCCCTTGTGCCGACGCCAGGCCGTCGCGGTCTGCGTTTCCTTGGACATGCCATCGAGGGTATGGCAGTTGCGGCATTCGCGCGAATCGCTGGCCTTCATGCGGTCCCATTCGTGCTGTGCCAGTTCCAGGCGCTTGGCCTCGAACTTTTCCGGCGTGTCGATGGTGCCCATGATCTTGCCGTAGATCTCGCCGGAGGCCTTGATCTTGCGGCCCATTTTGTGCACCCAGTCCTTCGGCACGTGGCAGTCGGAGCAGACCGCGCGCACGCCGCTGCGATTCGAGTAGTGGATGGTCTTCTTGTATTCCTGATAGACCGTGCTCTGCATCTCGTGGCAGGAGATGCAGAATTCGAGCGTATTGGTCGCCTCCATGCCGGTGTTGAAGCCGCCCCAGAAGACGATCCCGGAGAAAAAGCCGACCACCACCACCGACAGCAGCGAAAACCGGGCGCTGGGACGTCCGAGGACGGCCCAGGCGCGCCCCAGCGCGCCGGGTGCCTTCTGATCGTTCATTCCGGAATGTCCTTCGCGGTCTTCTGGAAGTCAGCGCGTATCTTGGGTATCGGTTCGCCCTCGAAGGAGCCTTTCAGCTTGTAGTGTTCGTGCAGAGCCTTGGTGCGCACCGCCTTGTCGAACTCGAACTTGTACTTGGCATCGACAGTGGGCGTAAAGGGCGTGAATGGCGCCTTGGCGCCCTTGAGCGGCGAACCCTGGAAATTCAGATGGCAGGCAGCGCAGGCCTTTTCATAATCGAAGTTCTGGCCCTTGCCGGCGATGAGCTTGCGCGGCGTGCTCTGCTGCGACCGCAACAACTTCTTTTCCGCTGTGCCATGTTCTTCGCGATAGTCCGAGCCCGGACCATGACAGGCTTCGCAGCCCACCGATCCGAGTTTTTCCGGGCCGCCTGGATCCTTGCCCAAGGCATAGCCGCCGGGCTTGCCGAAGCCCGTGCTGTGGCAACCGACGCAGTCCTTGTCCTTGGTGTAATCCTTGGCCGGATCGAGCTTGGCCTTCTTTTTCTCCTCGGCCTTGGTGTTGGCTTTCAGCGATTCAAAGGCCTTGGCGTGCGACGTGCCAACCCATGACTCGCCGTGGACGTCGTGGCACTTGGTGCAGACCTTTACACCGACATAGCTCGGCGCGGCGACCGCCGCTTGTGCCAGACAGGCCAACGCTGTGGCACCCAGAAGTTGTTGCAGGAATCGCTTCATTTTCTCTTCCTCCGTTTCAAATTTGATCCTATGGCCGCCGATCGTCAGCAGCCGCAGTCCGCTTCCACCGAGATTGCCGTCTGGGCCGTTGCCTTCTCGCCGTTTTCGTCCTCCACGCGCAGGATCACTACATACAGACCCTGCGTGAAGGTGTGCTCGACATCTTTCGTTTTCGCGGATTCGCCGTCGCCGAATTCCCATGAGACTGACTTGAGCTTGCCGCTGCCGCCCTTGGCCAGCGCCTTCATGCTTACCTTGTAGGGCGCGTTGCCGCGACGGCTGACGACCCCGCCGATCTTCACGGCGAACTTGCCGCCCGCCGCCGCACCCACCTCATCGATCAGCAGGCTGCCGCCGAGATCTTTCGACACCTTCGTCAGTGACTGCTTGATCTTGTCGTCCATGGCCGTGGTGCCGGCCGGCTTGACTCCTGTCTGGATCACGGCTTGCGAGCCTTCGTCAATACGCAGGATTTCGGTGCCGGTATCGACGACCAGACGACCGAGCACGGTCCACGCCGTAACACTCTTTTTGTCCGAATCGAAGTTCAGGGCGAATTCCGCGCCCTGCGCGCGTACGCCCAGCCCGCCCATGCGGAACTGGAAATCGGCGAACAGATGCTCGGGTACCTGTGCCTTGGCAAACACTCGTCCCTTGACGAGTTCGAGGATGGTCTGTTCCATTTTCTTTTCGAGGTCGAAGGAAACACCGGCCAGTTCGAGCTCGGTGTTCGGATAGAGCTTCGCCATGCTGCCGTTGCTCCATGACAGCAGCGCCGCCGATTTCTCGCGGGCTATGATCCGGTCGCCGCGCTCCAGCACGTCGCCTTCCTTGGCGGCCTTCCACTCCTTGGCGCCACTCTTGCGAATCTCGACGCTGCCGTCGCTTTGGGAGATGCGCACGACGGACGCATCTTCCGCCGAGACGACAAGGCTCCAAAACACGAATACTGCAATCGCTAGAAATTTCATCATTGCTTCCTTCTGTCTTCTGCTCAAGGTTGGCTGCTGCTACTTCATGACTCCGCAGCCATGGGAGTCCGCTTCAATCGCCACGCTGGCTTTCTTTACCTGTCCGGTGCCATCCTTGACCGCCAACAGCACGTCATAGCGGCCGACTTCATATACTTGTTCCGGCACTTCCGGCTCACTCCATTCCGTGCCGTTTCCCAAGCTCCAGTGGTAGCTCAACGGGGGCGTCAATCCGGCGGCCTTGGCATGAAAGGCGACGATCTTCACCGGCCGATCAGTGCAGAGATTCTCCGCGACTATCGAGACCGATGGGCTGTCATCGGCCAGCGCGACGGGCACTCCGAATGCAGCCGAAATGTATCCGAACATCAGCAGGCTTGCAGACATGATCTGCTTCATGGCTAGAACTTCACTTCCGCGCCAAGAACCACTTCCAGCGCGGCCTTGGGGTTGCTTCCATCGGGCCGGGCATAGACCGCGCCGGGTTTGAAGTAGCCGAAAGAAGCGAAACCTTCCACCCGTTTGTAGATCGGGAAAGTCAGGTTCAGGTCAGCCTCCCAGCCGATGTCTCTTGTCGTGTCGGTCAGAGCGCTGGTGCCCTGGCTCCAGTCGAAGACCGGACCACGCCCCTTGAAGACTTCCCTGGTCGTCCACATTCGCGTCAACGACGGCGTCACTTTCAGCCCGTGGCGCGGTTCCAGTGTTGTCTCCAGCCTAAGGTAGGTGACGTTTGCGAGGTTGCTGTCCCAGAAATAGTAACCGGCGCGGATGTCCTCGCTGAAGATATTGCCGAACTTGTCGCGTTCGCGGCACATGAACAGTGCATTGAAGTTGCGCATGATGCCGCTGTTCATGTCGCTCGTACCGTTGCCCGAGCCGCGCCCGAGCTGCAGGCCCGCAGAAAGATTTCCCAGCGCCCCAAGTTTCCCGAAATCGCGCATGGCCTTGACCAGCAGCGCATTCGCACTCAGCTTGCGCCCGGCCGCGTAATCACCGGTAAGCAGGACGGCTTCGGCGTCGAGCTTCCATGGCGCGAAATCCGCCGAGACCGATAGACCCGTCCACAAGGGCCGGAAGCTGCCGTCCCGCGGATTGGTGACGGCATTGAAGTCCTTGTCCAGATTCAGGTCGGCATCGCCGGAGCCGCCACTGTCGGCCACCTTGATCAGGTAGGGCTTGAAACGCAGCGCGCGAGAGGCCCGGATGTCGAGATCGGCATAGTAGGCGTCCAGTTTGTTGGAGGCGCCGAAAATTTCCTGACGGTTGCCGCCCAGGCGTCCGCCCGTGGCATTGAAGTTGCCGTAGCTGCCCCAGCCGCCGGCAACGGCCATGTACCCGGCGGACAGCGTGGTCTGGCCCCACGGCAGTTGGCCGAACGGATACTGGAAGCGGATGCCGTCCATCGGTCCCTCGAGGGTGATCCTTTGCCCAACATCCCAACTTTGGCGTCCGGCCCGGACCATGAAAGGACCGGTGTATTGCACGAACAACTCGCGCACCAATTCCGACCCCGCCGTCTGGAACTGGCCCCAGCGCTCCATAGTGCCTTCGCTGTCTTCCTTCCAGTCGCTGACGAAGTTGCCTTTGTCGAGCACCAGCCGCGTCAGCAGCGCTTCATAGGTGGCGTCGATCTGCAGCGAGAAGCGATGGTCGACAAAACTGTTGTTGTCGTATTTCCCCTGCTGGAGCGGATTGCCCAGATTGAAGTTGTGCCGCGAATTGGCCTGGACCTTGTACTTTCCGGAGAAGTCGAAAACCACTTTGTCCTTTTGCGCTTCCTCCCGCTTGGCGATCTCGGCCGAGGATTTCCGGGCTTGGGTCTCCAGAACCAGCAGGCGGCGGCGCGCCTCGTCGTCACGTCCTTCCGCCTTCTTGTCTACTTCGGGCTCGTCCCAATCGCCACCAGGTGCAGCGGTCTTGCCCGCAACGGGCTTTGCCGCCGTACCGCCAGCGCCGACTTTCGCTGCTACCGGGGCGGATCCCTGCTTCTGCGCCAGTTCCGCCCGCAGTCGCTGGGTTTCTTCGCGAAACTGGCTGACCTGGGTTTCCAGTTCCTGCAAGCGCCGCAGGACTTCGCTTTCGGTGGCCTGTTGCCTGGCAGGAGCGGGCTTCTTCCCCGTCGCGGCCGCCTGTGCCTGCCCGATCACTCCGCCACTTAGGACGGCGCATCCAGCAATCAGGGCACAGGCTGAAACGCCGCGCTTCAAATTTCCGTGATTCACAATTTTCCGATCTGCCGAGACTTTCACCGGTTCTATTTGGCCGCCTGCGTGGCCGCCTGCGGCGCCCCGTAGAAGGTCTTGATCTTGCTATCCGGGCCGTGGCACTCGGCGCAGACCAGATTCTTCAGCGTCGGCTTGTAAAGATGTGGGTCCGCCTGATGCATAGCATTGACCGGGACGTATTGCGTCCCTTCGCCGCCGCGTACCACCAGCTTCTTCCATACGCCCGCCGGGTTCTGCAAGACGTTGGGGTGATAGACGTCGCCCTTGACGAACCAGCCTTCCTTCTTCTTGGCCTTGGTATCCGAAGGCGTGACCATCTCGTGGCAGGTCAGGCAATCGCGATTCTTGCCTTCGTAAGCAACCTTCTTCGAATTGAGGTGCAACTGGTGCAAGTTGGGGATGTTCTTGCGTGCCGTTTTTACCGTCAGGATTTCCTTGTGGCAGTCGAGGCAAAGATTGTTCTTGGCCTTGAAATCCGGCACCTTGCCCGTCGCCTGCTTGGGCACGGCCTTCGGCGGCCAATCGATCGGGGTCGAGGGCTCCAGCTGCGAAGCAAAGGTCGCCGTCGCGGCCAGTACCAAGAGAGAGGAAGTCAGGATTCGGATGCGCATGGTGTCCTCCATTCGGAGTGAATTTCCTGGACCAACACCGGCACGAATACGCGCTCGGCCTCCAGAAATTCGAGGGTGAGGGTGGCCAGTGCCCGATAGATTTCGAGACCGGTCTCGTTGAGAATTTTCTCGCACAGTTCACGATGCCAGCACAGCAGATGCTCGGAGAGAAAGCCGTTCTGGAACTCCAGGCACCGTTGCAGTCCATCGGCATCGAGCCCATTCCAGAACTGCTTTTCGATGTCGCAAAGGAACTGCATGAATTCCAGTTCCACGCCCATGTGGTCCGGGAGTTCCAGACAGGCGCCGGTCAACTGCGCCGCCGCGTTGTCGTAGTAGAGCTTGACCGCGGCCGTTATATGACCACCCACGCGCTGGTTCTTGTCCGCGTAGTAAGACTCGTGCGGAACGACGCCCGAGGGCAAGGTAAACAACCGCGTATGCTCGGCGATCACATCGGCATCCGAAGGCCCGGCGGATTCCAGCAGCCGGAAGGCCTTGGTCAGCGCCTCGACCGCTTCCCGCAACGGACCGTTGCCTTCCGGCGCCAATCCACCTTTCCGGATCATGGCAGCCAACTCTGCGGATGGCGGCGCGGAAAACAGCGCCGCCAGCAAGGCGTAGGTCTTTGCCCGACCACTGGCAACAATTTGCATTTCGCCGGAATTGATCACTTTAATTTCCTCCACTGAAAAAGCGCCGTGCCACGGAATCGCGGCGGTCGCCGCTTACCTGGCACGCCGGGCAAAAGTTAGCTGCATCCGCCAGAATGCGTTCGCCGCAGCCATGACACTTCGCCAGCTTGGCCGATATGAGCGTGACGCGGGGATGCTCGAACAACAACGACAGGTCGACCGTCTCCCGGAGATGCAGGGCATGGTGATAGCAAGCCAGTTCGCATACCCGACAGCCGGTGCACTGTGCCGCATCGAATTCGAGCGTGTAGCGACCGGCTTCCTCGCGATGCGTGAGCGCGCCGGTGGGACACAGGGTTTCGCAGACATTGCAGCCGACACAACGCTGGTCGACCTCCAGTTGCGCGAGGGGAATACCCGCCGTCGAGATTTCTTTCGGAGTCACCTTCAGGCCGGGCATGGCCTCCAATACCCGCAGCAGATCTGTCCGCTTTGAATTCTCCGAGTGGCGCTTTACGATCTCACGGAAAGGTTCCGGTTCCGCTTCCTCGACAGCCTCGGCCTCAAAGGGAGGTGCATCGCCGCTGGCTTTCCAGCGTTCGGCGACGGCCCCGAACAGTCTGCGTCTTGCATTGGGCGTCCTGGCCGGCAGGCGGATTTCCTCCGCATCGCCGACCTGCACTTGCACCCTCGATATCCGCGCCACACCCAGGCCGGCCGATTCGCAAAGTGCCTGCGAGAAAGCCAGCGTGCGCTCCCATTGCTGGGCCGTCTTCTTCAGGCCGCAGCCTGAACAATCCGGCGCGCACAACTCGACCCGCTGCGCCCCGCGCCGGATCGGTTCCAGCACCAGGGCTTCGGTCAAGCGGGAAAGACAGGGCAGCACCATTTCGGCACGGCCTTCTGCCCGGTTGCAGGCAAAACGGAATACTTCGCCCGCGTGGACCTTCTGCGCGATGCGTTCCGCCACACGTTGATCGTCCTCCAGCAGCCGAATGGCACCGTTCGGACACGCCGAGACACAGGCGCCGCAAGCAACGCATGCGGCGTTGATTTCGGCACTGTTGTTGCCCGCCCCGTCGCCAAGACGAACGGCGCCGGGGGCAGGACATACCGCTGCACACGCCGCACATTCCGACTTCGTGCTGCGGAAGCGGGAACATAGCGTGCTGTCCAGCCTCACCGGCACTTGCAGCCCGAGTTCGATCAAGGAGTTCATGCTCGCGGATACCGTTGTACTGCGTTACTTGGACGTGTACTGCACGCTGGGCTTGGTGTCGGCGCCGCCGACGTTGATGCTGACACCTTTTGCGCGCTTCTCCCGCATGACCATGGTCAGCTCGTTCAGCTCGCCGAAGAAGCGAACCTTGGCCGGACAGGTAGTCACGCACGCTGGCACCAGCCCCTTGTCGGTGCGATGAACACAGAGGGTGCATTTCTCCATGATCTTCGCCTCGGCGTTGAACTGGGGTGCGCCGTAGGGACAGGCCCAGGCGCAGTAGCGACAGCCGATGCACTTGTCCTTGTTGATGAGGACGATGCCGTCTTCCTTGCGCTTGGTGATGGCGCCCACCGGGCAAGCCGCCATGCAAGCGGGTTGGCCGCAGTGCATGCAAGGCATGGGCACGAATGTCACACCGACGTTCGGCGTCTTGCTCGCATCGCGGAAATCGCCTTCCTCGATTTCGATGACGCGGTTGTAGTCCACGCCGACCGGCGTGTTGTTCTCCGCCTTGCAGGCGATGGTGCAGGCATTGCAGCCTATGCAATGTTCGATGTCGACCCACAGCGTGTATTGCTTGGGACCCTGCTTGGCGAAAGAGCGTTCGACGGCTTCGCGCGGAA
>Ga0172380_10005258_pt1 | contig 15875 bp, 14 predicted proteins | sample Leawe162metaG_FD_119747 | JGI IMG/M metagenome (GOLD analysis project Ga0172380, IMG submission 119747) | Leachate microbial communities from a municipal landfill in Southern Ontario, Canada - Leachate well 162 metaG | ecosystem: Engineered > Solid waste > Landfill > Unclassified | place...
TAAAATGGTGAAATAACATGGTTTATTCGATATACGCGGCTGAGGATGCAACTTTATATGAAAGGTATTATCAGCAAAATACCTCAAAGGATGCAATTATTGAAATAATGCGATATGCTCCTTCATCATCATATGATGCTTATAATAGTCGAGCTTTATATAAATTTAATATTACTGAAATATCTCAAAGTATAAGTTCTGGATTGATTCCAACAGGATCAAAATATTTTCTTTCATTAAAGTGTACTGAAGCATATCAACTTCCATTAGAATATACAATTGATGCCTTTGCTGTTTCATCATCTTGGGAATCAGGGATTGGTAAATTTGCGGATGATCCAATTACAACTGCTGGAGTTTCTTGGAAATATAAAGATTCTTTATCAGATGCCACATTATGGATATCGGGGAGTGGTAACTGGGCACCAGATGTGACAGGAAGTTATGCAATGACTGCAGGTGGTGGCGATTGGTATGTTAATTATAAAGCAAGTCAATCATTTAATGATTCTTCTGCAGATATAAACATGGATGTTACAGATATATTTAATGCTTGGATAAATGATACAATTCCAAATAATGGATTAATAATAAAATGGCATGAAACTTCATATGGAGTAGAAAATCTTATAAGTTCATTAAAATTCTTTTCTATTGATTCACATACTATTTTTCTACCAAAAGTTGATATTAAATGGGATGATCATATTTATGTGACGCAATCATATTCTTATTCAGTATTAAGTTATTCCGGGTCAAGAAGATCCCAAAATTTCTTAGGATATCCAGCTCTTCCAGTTCCCCCGATAACAAACACATTTACATATACAACAAGTAGTGCCGTGTTTTTACTAAATTATGAAAATATAGCAGAATTAACATCAAGTTATATTAATTATACGAATATTGGTGATATCAAAATGGTGGGAAATTCTCGTACATGTTTAATTACTGGGTCATATGATGGATATTTAAGCGGTTCGTTTCAAAATACAACTTTAACGGGTTCGGGGTCAGGATATATTGCACATAACTCTACAATAGAATATCTTCCAGAATTAACTCCAATTTCAATAAATAATAATTCCGGATCATATGTTGGATATTATAGTGGTAGTATAACTAGTAAAATTTATGGATCGATGTCAGGAAGTTTTTCTGGATCATTAGTCGAATATATGACATCATATAATTATTTCATATCCCCCGGTAATCTTGATATGACTGGTGATTTTATAATTACGGGGTCATTTGATGGGGGGTTTAGTGGATCATATTCCGCCGAATCATTTTCTGGTTCGTTTTTGGGGACTGGTTCATTTGATGGATATACATCAGCATCATTATCAGGTTCGGGATTATTTGACGGTTATTTAAGCGGTTCATTAAATAATGAAATTGTTTCGAGTTCATTATTAGGGACAGGATCATTCATAGGTTTCTCATCAGGATCAATTAGATTTACCGGATCATTAGATGGGCAATATAATTCTACTTCTTTAATTCCTTATAGTTTGTTTAATGGAACTATATCAGGAAGTTTTAAAACAGAAGTATTAGGTCATTTATCGGGGAGTTTTGATGGTGCCGTAACTTGGGTATCAAGCTCATTCACAAATTCAGCAGTATATAAAAAATTATATTATTCGAAATTAGTGGAAAATACATATAATTCTATAACAGGGTCCCAGACTATTTATGCCACATCTTCAGTAATTTTACCCATATTAACTGAAAATAAAGAACTAGTAGTGTATCCTACTAATTTAAATTCATTTTATAAACAGACAGATAAGGCAATAATTCAAATAAATTCAAGACCAAGATATCCTGATAAAATTTATACAACTGGATCAATGTATAAAATAAATTATAGATTACCTGAATCAAGTTATTATTCAATTAAAGACGCTTCCTCTGAAGAAAGTATAATTGATTTTGATACAACATATACGAAATTAAGTTGTGGTAATCAATATGAAGGAAATTATTTTAAGTTATGGTTTAATGCATTTCAACCTGAACGTAATTATAGAATTTTAATTAAAACTGTAAGGGGGGATGTTGAAGAAATCTTTGATAATAAATTTATTTTTAAAGTAGTAAGATAAAAAAAATTCAGATTTAAATTAATGATGAAGAAAAATTAAATGGCTAAAACTATTAAATTACGTAAAAATAATATTACTAATAATTGGGAACATTGGATTTATTTTAAAGGTTCCAATGTAGATGGATATTGGGCTGAAGGTGTGTGGGGAAATGATGAAAATAATGACGATTTATTAAAAGATACTTCAAATATTGATCAATTTAATAATATTATTTTATATGAGGAATTCGAAAATAAAAGGCAACAAGTAGAATTGGCTATTAAAACATATAATATAGATGATTTGGTTAACTTTGATGATATTACTATTTATGAATTATTGGAACAGAGTGGTTCAGGGACATTAAATTGTCAAAATATTCCAATTGTTACTAAAATATTCGACACCGAGCATCCAGATTGGGTAACCAGCGATAAAGAAATTAATAATGTATTTTATGAAGCTAATTTACAATTTTCTTCAGATGTAGAAAATCCATGTGAAAATTCCACTTTAAATTATTATTGGTTATTAAATGGAAATCAAGAAGCAACTGAATCGTTTTATTCACAAAATTATTCCGATGATATTTTTATTACTGAAACGAAATCAAAATCTATTTTATGTAGATTAGAAAATTTAGCGGGGTCAACAATATCACCAAGTTTAAATATTAACATTTATAATCCATTAAAATCAAAATTATTTAATAGAAATTTAATTAAAAATAATTATGGAAAAGATGGTTTAGCAAATTGGATTGTTACAAAGGGCGATCCAAAAGTTTATACAATAAATGAAGAATTTAAAAAAACTGGATTTTTTGATTCTAATTCAATAATTGATCTTCATGCGTGGGATACAACGCTTCCAACTAAAAGTGAATTGTTTTATTTTATGGGGGGTGAAACAACGCCAGATAATAGCATTACATCAATGTATCAATTGATAGATGTTTCAGAAATTTCTGAATATATTGATGGGACTATTTTTGGATTAGGAAATATTGGAGCCAAAGTTTATGCAACTTTATATGGGTTATTTGGAAAATGGGGAACCAGCGGATGTTGGAAACAACTTCAACAACCTACAATTAAATATGAAGAATATTTAACTCAAGGATATGTTGCAAAAATTCCATGGGTTGCTATAGATCATCAATATCCAAATGCTTTTTATAGATATTATAAAAATCCGGAGACATATGAATCCGAATCCTATCATACAATGTGTACAATGAATTATTGTATTGGTGATAGATCAAGAATGGTTGTTTCATTTTTAAATGAATTTGATGAAAAAATTGGAAATAATGTAATTTTAAAATCTAATAATTTTTCATATTTATATCAAGAAACCAGGTTGAGAGCAGCAATTATTACACTTCCAGTTGGGACTAGAACGATAAAAGTAGAATTGATATTCGAAAAAGATTTCGATGTTAAAGTCACAGATTATCAGGGAGCTGAAGATGTGCTTGTGGCATTTCCCAATGCACCTAGTTTAAGACCATTAAATCCTGGAATTTTATTTAATGTTCGACCTTGGGAAAATCCAAAATTTCATTATGAATCAAATAATTCAGCTGGATCTTTGGAATATCATCTTGATCATTTATCAATGGCGACATTATTATCGTGTAAATTAGGATTAATTGAAAAACTACCAACTGATGAATCAATTTATACGCATAGACAACTTACATTTTCAAATCAAAGGCCATCAAATGTTGCTACATATTATAACCCAAATGGTACATCAGGAAACAATCAAAATAATTCAACTCTTCCAGAACCACAAATTTATTTTTATAAAAAACCAGTTAGTTTAGCACCAAGTGGTTTTGTATTATGTGATAAATTACCAGATCTTTGGAAATCTACACGAACATATATTAAGAATTCAGCAAGCAGCACAGGATGGTGCACAGATCCAATTAATGGAGATATTTATAGATGTAAAAAAACACATACAGCAGAATCTTCAAATAAACCCGGAGTAATGAACCCGAATGGAACACCAGGATTATGGGTTAATTATTGGGAATATTTGGGTGATGTTGCATGTTATATTCAACAACAATCTAATTCTCTACTCGACGATTATTCAAAAGGAAATGGAATTGAGGATCAAGGATTTCCTGATAATATTACTCAATTAATAACGGATGCAACAAATTGTCCAGCAGATAAATATTATAAAGCTTCATGCACATAATTTTTTAAGATAAATGCCAAATTATCAAGTTCAAACATATATAATTAATCCGTTTTTTGATCAATTTTTAAATTCATCAGATTTAATAGTTGATAATTTGTCATTAAATTTATTTGTATATGATTTAAATGATGTATTGGTTCAATATATTGAAGATATTCCGAATAATAGATGGTCAATTGATGAAAATATTTTATATCATGATTTATATGATACCCTTTATGAGAATAATATTTACAGTGGAAATTATCGAATAAAATATTCTATTTTTAATAATATCTTTGGAAATCCTGAAAAAAAATTATACATCAAAGACATTTCAGAAAAACGATTAGAATTCAGAATCGTCCCAACATCATTATTTACAGAACAAGAAATAACACATTTTTCTGCATTATCTAAAAAAGATGTTTATAATCATTTTTTCACATTTTATTTAAAGACAGATAATAATGAATTACTACAAGTAGTTAATTTTTTATCTGAAACGCGAATAGATAAAGATCCAAAATATAGTTTTATAGTTAAGCTCGATACTCCAGCTCTGGAAAGTATTTTATTAAATGATAAAATTTTTATTGTATTAGCATTAAATCAAGAAGAATTATTTGATATTAATATTATTCCTACAAATGTTGAAAAAACAGCAACTGTATTAAAATCTGCAGATTTTTCAATTAAAGTAAATAAAAAATCAAATGAATCAATGGGGTATAAAACATGGACTGATTTGATTTCACAGAATGATACTATTTCAAGTAAATTAATAGGAAAATATTTATCATCCGGTTCTTTTGGAATTGATTTAAATATTGATTTTAGAACATTTGAAAATTTTATTCATTTTAGTTCTGCAGAAAAAAGATTAGATTCTTTTAAGTATAAACTAACTTCAATCGAAGACTTAGATGAGTCAATATCAAATCTTTATACAGCTATATTACCAGTATCATCGTCAATTACTGGTTCTGGTGAATTTGTAAATAATATTTTAAAATTTAAAAGTAAGAAAAATGAAATAATTCAATCATTTGATTTTTATGAAAATTATTTATATTATTCTACAAGTTCTTATGAAAGCAGTTCTTTTGGTGAATTTGATTCAATGTCATGGCCTAAAACAAAATCAGGAAGTTATTACATTCCTCTTTCAGTAACTTCGTCAGCTGCAGAAAATTGGTATACAGGAATATCATATTCGGCTTCATTATATGATCGACAAAATGATGACGCGTTAATAAGATATGTACCTGAATTTATAGTTGAGAATGAATTGAATTCTAATTATAATACATTTGTATATGCTGTAGGACACTTATTTGATAATATATGGGTTTATATAAATTCGCAAGAAAATCTTTATAAGCAAGATGAATCATTATATTATGGAATAGCGAAAGATTTAATTTATAATCAACTTAAATCTTTTGGATGGGATTCAATTAATGATAATCAATTTGATGATTTATGGTATTATTCTATTGGAGTTGATTCATTAGGAGGAACAAATGTAACTGGATCTTTCACTGTAAACGAACAAATGATTACAGCAACTTCCGATACTATTCCATACGGTGATATTAGTAAAGAATTTTGGAAGAGAATTTTAAATAATTTACCCCATTTATTTAAATCAAAAGGAACAAAAGAAGGTATAAGATCGCTAATAAATTGCTATGGAGTTCCTTCGACAATTTTAAGAATAAAAGAATATGGTGGACCGGAAAAAGTAAGTGCTAAATCATATTATCAATATGATAAATTTACATATGCAATTGATTTTAATCAAGATAGCGGATCATATATTGGTGTAGTAAAAGGTCCATTAATTTATACAGATAGAACCCCGAATACTATTGAATTTAGATTTAGAACGATAAATAGTGATGCTTATACGACAACAGGAATTCCCAATTCGTTAAAAAATCAAATACTTTTAAAAAGAGAAGATGACGGAATATTAATTACGCTAACAAATACATTAGGACAATATGGTACTGTAGATATATATATGTCGGGGTCATTAACTAGTAGTACTCCATCTGGGCCATTTTTTAATGGCGAGTGGTGGTCGTATATGCTCAGACATAATGAAACTAATGAAGTTTTGGCGAATACTCATACATTTGATATGTTTGTTAAGCAGGCGAAATGGTTTGATATATCACATGAGTATTCATCTAGTTTTACTTTATATGGAAGTGGGTCTGATTCAAATAAACTAAATTTGTGGTTTGAAGAATTTATGTGGAATTTTGGAAGTGTCCCACAATCTGATAATTATTATCCATTTAATGGTCAATTTCAAGAATTTAGATACTGGGGCAACGCATTGACTGAAGATCAATTTGATAATCATGTAATGGCTCCATCATCTGTTTATTCTTCACAAAGTTTTGATAATTTGGGATTAAGATTTCCATTGGGTACTGATTTAAAGAAAATCGATACAATTGTTTCACAATCAATATATTCACAACATTTAAATTGGGAAATAACTGAATTTACAGACAATGATGGAGAATTAACTGGAAGTTTTAAGTTTAATGGATCACCAATAGAAATTCCATTTATTCCTATTATAGATTATTATTCATTAGAATATCCAGATTTGAGTTCAAATAGATTTATTTCTAATAAAGTTAGAATTGAATCGAATTTTTTAACAGGTCAACTTGATATTGATCAAAGTCATGAACAATCTGAATTTGATACTTATCCTATCGATTCAAATAAATTTGGTGTTTATTTTTCTCCAACTGATGAAATAAATGAAGATATTGCTGAACAATATGGGGGATTTAAAATAGATGATTATATTGGTGGATGGAATAATTATTTTAGTAGTTCATATTCTGAATTAAATGTTGTAAATAGAGAATATATAAAAAAATTTACAGGACCATTTAATGTAAAAGATTATTTAAGAATAGCCGAATTTTATAATAATAGTTTATTTGCGCATATTAGAGATAATACACCGATTAGATCAAAAAAATTATTGGGGGTTGTAATTGAACCGCATATTTTAAATAGAAGTAAAATAGCATTTGCAAGTAGTGAACCAATATTTACTCAATTGGAAAAAGCAGGATCTGTTGATTACATATTTGGTAATATGAGTGGATCTTATTATAAAATGCTTACAATAACAAATGATGGTAATGATAATTTAAGTACCGATTCTATATATACTACTTCTGGAGATTCTATGGAAATGTTAAATAATCTTTCTTGGACTGATATTAATTTTGGTAGTAATGTGGAAGAAGATTATAATCATACAACTATTATGACACAAAGACCATCATCTACAAAAGTTGCTTATTCAAGGTCTTCGGGGTCATATGGGTCTTCGGGGTCATATTCCACAGGATCAATTATAAGTGATCAAGCACAAGTTCAAGATTTTATTTCTAATGGATTATATGATTCATTTTATGCGGGCACAAAAATATCCAGTACATCAATAAATTCACCCACATTATCAACTCCAGACGGTAAAGCTGTTGTAGAAGTATTTGTTAGTTCTACTGGGACGTTAATTTCTAAAGAATCTGAAGATGGGTTATTAATTGTTCAGTAAAATTTTTAAAAAAATTAAATGAAGATAATTATTTAAATTAAAATATAGGAGATATTCGAATGGGCTACCTTTCAAATGCGACGATTTTAGTAGACGCAATTTTAACAAAAAAAGGAAGAGAAAAATTAGCTTCCGGAACAGATAATTTCAGTATTTCATTATTTGCATTGAGCGATGATGAACTAGATTATAAACTTTGGAATCCTAATCATACATTGGGTGCAACATATTATGGTGAAGCTATTGAACATTTACCAATATTAGAAGCAATAGCTGATGAATCATTATTAATGAAATATAAGTTAATTTCATTACCTATTCAAACAATATATGGCCCAACTGTTTCAGTGACACCAACATCTTTTGCATTAATTTCTCCGGGTGCTTCTGTGACACTTACACCAAGTACATATCCGGCCAATGCACAGCTTTATTCAGCTACAATTAATAATACAACTGATTTTACACTTGTAGCGACAGAGCAATCAACTGGTGGTGGGGGCATGAGTACAGATAGTGGTATGAGTATGGCAGCCAGCGGCGCAGGCGGGGGAGCGACTGTACAAACTTCACAAACTGCAGTTGGATCAAAATTCAAAGTGACTAGTAAAAATTATAATAATTCGACTCGCTCATGTATTGTCACAATAACAGGAATTGATACGGGTGGAACCGCGACAGCTTCAGGAACAGCTTATGCATATGTGACATCTGGTGGTGGTAATATGTCAACGAATTAAAATATTTTAGATTTATTTTAAAAAAAAATGGAGATTAATAAAAAATGGCAACATCTACTTCAAATTCAGGTGGAACAGCAACAGCTGTTACAACAGTAAATTCACAAATTTTTACACATTTTTCTGATGAAGACATAATCGATTCTGGGCAAACCACGGTAACAGAAAATGTATGGAGTTCAGAAATAGGTGGAACTCTAACAGCTTTTTTTACATCATCAGTCCAAGTTTCATCTAGTGGGGATTATTATTATGATGTTTACCAGACAACATACTCTGCCACCAGTGCAGCAGTTCAATTTGCTATTGCTTATGGTAATGCTCAAGGGAGCGGATCATATGAGAAGTTTACTAATATGGGTGTTTCTGGTTACACTCCAAGTAAAGCTGTTTATTTTCAATATGCAAATATATTATTACCAAATGGTACATCAAGATTCACAGTAAATGGAAATTCGATTAATGATTTTATAGCTATTAATTTTCAACGCGAACGGGTAAAAGAAGTGTTAGATCCAGGAAATTGGGAATTAACCGTTGATAATGGTGCTGGGGTTATAACCACATTAGTTGACAGTAATACAGGTATTTCTGAATCATCAGTTTCTGAAACATATGATATAGTCAGTGGAAGTATTTCATCTGGAATTTATTCATCAACTTCACCTGTATATTATGGTAAAGCATATCCAAAATATGGAATGTTAATTTTTGACGCACGAGTATTAAAAAACTCTGCATCAATTGACATCGCTGAAACAGAACATTCTTCATCAGAATCTAATAATATTGGTACGATGTTTGATGCTATTAAAGCTGGAGCAAGTTTTACTGCAAGAAATAAACAAACAATTGCTTCACAATATTATTTTGTTAGAGTAAAAAATAATAAATATAATTATAGTAATAACCCAACATATTGGGTAACGGGATCGTTAAGGTTTGCCGATTTTGTTTCAGACCCAGTTTCTTATATAACAACGGTTGGTTTATATAACGATTCTACTGAATTACTTGCTGTTGCAAAAATAAGCCAGCCAATTAAAAAAACTAAGACAACTGAAAGTTTGATTCGAGTTTGCTTAAATTTCTAATTAATTTATTTTCATGGGATCTATTTTCAAAACCCTTACTTCCAATGATAGATCAATTACTCCTTTTGTAGCGCATAAAACAATTTCAGCTATTTCAGGTAGTAATAATGATATATTGTTATTTAAGGGTAAATTTGATAATACCCATTATAATATAGGTGATAATCTAGATCCACATGTTATTTCATTATTAACAACTGTAAATAATGAATATCAATATTTGGTGCATGATTCGATCCGACATTTATTTTACAATCAATATGATAATGAAACAAAAATTTTAACAGAAAATATTGATAAAAAAAATGTTTATGATTATGTAAGTTGCTTTTCAATTCCGAGAAATACTTTTGGTGAAAAAATATATAAAGACAACGTAGCAATTACATTAAATGTTTCCGGATCCACAAAACAATTAGTAGATGACGGTGATTATAATTTAGTAGATCAAACAGTTTCGGCTTCCATTTATAACCTTGTAGCATCAGGATCAGTTATCAAATTGGATTTTTCAGATGGGTACATTTTTGGAGCAGGTAATATAACTGGATCATATTTACGAGATAGATCAAATAATTTTAATCATGCTGAATTACATAATGTTACTTTTGAAAGTAGTGGGTTTGATAAAGAAATATACTTTTCTTCAACAGAAAGTTATGCTAGAATTTTTAGCAATGAAATGTTTAATTTTTATGGTGATGAAAACTACAATATTTCATTATTATTAAAAATCCCAAATACATCGATTTATAACACTTCCATATCAGATGAAATAATTTTAACTAAAAATGGAAGAAAAACAACAGGGCAATCTTTGTTTGGAGCCTTTAGAGCAGCAGATGTTAATAATCTTAATTCTGTGTTAACTTCACACTATCCATTCACTGTGGCGGTTATGAAAACTATTGGTGATTATGGAAAAATAAAATTTAATAAATATGATGGTAAAAATTTTACGACTGTCACTTCAAGTTTAGCTCTAAATGATGGAATTGAACATTTTATAGATTGTCAAAAATCAGGATCATATTTGCAATTATATGTGGATGGAATACTGGATGCTGAATCTATCGATATTTCAACAGGTCAAACAGAAAATAATTGCGATTTATTTATAGGGATGAGGGGGGATAATACTAGATTTTTTAATGGATATATAAAGTCATTAGATATAAAAGAAAATGCAATTAATGCAGATAATATTTTATATCGTGCTCAACAATCATTATCACAATCATATGATTATTATGTTGGAAATGTTTTTTATGAGCAAGGATTTATAAACATAACAAGTAATCAACAATATTATAAAAATTTTAATACTTATGTTGATAGTGGAAGTTCTGAATATTATGTATCTTGGTCATTATCTGGATATGGAACCAATACAATTTATGAACACGAATATTTATGTACTGTTTCCCCGGGAGATGCAAATTATTCTCTAAATCCGACTTTATTTAAATCAGATAGAAAGCATCCAAATGAATTTATGGGGTTTGTGTCACATTCAATGTTTAATACCTATGTAACTAGTATTGGACTATTTGATGATGACAAAAATCTTTTAGTAGTTGGTAAATTATCAAGACCAATTCCAAGATTAAAAAAAATTGATCAAACATTTATTATTCGCTTTGATGTTTAATGTATTTTTGAATTATTGAAAAAAAATATTTATATTTCATAACAATGAATGGGATAAAAATTTCTTCACGTAAAGCTAAAGGACGTAATCTTCAAAAAATGGTAAGAAAAATATTATTAGAACATTTCGAGAAAAAACTTGAAGAAGATGACATTAGAAGTACAGGAATGGGCCAATCCGGAGTTGATTTATTATTAAGCCCACTCGCACAAAAACTATTTCCTTATTCTGTTGAATGTAAAAATTGTGAGTCATTAAATATTTTTAAAGCATTAGAACAAGCAGAACATAATTCAACTGATAAATTAAAACCGATAGTTATTTTCAAAAGGAACAGAAGTAAAACTTTCGTTACATTGGAATTTGATGAATTTTTAAGACTTTTAAAAAATCAAAAAAACAATGAAGAAGAAAATACTATACCGATCTAAATGGGGCCCAATAAGTGGAGTTTGTACAGGATTTGCTGATTATTTTGATATCGATGTATCATATGTTGTTTGGGGATGGATACTTGCATCAATTCTTACATTGGGGTTAGGAATAATAGCTTATTTAATTTGTTGGAAGATTATTCCTAAAGAAGAGTAATTTTAAAATATGTATATATGGTAACAATCAATGAAAATGCTACAGGTGTATCAGTAAACGTTTCTTACACCCAAGGAATTACTAAGCAGGCTCTTAATGAGCTTAAAACAAAATTTGGATTTAATAATCCATTGAACCAATTAAAAATTTCGATTTTAGATTCAATTTCAAAAGAAATTGATGACGCTTTAAATGGAAAATTTAGTTTTGATAAAAGGCAAATTTTAAATGATTGATTTTAAATGATTGATTATGAATGAAAATATTATTAAACTAGTAAAATATGGATTAATTTTTCTAGTTATTATTGGACTTGGAGTCGCCGTAGGATTATTTTGGTCCCAAAATAAAAATCTTAAAAAAGATATTATTGAATTTAAAAGAGAAGTAGAATTACTTGATAAACAACATTATACTGATAGTCTTAAATTTACTAAACAATATGATAGTTTAAATAAAATATCAAAATATCAAGATTCTATTATTCAAGTAAAAATAGATGGTTTAAAATGGATCTATGCAAAATATGATGCTGAAAGAAAACGAGTCAAATCGTTAAATGCTGATAGTACATTGATGTTCTTCAAAGAACAATCTGAAATAAGTAATAATTGGTAAAAAAATAAAGTTGTATATGAAAAAAGATAAGATAATTGAATGCCAAAAACATTTAATGAAATTAGCGGGAGTGCCACAAATATTTATTGATCATCCTCAATTTATACACAGCGATATATCTAAATTAGATATTGACTGGGCAAATAAAATCATACAAAAACATAAAAACAATTAAAAGAACATGAAAACATTTTTAACTTTAATAGTATTTTTAATTACTTCTACAATATGTGTTTCACAAACTTCATTAGAACCAGTAAAAGAACCAAGTTTAGTAACATTTAAAGAAAATCCAGGAGATACTCTTGCATTAGTGGATATTAAACGCATTAAAAATATAAACGAAAAATTAGTTTATATGTATGAATTGATGTGTATTAAAGATTCATTGACAAGTATTGTAGAAAGCTATTCTGATTTAGTAAAAACAAAAAATGATATAATTACAAGTCAGAAAGCAAGGATTGAAAGTCTTGAAAATTATTATAAACAATCTAAAGATCTTTTAGATAAAGCTGATAAAATAATATCCGATCAGCAAAAGAAAATTAAAACAAAAAACAAAATTATTACAGCTTTAGGAATATCGACTGGAGCATCAGTTATTTTGCTATTTGGAGCTCTTCTAGTAAAATAAATTTGAATTATTCGGAAAATTTTCTTAATTTTATGTATTCAATGAATAGTTTTGTTTAAATGATTGATTCATTTCTTTTAAAAACTTTAGAAAAATATCTTGGAAAAGGAGATATTCCAGCAAATGGGAATGTTGCTTTTTTCTGTCCATTTTGTCATCATAGAAAGAAAAAATTAATAGTGCAATTAATTCCAGAGGAATCATCATTTGGAAATTGGCATTGTTGGGTATGTGATGAATCTGGTCATATCATTGAAGGACTCTTAAAAAGACTTAAAGTAAATCCTGAAATAGTAAAGGAAATTCATAGGTACATCCAAACTAATATTTTAAGAACAACATCAAATTTAGAATCTGAAGAAGCTTCAAGACTATTTTTACCAAATGAATTTATTCCATTATATAGAGAACAATCCTCTCCAGATTATAAAAATGCCATTTATTGTTTAAAACGAAGAAATATAAATATTTATGATATTCTTCGATATAATTTAGGATATTGTGAAACAGGAATTTATGCTCATAGAATAATTATTCCCAGCTATGATGAAAATGGAAATTTGAATTTTTTTACGGGAAGGACATATATTGAAGATGAACCAAAAAAATATGATGGTCCTTCTATTTCTAAAAATTTTATTGGCTTTGATTTATTTATAAATTGGGATTATCCAATTACATTAATAGAGGGTCCATTCGATGCTATTGCATATAGAAGAAATGCAATTCCATTATTTGGATCAATAGTTTCGGATGCATTACGATTAAAAATAATACAAAAATCCGTTAAAGAGTTAATCATTGGTTTAGATCAAGATGCAATTTTAAAATCAATTAATTATCTCGAAGAATTTTATAACCAAGGAATTTCAGTTTATTTTTTAAAAATGGGTCCTGATGATGCATCTAAAACAGGTTATTTTGATCTAATGAAAATGACAAATAAGTTGACAAAAATAAAATTTTCTGATATTCTCAAACTTAAAATCTTATCGAAATGAAAAAAGAAAAGTTATCGAAAAAAAATGGTAACCCAACAAGTTTAAAAAACAAAAAGGTTTCCGAAAAAGTTACAAAAAGTAAAGCCACCGCTCCCCCTCAAAAAGAAGATCATCCTTCTTTCGAAGTTAATGAGAAAAAGAAACGTGGAAGACCGGCTGGATCTAAAAATATGAAGCATAAAAAAAGAAATACTAAAACAAAAAGGGAACAGCCTAAAAAAGAAATAATATTGAAAAAGACCATAAAATCAGATATGAATATTGAAATTTGGCCGGTCAATAAAGAAGTTTATAAAATATATGTCGAGAATAAAGAATTTGCTGAAAAATTGAGCAAAACTCTTAAAACTAATATATGTGCGACATATATGACAAAACAAGGTAAAGAATTTGGTTGGGATTTATTTTTTAATAAACCCGATCTTAAATATGTAAATCAAATGTGTAAAAAGGTTGCATGATTCAACTAAATACTGAAATTAAAGAGCTTCGACAAGTAATTCATATTGCCGATATTCATATTAGAAATGTAAAAAGGCATAAAGAATATAAAGAACTTTTTAAAAAACTCATCACTGAAACTAAATCTTTAGTTAAAGCAGAGCCGAATACTATTGTGTATATTGGTGGTGATATTGCTCATACTAAAACAGATATGAGCCCCGAATTAATTGAGATGATTTCATATTTATTCGAAGCATTAGCGAATATCACAGATGTCCTTGTGATTGCCGGTAATCATGATCTTAATTTAAATAATAAATCTCGTCTTGATGCTTTAACACCCATTGTTAATTTAATAAATAAATTTAATAAAAGATTACATTATCTTAAAAAATCAGAAATTTATAGATTCGCTGATACTGATTTTGCTGTGTTTTCTTTATTAGACGGAAAAAAAATAATTCCTTCCTCAGAATGTTCTGCAAAAAATAAAATCGCTCTTTATCATGGACCGATTGTAAAAGCAGTTTTAGACAGTGGGATGGTTATTGACTCTGGAATAAATTTAAATGTATTTGATGGATATGATATCGCTATGCTTGGTGATTTACATAAAATGCAAGTTCTTCAAGAATATCATATTGGCAAAAACAAAGTAATTAAACCAGCAATAAAATTTGTTGGGAGTTTTTGCCAAAATAATTTTGGAGAAAGTTATGAAAATCATGGATATTATTTATGGAAATTAAAGACAAAAAAAGCAGACTTTGTTAAAATTCCAAATGATTATGGTTATTATACATTAAGATTAACTGAACCAAAACTTCCAGATAATTTGATGCTTTCAAAGCATACACAATTAAGATTACAAATTAGTAAAGATTTTAAAAAAGCGGATTTAATGAAAATTAAATCTGAATTAAAAACTAAATTTAATATTACTGATATTGTTCTTAACACCATTAGTGATCGTCTCGACATAAATGGGGAGAAAGTTTCTGGGGGGGATGTAATTGGTAATATTTATGATGTTAATTATCAAAATCAATTAATCAAAACATATCTTGATAAAACTATTAATTTTATTTCTGATGAAGATGTTCAATTAATTTTTGATATAAATAGAAATTTAAATAGCCTTATAAAACAGCGAGAGTTAAATAATAATTCTATTTATAAATTAAAATATCTTAAATTTTCAAA
>Ga0172380_10005259_pt1 | contig 15861 bp, 10 predicted proteins | sample Leawe162metaG_FD_119747 | JGI IMG/M metagenome (GOLD analysis project Ga0172380, IMG submission 119747) | Leachate microbial communities from a municipal landfill in Southern Ontario, Canada - Leachate well 162 metaG | ecosystem: Engineered > Solid waste > Landfill > Unclassified | place...
AGGGCCGGGGAAGGGGTGTCGTGTGGGTACCGGAGCCAGTGTCGCCCAGGTACCGAAGCCGCGTCCGGCAAGTGTCGTGGAGGTACCGGAGCCAGACTGTCGTCTAGCTACCGGAACTCCACACGTGCTCTATCCGAGGATGGAGCGGGAGACCGGATTCGAACCGGCGACCCTCTGCTTGGGAAGCAGATGCTCTGCCAACTGAGCTACTCCCGCATCGCCCCAAATCATAGGGGATAACGCCGCCAGATGGCGACCCTCTGCTTTGCGAGCAGATGGTCGGCCGCCGAGGAGCTCAAGAGACTGCCGAGGGTACCAGGCGGATCAGTCTGTTTCGGGGCCCCCGGGGAGGTGCCACGGCCGAGCCGCCGGAACCTTCGCGACTGGCGTGCGCCTCGCCGGATGTGTCTCGCGAGGGCGCCGTCTGCGCCTCCTTGTCCCGCCCGCGATTGCGTCTCTGTCGGTTCTTTCGCTACCCCGCGGCGCTGGTCGGACCCGCCCGGTGGCTCGAGAGACCGCACGGCGTACCCCCGCCGGCGCGAGGCTCAGAGCGCGCACGCCCAGCCGCGAGGGGCGCGTCCCCCTCTGCCAACAGGATCCGGGGCACGCGGGACGCAGACACGCCTCCGGCCGCTTCCGGTGCGGGAGGATTCAGGCGGTAGCCGCCCGCGGGGCCGTTACCGGCGCGCGGACGCGGGCTCCGCCACGCGCTCCGCGACCGCGGGCGCGGGGGGGACGGCGATGGCGTGCAGCCTCGCGAAGTTGCCGCCGACAATCGCCTCGGCCTCCTCGGCGGTGAACTTCACGCCGTACTGCCCGGCAGACTCGGGGAGCGTCTTGAGCGCGTCGACGAAGCGCCGGAGCGAGACCTGCGTAGGCGCGTCCGTGCCGAACATGATGTGGTCGGCGCCGATCGCGTCGCGCAACTCGCCGAGGTCGCGGAAGAACTGCTCCGGCTCCTCGTGGAAGCGGCGCTGCCACCCGGCGAGCTCGCCGTAGCAGTTCCGCTTGCCGCGCATCACGGTCTTCGCATCGCGCCACCACTCGCCGGCGACGTGCCCGAGAACGATGTTCAGGTCCGGGTAGTCCGCCGCGAGATCGTCGACGTAGAACGGGTGCCCGAGGCGGCTCTTCATGTCGGCCTTCGGACCGGTGTGGAAGATCACGCTCGCGCCATACTCCATCGCCAGGTCGTAGAGGGGGTGGCAGATCTCATCGTTCGGCAGGAAGCCTGCGGCGGGCATGAGCTTCAGCCCCTGCGCTCCCCACTCCGTGAGCGCCTTCTTGAACAGCGCGACGGCGTTCGGGCGGCGGGGGTCGACGCCCGCGTAGTAGACGAACCGGCCGGGCCAGCGCTCCATCATCGGCGGGTAGCAGGCGTTGATCTCCTCGATCGACATATCCGCCTCGCCGAGGAACAGCCCGTAGTCGACGGGGCACGTCATCGCCATGTCCACGCCCGCGTCGTCCATGTACGCGATCATCTTCGAGGCATCCGGGTCAAAGTACCGGGTTTGCACCTCGGGGCGGGCGAAGAGCGCCGCCTTGTCGACGCGCCCGGATGCCTGCCGCGCGATGAAGCGGATGGACACGAAGCCGGGGTCGCGTCGCCAGTGGGTGTGTGCGTCGATGACGAGCATGGCCGTCTCCTCCTGAATGCCGCCGGGCCGGGCGTTCGCGGACGGGAGCACGGTACAACATATGTGATGTGCCCGCGGCGGTCGCTCACGCGGGCGCGGCTCGGAAACCCGTGCAATTCCTCGACGGGCGCCATTGAGCAGGCCAGATGCGCTCCCGGTCCCCGGATGGCCGTGAGCGGAAGCCGCGCGCACCGAGAGTCATCGCACGTGTGTGCACTAGAATTGCCGATGTTAACCGCGTGCGACGGCTGTACCATCCCGGCGGCGCAATCGCCCGGGAGGCCGCTATGCGGCACCGATACGGGACCAACCGCGCACGGCTTCATCGATCGCGCGACCGCCGCGGCCCCCCGGCATGCACGCCCGCGCGAGCACGCACCCCGGCCGCGTGCTCCGGTGCCCCCTCCCGGCTCGACGGCGCCGCTGCATGCGCAGTGCGTGGCGGGGTGGCGCCGGGCGAGGTCGTTCGAGGAGCGTGGGATGAGGTCAGGCGATGATCGCCGGGCAGGGCGCCGCTCCGGGCCACGTCCAGATCTCGTACGCGCGCTTCGGGCGGCGCGCCGCAGGCGCGTTGATCGACGTGTTCGTGGCCCTGGTCATCGCGTCGATCGCGTCTGCGATGCTGGTCGGGGGGCCGGACCGCGTGCAGTTCGTGCTGCTGTACTACTGGGGCGGCAACATGAGCGGCTGGTCGGTCGGGCGCGGTGTGCTCGGCACGCGGGTCATCGGGGCCGATGGTCGCGCCCCGGGATTCCTGCGCGGTACGTTCCGGACGTTTGGGGTGATCCTGAGCCTCATCCCGTTCGGGGCGGGCTATCTCGCGGCGATTCGTCAGGCGCAGGGCCGAACCTGGCACGATCTCCTGGCAGGCACGTATGTCGTGAGCGCAGCGAGCGCGGACTCCATCGCCGCGGGCGCGTCCCCCCCGATCGCGGACGCCGACCCGCCCGCAGCACCCGCTCTTGTACCAGCTGCGGCGCTCCCATCAGCGGCGCAGCGTTGCGCGGATTGCGGGACCGCCTGGACGGCCCCCCGGCTCGATGCCGACATCGCGAGCCTCGCCGCGCTGCTGCACCAGGTCGCGCGGTGGCGGGATGACGGAACACTCGCGGCCGCCACAGCGGACGCCCTGATCGGCCGCTACGCTGCGCTGCTGGAGGCGCTTCGAACTCCAGCCGTGAGCGCGGTACCCGAGCGCATCGAGATACCGGCAGCGATCGTGCTCACGGAGCCCGCGGCGTCTTCTCTCGCACCGGCGGAGACGGCGGAGACGGGGAGCCCCACCCCCGCGTTCGCCGTGCCGGAGCCAGCAGTAGCCGCAACCGCGACGCCCACGGCACCTCCGGCGCCGGCACCGGTGCTCGTTCGCGGGCCGTCGTGGTCCGAGGTGGGGATCGCGTTCCTCGCCGAGAACACCCTCCAGGTCCTTCTGTATCTCGGCGCGGCACTCGTCCTCGCGGCGACCTTCTCGCTGACGGTCCTGGCGTTCCGCGTGCAGGCTTCGATCTGGACGCTGGAGGCGCTGCTGATCGCGGGCGGCCTCGCTGTGTTCGGGGCCGGGGTGGCCGTGCGCTATCGGCGAGGGCTTCGGCTCTCGGGCGGCGTGCTCATGGACATCGGTGCGCTCTTCGTTCCGCTGGCGATCGGCACGTGGGCCTACGAAGCGTTCGGCGCGAGACCCGGCTCGTTCGTGGTCGCGGGCGTGGCGGTGGAGGCGCCGCTGAACTGGCTCCTGGTGGGCGGGCTCACCACCCCGCTGTACGCGATCCTCGTGCTGCGATACCGGCTGGTCATCCTCGCCTACGCCACCACGGTATTCGCCGCGGTGGCGATGGGGAGCGTCGTCTGGCTCACGGCCGTGCCGTGGGAATGGCGCATCGCGGCATGCGCGATCCTCGCGCCCGGCCTGGTCGCCGCCTCGCGATGGGTTGCCCTGAGAAGCACCGACGGCATCGAGGCGCACCTCTCGTGATCTGCGCAGTGGTGGACGCCCCTGATGGCGACGGTGCTGGCGGCCGCATCGCTGCGCGTGGCGCCCACCACCGGTGCGGTCCGAGCGATGCCACGCTGCCGCACGTCGCCCGTCGCAGCCGAGGTGGATCAGCCATCAACCTCCCGCTGAGCGCGGAACCTCCGACCCCTGGGTGGAGCGCATTCGGCTCCGCTCGGGTTCCTCCAGTGCGCGGCCCCGCACGGCCTCGACTGGCCGAGTCCAACGCAAGTGCTCTCTGCGTGTGGCTGTGGCGCGTGCGGCCCCTCGCGGGGACACCCTACGCGCCTTGACACGCCCGACCCGGCCGTATAATCACGAGCATGATGGTAGAAAACGCCAGATTACCGGAGGGGATCACATGGCTGGTTTGAGTTCTCACGTACTGAGCCGGATGAGTCGCCGGCGCCTGCTGAGGAATGGCGCGATGGTCGGCGCCGGCCTCGCGGGGGCGGCGCTCGTTGGCTGCAGCGCCGAGGCGCCGAAGCCCACCGCAACGGCGGGGGCGCCGGCACCGGGTCAGGCCACGGGGACCGCTGCCGCTGCGGGGCCCGCGCGCCCGGGCGTTCCCGTGGTGAAGGGCGCCGTGAAAGAGGGCGGCACGTGGACCGAGGCGGTGACGACGACGTCGCCCCAGCAGGACATGCACACCGCGCTCGCGCAGTCCCTCTGGCACTACATCAGCGAGCCCGCGCTGATGCCGGACCCCTGGACGGGCGAGATCACGGCGAACGTGATCGAGAAGTGGGAAGTCCCGGACTCCACGCACTTCGTGTTCACCGTGCGCAAGGGCGTCAAGATCCACAACGTCGCGCCCTGGAACGGGCGTGATTTCGACGCCGAAGATCTGGCGTTCAACATCAACCGGATCGCCGGCAACACCGCCGCCGCCGAGGGCCTTCCGGTGACGGCCTTCCAGCGCAGCAACACCCTCGCCGGCATGAGCAAGGTCGAGGTGGTCGACAAGTCCACCGTGAAGGTCACGATGGCGAAGCCGTCCAGCGCCTACATGCGCGGCTTCCTCGAGTGGCGAAACGTCCTGATGCCGAAGGGCATCGTGGAGGTGGGCTTCAAGGACCCGATGAAGTTCGCGAGCTTCGGAGCCTACCAGATGGCCGAGTTCGTGCCGAACGTGCGGGAGTCCTTCACCAAGTTCGCGGGCTACTACCGTTCCGGAGAGCCGCACTTCGACAAGGTCGTCCACAACGTGGTGCCCGACGCGGCGGGCGCGCTCGCGGGGTTCATCAGCAAGCAATTCAGCGTCTTCGGCAGCCCCACACCGCAGGACGAGCAGACGATCAAGGCAGCGCGGCCGGACGCGCTCCTCTACTCCACGCCGGGCAGCCAGTGGCTGTACCTCTGGCCCAGCGCGAAGTTCGATCAGCTCTCGGACTACCGCGTGCGCAAGGCGTTCCAGCTGGCGATCAACTACCAGGAGATGGGTGACGGGTTCTACGGACCGGGCTGGGAGTACACGGGCCTGCTGTACTCCAGCTACCCCGAGGCCGTGCACGCGGACAAGATCAAGACCATGCCGGGCTTCAACCCCGCCACGAAGGCGCAGGACATCGCCGAGGCCCAGAAGCTGATGTCAGCCGCGGGTCACGCGAACGGGGCCGGGATCTCCTTCGAGATCCTCACCCCCACGGGGACGGGCGTCTTCGCCGCACACAACCAGGACGCCCTGCGCTTCCAGGCGCAGATGCAGAAGGCGTTCACGGGGATCAAGGTCGCCATGAAGCCGGTCGCCGACCGGGCGCAGTTCGCGACCATCCAGGCGTCGCGCAACTTCCAGATGATGTCGTACTCCAGCGTGCCGCAGCCGGACGTGGCGAGCGAGGCGAACTCGCTCTTCCACAGCAAGGGCGGCCGCAACTACGCGAACTTCTCGGAGCCCGAGGCGGACGCTCTGCTGGAGAAGGCACTGACGGAGCTGGACTCGAAGGCGCGGGCGGAGATCTTCGCCCAGTTCCAGGACAAGTGCGACAAGCAGTGGCAGCCGATCCTGCCGCTGTACGTCCAGCCGAACCGGACGATGCTGCAGCCGAACATCGGCGGGTTCGACAAGGCGGTTGGGCCGTGGTCGCAGGCTGGCGGCTTCCACCGCCCCGGCCAGTTGTACTACGTCGCGTAGCCGGCGCCGCAGGCGCTTCGCGCCACGAGAATGCTTCCCGCGCGTGGGTCCGCCAAGCGGGCTCACGCGCGGGTCTTCTGTCCCCTGCGCCACGCACGAGGATGCAGCGGCGGTCCCCGCGCGAGACCAGATCCTGGACGCCAATGCTAGACGAAGACGCGTGAGCCCTGCGGGCGGACCTCGCCGGTGCGCCGGGCTTCCTGCTCCACTGCGGCAGCGACCCGGCGCACGATGCCCTCGTTGAACACGGACGGGATGACGTAATCGTCGGCGATCTGATCGTCCGGGATCGTCTCGGCGATCGCGCGCGCGGCGACGAGCTTCATCTCCTCGGTGATCGCAAGCGCACCGGCATCCAGGACACCGCGGAAGAGGCCGGGGAAGCAGAGCACGTTGTTGATCTGGTTCGGGTAGTCGGAGCGGCCGGTGGCGATCACCCGCGCCATGCCCCGGATCAGGTCGGGCATCACCTCCGGCTCAGGGTTCGCGAGCGCGAAGACGATGGCGTCCTTCGCCATCGCGCTGATCCACCGTGGCTCAACCGTGCGCGGCCCCGACAGCCCGAGGAACACGTCCGCGCCCTGCAGCGCCTCCTCGACCCCGCCGGTGAAGCGATCGGGGTTCGTGTGCGCGGCGAACCACTGCTTCGCCTCGTTCAGGTTCGCGCGCCCCTCGTACACAGCGCCCTCGCGGTCGAAGCCGATGAGGTGCTTCACGCCGAAGTTCAGCATGATCTTGGAGCACGCGACGCCCGAGGCGCCGACGCCGAGCACCACGACCTTCAGGTCCTCCGGGCGCTTCTGCACGAGCTTCAGGCTGTTCATCAGCGCGGCGAGGACCACCACCGCCGTGCCGTGCTGGTCGTCGTGGAACACGGGGATCGGGAGCTCCGCGCGGAGCCGGTCCTCGATCACGAAGCAGCGCGGGGCGGAGATGTCTTCCAGCAGGATCGCGCCGAAGCCCGGTGTGATCGCTTTGACGATGCGGATGATCTCCTCGGGGTCCTTCGTATCGAGGCAGATCGGCCAGGCGTCGATGCCCGCGAAGGACTTGAAGAGCATCGACTTGCCCTCCATGACCGGCATCGCCGCGTGCGGGCCGATGTCGCCGAGGCCCAGGACCGCTGTCCCGTCCGTGACGATCGCGACCGCGTTGGGCTTGATCGTCAGCGACCAGACCGCGTCCGGGTCGTGGTGGATCGCCATCGAGACGCGCCCCACGCCCGGGGTGTAGACGTGCGCCAGCTCCGCATTCGTGCGGATGTGCACCTTGTTCGTGACCTCGATCTTGCCCCGCCGGTGGAGCTGGAACGTGCGGTCGGATGCCTCGATGAGCTCGGCACCGCTGATCTCCTCGACGGCGGCCACGACCCGGTGCGCGTGGGCCTCGTCGTCGCACAGCACACGAACGTCGCGGACCAGCTCGGCCGCCGAGGCCTCGCGGATGTCGATGTCCATGATGTTGGCGCCGGCGTCGCCGATCGTGGTGAGGACGCGCGCCAGCGTCCCCGGGAGGTTCTGCACCCGGAGCCGCAGCAGGAGCTGATAGCCTGCCCCGGGGTTACGGAACTCCTCGATCGAATGCTGGCTGGGTTCATGTGTCATGGCCACGAACTGCCTCCAGGCCCCGCGGGCACCGCCCCCACCCCCGCCGCCGGGGATGAACGAGTCAGGCTGACTCGAGAGCGGTGCCCGGCGCGATCGTACTCGCGTGCCGGCGCCGAGGGGCGGGGCAAACGCCGCGATATCCTACGATATCTGCTGCGCAGGGGCACCTCAGCGCGATCGTCAGCGCGGTTGTCCCTCGATGCTGCCGCGCGCCGAGGCGACCTTGCGCAGCTCGCCGAACTGCTGCTGCATCGCCATCTGCATGAAGCGCGCCTCGCCCGTGTGGAAGATGAAGCGGGAGCCGAGGTTGATGGCGGCGACCGCCTCGTCCATCGAGGTGCTGAACACCATCACGGGGACGTTGCGCGCCTCCGAGCGGGTGACGATGTCGCTGATGACGCCCTGGTACTTCGGGTTCGACATCTCGTCGGGGATGCCCAGCGACGTCGTCATATCGTTGGGACCGATGAAGATCGCGTCGATGCTGCCGACGTCGAGGATCTTGTCGAGGTTGCGCTGCCCGGGCTCGCTCTCGATGCCGATGATTACGATCGTCTCGCGGCGGCGGTTCTCCAGGTACTCCTTCGTGCGCTCGCTCGGGAGCACGCCCTCGGTCATCGCGCGGCGCAGGTACTCGCCCTTCAGCGGGTGCCACTTCGCGGTGCCGACGGTCTCGCGCACCTCCTCCACGGTCTCGCAGTACGGGACCAGGATGCCGGCGGCGCCGGCGTCGAGGGCCATCGCCACCCAGTGCGACATGGGCGCGGGGACGCGCACGATCGGCGCGATGTTGATCTCGCGGAACATCTGGCAGAGTTCCTGGATCTCTTTTCGATCGCGCGAGCCGTGCTCCGTGTCGATCACCACGTAGTCCATGGTGCTGCCGGCGAACGCGTTCTTCCAGCGAGTGTTGCCGACCGCACCGAGGATGCAGCCGAACACCGTGCCGCCGTTCTGCAGGCGCTCCTTCAAGTCGATGGCGTTCATGGGACTCCTCCTCGCGGTCGTGCTCGTGGTTCCAGCCGTGGCCTGTGGATCGAACGTCGTCGTGGGTCGCGTGGAGGTGTCCCGACGCCGGCACGCTCCGTGCGCACGTTAACCGAGGGCGCCAGCCTTCCTGAGCGCGATCACCTCAGCCGGGGCGTAGCCGAGCTCGCCGAGGATCTCGTCCGTGTGCTCGCCCCGGTGGGGTGCCGGGCTGTGCAGCCAGGGCTCGCCGGCGGTGGCGGACATCCTGAACGGCAGGCCCACCGCCTTGACCTCGCCCACGCCGGGCTGGTGGTACTGGGCGATCATGTCGTTGGCGAGGATCTGCGGGTCGTCGAAGACCTCTTCGATGTCCTTGACGATGCTGTTCGTGTGCCCGGCGGCCTTGAACATCGCCTCCCAGTCGGCGGCGGGCTTCGTCAGGAAGTGGCGCGAGAGGATCTCGGCGATCGCGTCGATCTGCTCCGCGCGGCTCTCAGGCGTCTTGAACCGGGGATCGTGCGTGAGTTCATCGAGCTTCAGCGTCTCGCAGAGGTTCTCCCATCGCGGGCCGATGTTGATGTACATGTTGAGGATGTAGCGGCCATCGGCGCAGCGGTAGATGAACGGCAGCCCGGTCGCGCGCGCTGCGTACCGGCCGTCGAAGCCGAGGACCTTCGTCATCTGCGCCGCGTGCAGCGAGACGCCGGTCTGCAGCAGGCTCACCTCGATCTTCTGGCCCATGCCGGTGCGCTCGCGCTCCCGCAACGCGAGCGTCACGGCGTACGCCGCGAGCATGGAGGTGCCCATGTCGAAGTGGTACAGGTGCGTGTGCGCCGGCGGCGGCTGCCCCGGCTCTTGGCGCCCCGCGATATCGCCGATGCGCGCCTGGATCACGATGTCAACGCCGGGCAGGTCCGCGTCCGGGCCGTCGTCGCCGTACCCGGTGAGCGACACGTAGATCAGTCGCGGGTTGATCGCGGCGAGCTCCTCGTACGTGAAGCCGCGCCGCCGGCGCGTGTCCACGCGCATGTTGATGATCAGCACGTCCGCCCACTGGAGGAGGCGGTACGCCGCCTCCTTGCCGCCGGGCGTCGTGATGTCCAGCGTCGCGGAGCGCTTGTTCCGGTTGAACGCCAGGAAGCCGATGCTCAGGTCGTCCGCGCCGGGCACCGGCACGAGGCGGCGCGCGCTGTCTCCCTCGGGGGACTCCATCTTGATGACTTCGGCGCCCTGGTCGGCCAGTAGCTGCGCCGCAAACGGCCCCGCCAGCACCGTGGCGAAATCAACAACTCGGATGTCCGAAAGCGGCAGCGGCATCGCTGTCTCCTGACAGTGTTGAACCGCCCGGATGAGTGAGCCTCTTCGACCGGATCGAGTTCGGCTCTCACGGGACCAGCCGGGAAAGAAGCGGCGCCGCAACGACCCGTGAGGATCGTTGCAGCGCCGTTGCCAGCGTACGGGAGGCTTACGCCTTGGCCGCGCTCGCGGCGCTCGCCGCCCGGATCGGACCGTCCATCGAGTGGATGTCGTCGCCGTACGGCCGGTAGAGCTTGCCGTTGAAGTCCATCTCGATCGGCGTCGTGTCCTTGCTGAGCTTGGGCAGGACGTGCTCCGCGACCAACTCCATCTGCTGCAGCTGGAGCTGGAGGTTGTTCATGCCGCGGAAGTTGTACGAGGGGAGCCAGATGACCGCGAGGTCCATGCCCATGGCCTCCTGCCGGCGCAGGTGGTCGACGAACTCGTCCACGTGCGTCAGGTGGTAGTCGGACATGTACACGCGCTCTTCGCCCTCGGCCACGCGAGCGACCGGGGCGGTCGGGCGGTCCACGCCGCGCGGCGTGACGCCCTTCGTCACCACCTCGCCCGCTTCCTCGCGGCTGGTGGTGAGGTGCGCGCGGTCCATGGCCATCAGGAACGGCTTGCCGAGGCGGCCGTTCTCCTTCCAGCGGCGGTCGAGGTCCTTCATGTCCGTCTCGAAGGCCGCGACGGCCTCTTCGCTCGCGCCCTGGCCGAAGCTGCCGATCGATCCCTGGTAGAGCTTCGCGATGTCGCGGCGCGGGCCGGGGCCGTGCGACCCGTAGATGATCGGCGGGTACGGCTGCGTGGTGGGGCGCACGGAGATCGTCATGTCCGTGAAGTCCGCGTACTTGCCGTGGAAGGACGCGACCTGGTTCTCCCACAGCTCGCGCATGCAGGCCACGTACTCGCGCGTCATCTCGCCGCGCTTGGTGACGTCCAGGCCCAACGAGGCGAACTCCTGCTCCACGTAGCCGGAGCCGGCGCCGATCATCAGGCGCCCGCCCGAGAGCGAGTCCAGCGTGGCGGCCATCTTGGCCTGCAGCACGGGCGGGCGGTAGGGGATCACGTTGATCGTCTGCGTCAGGATCGGCTTCCAGCCCTGCGCATTCGTGACGGCGGCGACGTAGCACATCGCCATGTACTGCTCCATGTAGCCGTTGCCCATGCCGGCGTACTGGTTGCGCGTGATGATCACGTGGTCAACGAAGGACAGGGCATCGAAGCCGAGCTCCTTGGCCTTCAGGCAGACGTCCCAGATGGCGTCGTCACGAAACCATCGTGCGTAGTTCGGAATCATCAGCCCGATTTTCACAGTGCGGTCCTTCGTCTACGTGGTGCGCCCGCGTTCGCGGCCCGTACGCACCGTGCTGCTGGTGATGTTCCCCGGACTTATAGCGCCCTCGAGCGGGGCCAGTCAATACGCGTGTGATGCGTGCCGGAGATCCGTGGCGGAGCGGCGACGGTCGACCCGCGCGGCCGGCCGAGCGCGTCGTACGCGCCTCGGGCCGGCCTGCGCGAGACGTCGATCTCGTGCAGGCCGGCACAGGCTCAGGTCAGCGCACGGCCGCGCGGACCATCGTGATGCGCTTCGTAGCGCGCCTGTTGACGAGGCCCGTCACGAGACGAAGCCGAGGGAGCCCCGGAGGGCGGAGCTCCGTCCCGAAGCCCACGGACCCACAAACTGGTCATAGCCCTGGACGTTGGGCTGGATCAGCGTGGTCGAGGGGAACAGGTTGAACGTGATCATCGGCATCCACTCGTTGAAGAACTTCTCCATGAAGCCGCCCGGTCCCTGGAAGATCGCGGCGCGCTCCTTGGCGTCCAGCGTGACGAGTGCCTTCTCGATCATCGCGTCAGCTTCCTTGTTCTCGAAGCTTCCGTAGTTGCGGACGCCCTTCGAGTGGAAGTTGGAGTACGCCTCGGAACCGATGTCCCGCTGCGCGCCGATGGCGTACGAGACAGCCTGGATGCTCTTGTCCGCCTGCGCCTTCGCGAACGATGCGACGTCCGGCGAGGTCTTGATCGTGATCTTTACGTTCGGCCAGAGCTGCTGCATCTGCGACTGGAAGCGCAGGGCGTTCTCCTTGGTGGCGTCGCTGAACGACCACCCCGGCGATGTCAGCATCTCGAAGGTGATCCCGTCGCCCTTGTCGTGTCCGGCGGCAGACATCATCTTCACCGCGTCCTCGCGGTCCTTCGCCTTCGTGGCGGGGTTGTACCCGGGGAGGGTCTTGACCTTCTCCTCGTTCCACGACTCCGGGAAGTAGGAGTGGAGCCCCATCAGGTAGCCCCAGCCCGAGCCGTAGTAGCCGTCGCCGATCTCCTGGTAGTTCGCCGCCAGCTGCATGGCCTTGCGCACGCGGAAGTCACCGAACGCGCCGTACTTGAAGTTCGGGCGGAAGTGGTGCCACGAGATGCCGATGCCCTTGTAGAGCAGCACGTCCGGACGCGCCGTCTGGACGGTCTTGATGTCCTGCTGCGATGCAGCCGTGAGGATGCTGAACTGCTTGCTGATGAACCCGGCGATCTGCGCCCCGCGGTCGGCGGTGACGGTGTTGATGATCTTGTCGATGTGCGGCTGGCCCGGGCGGCGGTAGCCCTGGAACCGCGTGTAAACCTCGCGTACGCCGGGCACGAACTCCGTCAGCTGGAACGCCGAGAGACCGGCGAGCTTCATCGGATCCTTGAACCCGACCTCCACCACGCCCTTCGGCATCATCATGTTGCGGTGGTCCACCATGTTGATCAGGAAGGCGCTGGAGGGTGCCTTCAGCGTCACCCGCGCGGTGTACTTATCGACGACCTCGATCTTGTCCATCGCAGTGAACCAGTCGGCGTGGAGGAACGCTCCCTTCGGGATGCCCTCCGCGGCGGCGGTGCTGCCCACGGTCCGGTTCATGTTGAACGCGAGGTCTTCGGCGTCGAACTCCCGTCCGTTCCACGGCGCGACGTTGTGGAGCTTGGTTCCCTTCGCGACGTGGAAGACGATGTGCGTGGAGTCCGGGACCTCCCACTTCTCGATCAGGTTCGCCTGGGGCTCCCCCGTGTAGGGGTCCGCGATCAGCGGGCCCTCGCTGATGGTCTGCCAGAAGGACGTGTTGGTGGTGTGCATGTCCTGCGTGGACGAGGTGGCCGTGATGGGCTCCGTCCACGTCCCGCCGTCCTTGATCGTCCCCTTCACCACGGGGACGCCCGGGCGCCCCGGGGCCGCGGCGGGGCCCGTGCCACCGGCGGCCGGCGAGGCCTGCGGCGTCCCGGCGGCCGGCCTTGGCGTTGAGCCGCAGCCCACCAGCGCCGTCCCCGCGAGGCCCGCGCCCGTCAGCAGACCGCCGCGGATCAGCCCCCTCCGGCCCATCCGCGCGGTGCGCCGGCTGAGCCACACATTCGAATCCGATCCCGTCATCCGAGTTCCCCTCCGGTATATTCCACACGTGCGAGATAACACGCGTGATGCTCCCGCCCGACTCATCTTAGGTGGGCGCATTGCAGTGTCAACGGGACCGGCTGCCGGTCCGAGGGGCGCTTGATGCGCGGGTGGCCCGCTCGACGGGTCGAGGTGAAGGGGGCCTAGCGTGTCCCTCGCAGCCGTGGGTCGAGCTCGTCGCGCAGGGCGTCGCCGAACATGTTCGCTCCGAAGACCACGAGGCTGAGCGCGACCGCCGGGGCCCAGAGCAGCCACGGCGCGGCGAACATGTACGCGCGCCCTTCGGCGGCGAGCATGCCGCCCCACGACGGCGCGGGCGGCAGAATGCCGTAGCCGAGGAAGCTCAGGGTGGACTCCGCGAGGATAAAGCGGCCAAAGCCCAGCGACGCTACGACGATGATGGGCGACACGATATTCGGAAGGATGTGCCGGAACATCAGCCGCGCGTCGGTCGCGCCCAGCGCGCGGGCGGCGGCCACATACTCGCTGTTCGCGATCTGGGTGGTGGCGCTGCGCATCACGCGCGACTCCGAGATGGAGGCCGGGAGCGCCAGCGCGATGACGATGTTCGTCAGGCTCACGCCGAGCACCGTCATGATCACGATCAGCAGGATCAGCCCCGGGATCGCCTGCACGGCATCCACGACGCGCTGCACCAGGTAGTCGAACGTGCCGCCGAAGAAGGCGCTCGCGACGCCGACGATTGTCGCGGGGATCACGGCCAGCAGCACGGCGCCGATGCCCACGTACAGCGATACCCGCGCCCCGTAGATCAGGCGGCTGAAGATGTCGCGTCCGAACTGGTCCGTGCCGGCCAGATGCGCCGCGCCCGGCGCCATCAGCGCCTCGCGTTGCGCCTGGGCGAGCGGGTCGGCAGGCGCGATGACGCTCGCGAACGCCGCAACCAGCACCAGCGTGAGGATGACCAGCGCGCCGAACGTGCCCAGCGGCTGCCGACGGGCGAACCGGAAGATCCCGCCCACCACGGGCACGCGCATGCCCCGAGCCGGACGATTCAAGGCCGTTGCGGTGCTCGTCACTGCGGTCCGCCCGATCCCCATGTCGTGTTCGCTATTGGTCACGATTCACCGCAGCTCATGAATACCGGATACGTGGATCGAGATACCCGTACGTGAGGTCCACGGCCAGGTTCGTGAACATGATCAGCAACCCGACCGACACCACCACACCCTGCACGATCGGGTAGTCGCGCTTCACCAGCGAGTCGAGCAGCAACCGCCCCAGCCCGGGCAGGGCGAAGATGCTCTCCGTGATCACCGATCCGCCGATGAGCGCCGTCAGCTGCAGGCCCAGGAGCGTGACCACCGGGATCAGCGCGTTCTTCAGCCCGTGCCGGAGGACCACGGTGAAGCCCGAGAGGCCCTTCGCGCGCGCCGTGCGGATGTAGTCCTGCTGCAGGACGTCCAGCATCGTCGTGCGCATCATCCTCGCGATGCTCGCGGATAGCAGCACACCCAGCACGCCCGCGGCCGGCAGCACGATCTGCAGGTTCTGTACGGGATCCTCCAGGAAGCTCTTGTACTGGAACGGCAGCGAAACCTTGAACCAAAGAGCCGGGAGGATCACGATCGAGGTGGCAACCACGAAGCTGGGCAGGCTGATGCCCAGGATCGACATCGAGCGCAGGAAGTAGTCGAGCAGCGAGTTGCGCCTCACCGCCGATACCACGCCGAGCGGGATCGAGACGAGCACCGATACTGCGATCGCGATCGCCGCCACCTGCGCCGTCACCTGCGCCCGGCCCGCGATGATCTCCGTCACGGACCGCTTGTCCCAGAGCGAGACGCCCAGGTCGCCCTGCACAACCCCGAGCACGTAGCGCCCGTACTGGATCGGGAGCGGGATGTCCAGGCCGAGCGCGTGCGTGAACTCCGCGCGGGCCTCGGGGGTGTTCGTGCCGCCGTCCTCCAGGAGGATGTCGACGATGTTGCCGGGGAGCATGCGGACCATTAGGACGACCATGAACAGGAGCACCAGGACGGTCGGGATCATCCCGATCAGTCGCCGTGCTGCGTATCTCGCCATGCTGCTGCTCCTACCCGAACCGGTGAGACCGTCCAGGGCCCCGGGGTGGTCCGCGGCGCCAGCGGAACCTGTCGTGCGACGCCGCGAGCGTAGTCGCGCATTATTACGTTCGTCAATATAACGTTCGTCGGTCCCGTCGCGGATGCCCGAACGCGACCCTGCACGGCCCTGCACGCCGGCGCTGCCTGCCCGGGCGCTCGACGTCGGCCGGAGTCGCTGCGGTCGCCGAGTGTCCCGGCCCACCGCTGGCTCGCACGGGCCAGCGTCCGCCTTCCGGCGGCCGCGCGGCTCGCTACAGCGGCATGTTGCCGTGCTTCTTCGGGAGCACGGGGGTCGACTTCGTGCGCAGCAGCTCCAGGGCGTGGGCGATCTTCTTGCGCGTCTCCGCCGGGTCGATCACGTCGTCGATGTCGCCCTGGGCGGCGGCGATGTACGGGTGCTCCAGCCGCTGCTGGTACTCCACGACCAGCCGTGCGCGTTCCGCGGCGGGGTCATCGGCGGCCTGGATCTCGCGGCGGTTGATGATGTTGACCGCCTGCGTGCCCGCCATCACGGCGATCGCCGCCCCGGGCCACGCGTAGTTCACGTCGGCATCGAGGTGCTTGGAGCCCATGGCCACGTACGCGCCCCCGAACGCCTTGCGCAGGATCACCGTGATCTTCGGCACGGTGGCGGCGGCGTACGCGTACACCAGCTTCGCGCCGTGGGCGATGATCCCGCCGTACTCCTGCGAGACGCCCGGCAGGAAGCCG
>Ga0172380_10005260_pt1 | contig 15859 bp, 16 predicted proteins | sample Leawe162metaG_FD_119747 | JGI IMG/M metagenome (GOLD analysis project Ga0172380, IMG submission 119747) | Leachate microbial communities from a municipal landfill in Southern Ontario, Canada - Leachate well 162 metaG | ecosystem: Engineered > Solid waste > Landfill > Unclassified | place...
AACACCCTTGTGGGTTCAAGTCCCACCCGAGGCACCACGTTAGATTTAATTTGATGATTTATTTAGGCGGTGCTATTATTATCATATGAACCAAAATGATTTGATACCCCTGTTTTATTATAAATAGTAATTTAAAATTTATGTTTGGACTATTTAATTCAAAAGAAAAAGATAGACAAGCCGCAGAAAGTATTATCGAAGCAATCCATGGTTATTATAATATGGCCCGGGTAAAATTTTTAGATAAAAAAGAAATTTTTTATCTTGCTTTAGTGTGGGTAATTTATGCAAAGAAGCATCACCCAGACCAATATATAAAAAACAGTTTTTCATCTTTAATAATCCCTGCATCAAGCGATACTTTAATTTTTTCTTTTTTAACTAGCCCTGACTCAATTGATGCATTTGCATATTTTATGATTAATAAAGAGCGGCTTAGTGTTGCTAAGGAATATGAGCCAAAATTTAACGAAATAATGAGTAAAATTCAAGCTACCCAAGAGCAAATCAATAAAGCTATCCAAGAAATGGTTGATTATCTATCCGATGAGATGGAAAATTTCGAAGGTATTACGGAAAAGGATTTTTAATTCAAAAATTTTAAAGAAGACGTTGTTAAAAAATTTAATACAACATAAAATAAAAACACACCGATTTCTCGGTGCGTCTTTATATCTCTAGAACTTCGATGTATGTTTCCTTGACCCCGAAGGCCTGGGCCTGTTCAAGAGTGGGGAACCATATGTCGATTTGGTATTTGCTTTTTCTTGAATGCATCCTGTCTTCTACCGTGAATACTTTGTTTCCGTATAATTCGGGCAATTTGATTGCTGTTCCGAAAGGCAACATGTTATTGGCTACGATGCCGTCCCTGACTTCAGAACCGTTTGCGGTAGTGAAGGGAGTATCGTCTGTCTGCCAAGGCGTAGAAGAGTATGCTGTAACGATAACCTTGATTTTTCGATACGTCTTTTGATCACTGCCTCCGTCTCTGTCTTCCTTTTCTGAAAATAGCGCTAACGCGTTATTCTCCAAGGAATAACTCTTTTCTGACTCATAACCTTTAGCCAAGTTAGTATTATCCGCTTTGGCATCAATGGTTAGAACCAGGGCCGAGAAAGAGAAAACAATGGCCGCCAGAAGTACGATTGTCAAATTTTGCTTTTTAAGCATAAATAAAATCCCGCCTAACGGGATAGGCATATCCTAACCCATAAAGGCCTTTTTGTCAACGAGTTTGTCCACATCAAGTTTCTATTGTTTAAGGGTTGATTATTTGACTTTTGGGGATATTTTGAGGTAAATAATATATAGAGGGAGTCGCCTTGACAATCAAAGAATATACGGTTAAGGAAGTCCTTGCTATGAATCAAGCAATGATTTCGGTTGGTGCACTGCTGTTGATTGACCCCAAGAAGAAAAAGGGCGTTAACAGGCTCGACAACACCTGCAACGTCCTAGTTAAGGAGGTTTTCGAAAGAGGAGACAAGGTGTTTGTCAGGGGCAATCACATACCGTCGAACCGGTCGATGGTATTAGACCAAGAGACCAGAGTCATCCTGGTCTAGTAATTTTTGTTTTCGACGCTCATTGGAGCGTCCTTTTTTTGACTTGATAATCTTAATTCTTTGTGATATAAGGATGATATGCAAAACGAAACATTACAAAAACTAACCGATAACGTTCAGATTCCCAGAAATGGTGAAATCGTGGACGGAAAGATTCTCGCTATAGAGAATTCTGCCATGTATTTGGATATTGGCCCGAGAAAAACGGGAATTATCTATGGTGCGGAATATCAAAACGCTAAGAACGTTTTGAAAAACATTAAGGTAGGGGACACTATCTCTGTTAAGGTTGTCACTCCTGAAAACGAAGAAGGATTCGTTGAATTGTCTTTGAGAGAGGCTGAGAAAGAATTGGCTTGGTCTACAATCAAAGAAAAGAAAGACCAGAATCTGGAATTTGCGGTAAAGATATCAAAGGTGAATAAGGGAGGACTTATTACCGAAGTTGCCGGCATTCCCGCTTTCTTGCCGACTTCTCAATTATCACCCGACAATTATCCCAGAGTGCCCGAAGGAGACAAATCAAAGATATTAAGGAAGCTGCAAGGCTTTATCGGACAAGAAATCAAAGTTAAGATTCTTGATTTTGACGAAAAGACCGGACAGGTTATCTTGACCGAAGAATCCAAAGAGAGTGAATCTTTGCAGAAAGCCATTAAAACTATTAAAGTGGGGGATATTGTTGAAGGCAAGGTTTCGGGAATTGTTAATTTCGGAGCTTTCATTAAATTCAATTTACCAGACTCAAAACCTGAAGATGCAGCCTTGGAAGGATTGGTTCACATTTCCGAATTGGATTGGCAGCTGATTGAAGACCCGGCCCAGGTGGTTGAGGTCGGCCAGGATGTCAAAGCCCAGGTTATCGATATTTCCCAAGGCAGAGTCTCTTTGTCTCTCAAGAGTTTGAAGAAAGATCCTTGGCAGAACTTGAACTACAAAACCAGCGATACTATTAAAGGAGTCGTTGTTAGATTCAATCCTTTCGGAGCTTTTGTTCAGGTGGTTGATGGGAACAAGGACAACGATACTAAAATACAAGGACTTATTCACATTTCTGAATTCGGTTCCGAAGTCAAGATGAAAGAGAAGCTTGAATTGAACAAGGAGTACGAATTCCAGATATTGAGCTTCCAGCCTCAAAGACATTGGATGTCTTTAAGAATAAAATAAAACACATATGAAAAAGAGCCCTATCTCAGGTCTCCTTAAGAATATCTTTTTAGTTATTATCGTTTTTTTGGTCCTCGGACTGGCTTTCGGCATGTTCAATGTTCCCAAAGAATCAATCAATAGCATTTCTATCACTCAATTGGCTCAGGATGTTAACGACGGAAAGGTCAAGGAGATTAAGATATTGAACAATGATATTTCAATTGAGTATATTGATGGAGCCAAAGCCGAGAGCAAAAAGGAAACAGGGGATACCTTGGGTGCTGCCTTGCTTGATTATGGAGCCAACCAGGAAAGCATTAAAAAAGTGTCTTTTGTTTTCAACGAGCCGGATACTTCTTGGGACTGGGTGGGAACCTTTTTATTGATGGTTATTTTCCCTTTGGTTTTAATGGGAGTGTTTTTCTTTATGATTTTCAGAAATGCCAAAGCCGGAGCAGCCCAAAGTTTTGATTTTACCAAAGCTAAAGCAACATTGTTCGGAGCCGAAGGCCATCCCAAAGAAAAGATTACTTTTAAAGATGTCGCCGGATTAAAGGAAGAAAAGCAGGAATTGGAAGAAATAGTTGATTTCTTGAAGAATCCTCAGAAGTATTTGAAAATGGGAGCGAGAATCCCCAAGGGAGTGTTATTGGTTGGTCCGGCCGGGTGCGGCAAGACATTATTGGCCAGAGCGGTGGCAGGGGAGAGCAATGTTCCTTTCTTTTCCGTGGCCGGATCTTCTTTCGTTGAAATGTTCGTTGGAGTCGGTTCGGGCAGAGTGAGAAGCTTATTCACCGCCGCCAAGAAACAGCAGCCCTGTTTGGTCTTTATCGATGAACTGGACAGTATTGGAAAAGCCAGGGGTCCGGCTATAACCGGAGGGCATGAAGAAAGGGAGCAGACCTTGAATCAATTGTTGACCGAAATGGATGGATTCGAGAAGAACGACAAAATAATTGTTTTGGCTGCCACCAACAGGCCCGATGTTTTAGACCCTGCTTTATTAAGGCCGGGCAGATTTGATCGAAAAGTTGTCATTAATCTTCCTGATATAAAAGAGAGAGAAGAGATATTGCAGATACACTCAAGAGGGAAGCCTTTGTCTGTAAATATTAAATTAAGAGAAGTGGCGGAAAGAACCCCCGGATTTTCCGGAGCCGACTTGGAAAATGTTTTTAATGAAGCGGCGATATTGGCAGCCAAAAAGAATGTCAAAGAAGTGGTTCAGCAGGATTTGCTTGATTCAATCGAAAAGGTTTTATTGGGACCGGAAAGAAGAAGCCATATCATGACTGACAAAGAAAAAGAAATCACCGCCTATCACGAAGCTGGACATGCTTTGATTGCAGCCAAGATTTCTCACGCCGAACCGGTGAGGAAGATTTCCATTATTTCCAGAGGTATGGCTGCCGGGTACACTTTAAAAGTTCAAAAGGAGGAAAGAATGCTCCGAACTAAGAAAGAATTCGAAGCCGAATTGGCCGTTCTTTTGGGCGGCTATTGTTCCGAGAAAATGATATTCGGAGATATGACTACCGGAGCTTCCGACGATTTGAATAAATGTTCACAATTGGCCAGAAGTATTGTTAAGAAATACGGAATGTCTTCTTTGGGTCCGATTGTGTTCGGAGATAGGAGCAGAGAGATATTCTTGGATTCAGAAAGCGAGAGCAAGAATTATTCCGAGGGAGTGGCGGTAAAGATTGATAATGAGGTGGAGAAGATAATATTAGAAGCACAGAAAGAAGCTGAGAAAATATTGAAAGAGAATAAAGATTTGTTGAGTAAGATTGCCAAGACTCTGATTGAGAAGGAAACAATCGAAAGAGAGGAATTTGAGGAGTTGATAGGGAAGTAACTCCTGCGCGTGTAGCTCAGTTGGTTAGAGCGACCGACTTATAATCGGTAGGTTCGATGGTTCGAGTCCATCCACGCGCACAATAGACAAATCAATCGTTTTCTGGTAGTTTATTTTTGTTGACTAAAAGCCCCAAATCACCTATTATAAAAAAGAGCTCTTCCACAAAAGGGGCGTATAGCTCAGTTGGTTAGAGCGTTACGTTGACATCGTAAAGGCCCCCTGTTCGAGTCAGGGTACGCCCACAGTTTGAGTAATAAAGATAATAAACATATGGCAGAAGAAATAAAAAAAGAAGAAAATGCCGCCGAAGTTGTTGAAACTGAAGTTGCAGAAGTAAAAGAACCCGTCGAAGAGAAGGGGATTATTGAAGCTAATTTGAAAGATGGCTTGCCTGATATCAAACCGGGAGATATGGTCAAAGTTCACCAGAAGGTTAAAGATATATCGGCTAAAGATAAAAAAGTCAAAGAAAGAATTCAGATTTTTGAAGGGCAGGTTTTGGCCAGAAAGCACGGCAAAGGAGTTTCCGCTACAATTACCGTCAGAAAAGTTGTTGATGGAATCGGAGTGGAAAAGATTTTCCCGATTCATTCTCCTTCAATTGAAAAAATAGAAATTGTCAGAAGCGGAAAGACAAGAAGAAGTAAGCTGTATTATTTGAGAACCGCCAAAGGAAGAAAGGCGAAGTTAAAAACAAGAGAAGGAAAAGAAGCGGCAGAGTAGGGCGAGTGATGAAATTGGCAGACATCTATGCTTGAGGTGCATAGGGGATTATTCCCGTGCGGGTTCAAGTCCCGCCCCGCCCACATAGATGACGCAAGGGCGATTAGCTCAATTGGTAGAGCACTTCGTTTACACCGAAGGGGTTAGAGGTTCGAGTCCTCTATCGCCCACAGGACGCCGAGGTAGCCAAGTCGGTCACGGCGAATGTCTGAAAAACATTAGATTCCGGTTCGATTCCGGACCTCGGCACAGATAAGAATCGCGCGGGTGTAGTACAATGGTAGTACGTATGCTTGCCAAGCATAATACGGCGGTTCGATTCCGCTCACCCGCTCCATAATTATTTAAAAAGTATGAAAATAACCTGGTGTGGAGATTCTTGTTTCGAAATAGCGAGTGTTTCCAAGGACAAAGATAATGTCTTGACTGTTGTCGACCCGATTGGAAAAAAGTCCAATAAAGCCGATATCATACTTGAAACTCATCCCGAGAAGAGCGGATTTGAGACGGACGAACAGTTCGTTATTTCTTCTTGCGGAGAATATGAAAGAAAGGGAGTTTTCATTCAGGGAATAGATTCTTTCCAGCCGGACAAGAAATCAAAAAATATTATCTATGCAATCGAAGTTGAAGATGTGAGAATTGTTCATTTGGGTTATTTCGGGGAAGGGGACATCTCGGAAAAGCAATTGGAAGAAATGGGCAATGTTGATATTTTGATTGTTCCGGTTGACGGAGACAAAACCGTCAGCTATGCCGAAGCGGCCAAGATTGTCTCCCGCATTGAACCTGCAATAGTCATTCCGATGTGCTATGATGGTAAAAAGAAGGACAAGGGATTGGCACCTTTCTTGAAAGCACTGGGACAGAAAGATGTTATTCCTCAGGATAAATTAAGCATACAAAAGAAAAACATTTCTGTGGGAGAAAAAGCGGAAATAGTAATATTAGAGGAAAAGTAAAATGGCAAAAAAAGAAGAAAAAGAAATTCAGGTCATCGGCAGCGTTGAAGAAAGAGAGATTTCTTCGGAGATGAAGGAGAGCTATATCGACTACGCCATGTCGGTTATCGTCTCAAGAGCCCTTCCCGATGTGCGAGATGGATTAAAGCCGGTGCAGAGGAGGATTTTGTATGCCATGTATGATATGGGCGTGAGAAGCGACGCCAAATTCAGAAAATCAGCAGCCGTTACCGGAGAAGTTTTGGGAAAATACCATCCGCACGGAGACAGTTCCGTCTACGGAGCTTTGGTCAGAATGGCTCAGGATTTTTCTTTGCGATACCCCTTGGTTAAAGGTCAAGGAAATTTTGGATCGATTGAGGGAGATCCGCCCGCCGCTCAAAGATATACCGAATGCAAATTGTCGAAGGCCGGAGAAGAGTTGTTGAAAGATATTGACCGGGATACGGTTTCATGGACCGACAACTATGATGCGACCAGAAAAGAACCGGCCGTTTTGCCGTCTCCTTTGCCCAATTTATTATTAAACGGTTCTACCGGTATTGCCGTTGGTATGGCTACCAATATTCCTCCCCACAATTTAAAGGAGGTTTGCGAAGCCTTGATTCATTTGATTGACAATCCTAAGGCGGAAACAGAAGATTTGTTCCAATTCATCAAGGGACCGGATTTTCCGACCAGCGGAATAATCTACAACAAAAAAGATATTTTATCGGCCTATTCCCAAGGCAAGGGATCATTTTTGACCAGAGGAAAAGTTGAGGTGGTTGAAAAAGAAAAAGGATATCAATTGATTGTTTCCGAAATTCCTTATCAGGTGGATAAATCGGCCTTGATTATTCAAATGGCCAATTTGGTTCAGACCAAGAGATTGGAAGGGGTGAGAGATATCAGAGACGAATCGGACAAGGAGGGAATGAGGATTGCAGTTGATTTGCAGAGAGGAGTCGCCCCTAAGAAAGTATTGAATATCTTATACAAATACACCGATATCCAGAAGACATATCACTTGAATATGTTGGCTTTGGTTAACGGAATCGAGCCGAGAGTGTTGTCCTTGAAAGATGTTTTGGAATTATACTTGGTTCACAAGCAGGAAGTCGTTGTCAGAAGAACCAAGTTTGATTTGGAGAAAGCCAAAGAAAGAGCCCATATTTTGGAAGGTATTTCCAAGGCATTGGATAATGTTGATGCGGTGATTAAGACGATAAGAGCTTCGAAAGATAAAGAAGATGCCAAAGTCAATCTAGTCAAGAAATTCAAATTGACCATGATTCAGGCCGAAGCGGTCGTCGAAATCAGATTGCACCAATTAGCCAAATTGGAAAAACAAAAGATTGAAGACGAACTGGCTGAAATAATGAAGCAGATAAAATTCTTAACTAAGATTTTAGATAGCAAAGCTGAACAGAAGAAAGTGATGAAAGCGGAGATAGAGAAAGAAGTTGAACTGTACGGAGACGAGAGAAGGACCGTGGTCATGGCTCATTCACCGGAAACTATTTCCGAAGAAGATTTAGTTCCTTTGGAAGACACTATTGTTACCCTGACTTCCGGCGGATACATTAAGAGAATCAATCCTTCCGAATATAAGAAGCAGAACAGGGGAGGACAGGGCATGCTCGGAATGAAAACTATGGAAGATGACGAAGTCTATCATTTCTTCACCGCCAAGACCCACGATTCATTATTCTTCTTTACCGATTCCGGAAAAGTATTCCAGACCAAGGTCTACGAAGTTCCGGAAGGACAGAGAGCTAATCGAGGCAGGGGACTGATGAACTTCCTTGAGATTTCAACTTCGGATAAAGTTTTGTCGGTTTTGAACTTGGACAAAAAGGACAAAGAAGATAAGATAAACTCCTTGGTTATGGTTACCAAAAAAGGAGTAATCAAAAAGACTCCCTTGAAAGATTTTGAAAATGTAAGAAAGGGAGGATTGATTGCCATCAAATTGAAACCCGATGATTCTTTGTGCAATGTCAGAAAGATTGGCGACGGGGATGAGGTGATTATTGCCACCAAGAACGGACAATCAATTCGTTTTTCCGAAAAAGAGGTCAGGCCGATGGGCCGACCGGCTTCGGGCATCCGCGGAATCAAATTAAAGAAGGGAGACGAGGTTATCGGAATGGAAGTCATTAAAAAAGAAAGACTTAAAGAAAAAGATTATTTATTGGTTTTGACCGATAACGGCTTCGGCAAGAGGACGTTATCTTCGGAATATAAGACTCAGGGTAGGGGTGGCTCAGGCGTCAGAATAGCCCATATTACCTCTAAAACAGGCCAATTGGCGAAGATTGAGGTCATTACCGATAAAGAGGACCTGATTGTCATTTCTCAGAAAGGTCAGGTTATCAGGACTAAGATTTCCAGCATTCCCAAGCTGGGCAGAGACACCCAGGGAGTGAAGATTATGAAGATGAAGCCAGGAGACAAGGTGGCTTCGGCAACCTGTTTGACCGAGAAAGAAGAGGCCGAGTAATTTACATTTCTTAAATTATCTTATACAATATTCTTATATGAACGAAGGGTTCTTAAATCCCCAACAGATTCTTAAGAATATTCCGTTGAAGGAAGACATGATTGCCTGTGATTTCGGTTCGGGCTCGGGAGGATGGGCGATTCCCTTGGCCCATGAACTCAAGGCCGGAATGGTCTATGCCATCGATGTTTTGGAAAGTGCAGTTTCCGCTTTAGATGGAAAGATTTCCGCCCAGCAGTTATTTAACATTAAAACGATATCGGGTGACATAGAAAAGGGAGTGAAGATAAAAGACGGGTATTTTGATTTAATATTAATGACCAACCTCTTGTTTCAAGTTGAGAACAGAGATTTTGTCATGCAGGAAGCGAAGAGAGTTTTAAAGCCGAACGGAATGGTTTTGATTATCGACTGGAAGAAAGATGCTCCGGTCGGTTCTAAAGAGGGAAGACTGTCCATTGAAGAGGCTGTTTTGTTGGGAGAGAAAAACGGATTCAAAAAAGAGAAAGAAATTGGTTCGGGTAATTTTCATTGGGGTTTATTATTAAGAAAAATATGAAAAAAACATCTTTATTAATTCTATTATTGCTTGTTATCCCAACCGTAATGGTTATGGCGACCGATTATAGCGTTTATTATGATTATAGCTCGAATAGTTATCAATGCGTCAATCCTAGTTTTACCGTACAATATGTGAATAATAAGCCGACATGCGGAGGAATTTATTATAATCAAAGCTCCGCACAAAATGAGTGTTTGGGAGCCCATCAATCTTATAGTGCAGGAGACTGCGTATGTGATTTCGGATGGGTAAAGCAGAGCGACGGCACTTGTGCAGCGGCTCAGACAACCAATCCTTTAAGCGAAGGAACATCTGCCGAAAATTCATATCAATATTCAATATCGAATTGTGCCGCTTCTGGTGGAGAATGGGAGAGCACTTATTGTGATTGTCCAGCAGGATGTTCTGCAATTAATAATGTTTGTGTTGCGATCATTCCCACCATGAGCGATCTTTGCACAGGAAGTTCATCTTCTTCTGGCTCTGGATCAATTGGTTCCGGTGTTACTTCTGGCTCGACAACAGGAGGAGGTTCATCAACCATTTCTAGTAATTATAATTCGGGAAATTCAGGAGGGGGTCAAATTACTCTGCCTACAGTAACCAGTACGGGCGTTTTAACCAATCCCATTGCTTCAGGAAGCTTCGCCGACTTGCTTAACAGGATAATCGATTGGATTTTAAACATCGCCTTGGTCTTAGCACCATTGGTTATCGTCTACGGAGGATTCATTTATATGACTGCGGCAGGGGATACCAATAAGGTAAGTCAAGGGAAGAATATTGTTCTTTATGCCGTCATCGGATTCATTGTGGCACTTCTGGCCAAGTCCCTTATTGGCATTTTTAAGGATTTAGTGGTAAAATAGTTTTAAATTAAAATAACAAAAATATGAAAAAGCAAACACTAATTCTTATCTGTCTCTGGGTAGCCGTGTTGTTTGTCCCGTTTATGTCTTTGGCTGATGTTGTTGATTACGATGAAGATAACGCCATTGCGCAGACGATAACCAACATTACCAAGTGGGTTACTAATATATGTCTGGGCATAGCCATTCTGATGTATGTTATCGGAGGATATTTCTGGGTGATTGATAATGGTAACTTGGAAAGCGTTAAGATGGCCAAGAATATCATTCTGTCGGCAACAATCGGATTGGCCATCATCTTAATCGCCAACAGCCTAGTCAGCGTAGTAAAGACATTAGTTGTAACAAATGATTAATAACCATATAAAGGTCGGATAATAATTAACAAACATGACTATGAAGAAAAAAATATTAGCCTTGATTGCCTGCGCAATAGTATTATCGTTTATCGGAACAGGCTATGTTGCCGCTGCAGAAGACAATTTGGATGGTTGCAGAATTACAAGAACAAGCAGATTGCCCACCACATTGGACTGTGAGACAACGTCAAGCAATGGAACGCTTTACTGTTATTATGATGACGGAGATTGCGGAATGTGCTGCTTATTGAACGGAATTTACAACATTACCGATTGGGTATTCGTTGTTTTGATGGCTATTTCATCACTAATGATTATTTGGGGTGCTGTATTATTCACCACTTCTTCGGGAGACCCGGAAAAGACAGGCAATGCAAGACAGCTCATCATCTATGCCGCAGTTGGTATTGCCGTAGCTCTATTTTCAAGAGCGGTTCCTCCGGCAGTCAAGATGATCATCGGAGCTTAATATGTTTGAATATTGACACCCACTTGTTTTTGTTATACAAAGTGGGTGTTTTATTGCCGAGGTGGCGGAACTGGCAGACGCGTATGCCTTAGGAGCATATGCCCTTGTGGTGTGAGGGTTCAAATCCCTCCCTCGGCACTCATTTAAAAACTGCCCCTTGTGGGGCAGTTTTGTTATTCAACTTCTATTTTTTTGTTTTTGGCTCTTTCTATCTTCGGCATCCTCACTGTCAGTATCCCGTCTTTGACTTTGGCATCTATTTTTGAGGTATCTATTTCTCGGGGGAGAATTATCTCTTTAGAAAACGGTCCCCAGTAGCACTCTTTGAGAAAGTACCTCTTGTCTTTTTCTTTACTCGGGTCTTCTCTCTCTCCTTTGATAACCAAAATATCGTTATCAAGGGCAACGTCAATTTGTTCGCTTTTGATTCCGGCGATGGCTGATTGAACAATCAGTTCTTTGTCGGTTTCGTAGACGTCGACAACCAATTGGCCGTGCGGAGCGTCCCATCTTTTTTCTTCTTTTGGTTCGATATTTTCTTTTGCTTTTGCCATATTATATTTTAGAAACACTTTTTAATTTTTTAATCTTTTTAAAGGCGAACGACAAACCGATGAAAAGAATGAAAATAATGAAGAATGAGTAGAGGACGGAAGATCCCTCAACTGTTTCTTTTATTATAGACGGTTCTAAGAAAAAGTTAAAGAGGGCATGGGTCATAATTCCCAGAACGAAGCCGATGAAGATTAAAACGCGTCGCCATTTCATATTGTAGATGGCCAAAGCGATGAAGAGCCCGATTGTTCCCGAAGATAAGGCGTGAAGAAGGGTAGACGAAACAAATCTTCCCAGACCCAAGATCAAAGGATCGGATAAAGTTACAAATCCTTGCCCAAAAAAGGCTAAAATGTTTTCCGCGGTGGCGAATCCCAAAGCGGCGATTATCATATATAAAGGGATGTCTATCGGTTCGTCAATGTGAGAGCTTTTCATGATGGAATATCTGGCGGCTACGTATTTGAACATTTCTTCAACCAGAGCGATAACGAATACGGCTTTAATGATTAGGTAGGTTTTGGTGGGCAAATTAAGAGTTTGCAATTCTTGCCTGAGGCAGAATTCAAAAATAACAACAGGGATACAGACCAAGAAACCGCAAATGAACACTTTTATCACTTGTTTTTTTGGCTCGGGCAGAACATCTTTTTTTAAAAAGAAAAAAAGCCAAATCAGTCCGGGAAGAATCGCCAATATTAAATAAAGAAAAATATAGTTATCCATTGATTTTTAAATTAGAGTCCGGTTTTAATTTTTGCCAGGTTGTTTTTTTAACGTTGGGAGAAATCAAGGCGGTAAGACCGATCATTGAAGCATTGTCTCCGGTAAACTTGGTCTGGGGAACGATGCAGTTAATTTTTTCTTTTTTGCAGAGTTTTTTAAACTCTTTGATTATTTCTTTATTGGCCGAGACTCCGCCTCCGATGATTATCGATTTGGCTTTTAATTCTTTAGCCGCCTTCATTGTTTTGGAAGTCAGAACATCAATGATAGAGCTTTGTATTTGATAAGCCATTTCATTTATATATTCTTTGGAGGTTCTGTCTTTTTCCTTTCTCTTTTTGAAATCGTAAAGGACGGCAGTTTTCAATCCGGAAAAACTGAAGTCATAATTTTTGTCATGAATCATGGGTCGGGGCAGAGAAATATTGTATACAGCTTTTTTAAAATCTTTGGCTCTTTTACTGATGGCCGGACCGCCGGGATAGGGGAGGCCCAATATTCTCGCAGTTTTGTCAAAGCATTCTCCGGCCGCATCATCTCTGGTTTGACCGATTAATTTGTATTTGCCGATATTTTGCATTTCGATTATTTGGGTGTTTCCTCCGGAAACAACCAAGGCTATGGCCGGAAATTCTATTTTTTCAATCGGAGAAAGCCAGTTACTTAAAATATGACCTTCCAAGTGATTAATTCCGAAAACGGGAACGTCCCAATAGAAAGAAAGGGCTTTGCTCAAATTGACTCCGGTGTACAGGCAGGGCTCCAATCCCGGTCCGATTGTCACGGCGATTTTGTTTATTTCCGGCGCCTGGTATTTTTTGAAGAATTCTTTCAGGTCTTTGAAGATATCGGGATTCCTTTCCAGTATTTTTTGCAATCGTAATATTTTTTTATTATCCACCCCTTTTTTGTTTTCCTTGAGCAGCCCGGAATTTTTCAATGATTTGATTAAGAGGGGGACGAGGGCTTTCTGGTGTTCTCTCTTGGCGATGGCCGGAAAAACTCCGCCGTAGGGGGAGTGAATCAACGATTGCGAAGAAACATTATCGGAAAGGAGTTCAAAATCGGAGAAAGAAATCTTCTTTTTTTTCAATCCCGATTTTATGACGCTCACTCCCGTATCGTCGCAGCTGGTTTCGATTGCAAGTATTATCATATTGACATTAATTCAAGTATTGTCTAAATTGTAGACGAAAAAGAAAGTTTCCGCAAACCCCGTTGACTAAAACGATTTTTAAGTTTATATTATAACTATACTTTAAACGATATGACTAATAAAAACACAGTATTTTCGCTTATTCTAATTTTGATTCTGGCTGTTATCGCCGGAATTTTTTGCTATCCCAATCCATATAACCAGATGGTTGATAACATCAATTCAAAATACAATTGGAAGATTTGGCATTTCCCCGAGACAGACTTTAAGCTGGGGCTTGACCTGAAAGGGGGGGTTCACTTGGAATATCAGGCCGATTTGAGTAATATCGGGGACCAGGACAAGGCAGACGTGATGAACGGATTAAGAGATGTTATCGAAAGGAGGGTAAATATTTTCGGAGTGACCGAGCCGGTGGTTCAGGTATACGGTTCGGACAGAATTGCCGTTGAATTGCCCGGAGTGGAAAGCATTGATTCGGCAATCAGCTGGATTGGAGCGACTCCTTTGCTCGAGTTTTGGGAACTGAGGCCTCAGGAAGAAATAGACAAAATTAATGCCAAGAGGGAAGAGCTTAAGGACATGACGACCATCGAAGAAATTCAAAAGGTGGCCGACTGGGAAGTGGCCTTCGAAAATCCCTATCAAAAAACCGATTTAACCGGAAGATATTTAAAAAAAGCTTCTTTAAGTTTTGACCAAACAACCTATGCTCCGATTGTCGACCTTCAGTTTAATGACGAAGGAGCTAAGATATTCGAAACCATCACCGAAAAAAACGTCGGCAAGACATTAGCCATTTATTTGGACGGGAAATCAATTGTTGATACCAACGGAGATGGGAAAATCGACGATTCCGATTTATACGCTCCGAGAGTGGATGAAAAAATTAGCGGGGGAAAAGCAGTCATCAGCGGACAGACCGATGTCAAAGCAGCTAAATTATTGGTTCAGAGATTGAATCAGGGTGCCTTGCCCGTTCCGTTAGGTGATCCGATCGTTCAAAAGAAAGTCGGACCGACTTTGGGAGCCATTTCTTTAAACAATGCCGTTTGGGCCGGAGTCTACGGCTTCCTCGGAATCATTATCTTCTTGATTTTGTTCTATAAGCTTCCCGGACTATTGGCTTCTTTCGCCCTCTTATCTTATTGTTTGATATTCTTATCGCTGGTTAAATTAATCCCGGTCACCTTAACTTTGGCCGGTATCGGCGGAGTCATTCTTTCAGTCGGCATGGCTGTTGATGCCAATGTCTTGATATTTTCCAGAATGAGGGAGGAATTAAAAGCCGGCAAGGATACTTTAACCAGTATTGTCGAAGGATGCGAACGTGCCTGGCCTTCAATCAGGGACGGAAACTTCACCACATTAATCGTTGCTTTAATTTTGTACTTTTTGGGCACCAGCTTTATTAAGGCCTTCGCCTTCGCCTTAATACTCGGTATTTTAATCAGTATGTTTTCGGCAATGGTTATTTCTAGAATATTCCTTGAATTCGTTGCCAAGAGCAGATTAGGAAGAATTAAGTGGCTATGGTCATAAACATATGAATTTTCTAAAATACACAAAATTATATTTCGCTTTGGCGATAGTGATGGTCGGATTGTCTCTTTATAGTATTTTTACTTACGGATTGAAGATGGGAATCGACTTTGAAGGAGGCAGTTCCATCAATGCCACCTACAAAGCCGAGAACATAGATTTGGAAAAAGTGAAAGCAGCTTTATCCCAGATTCCGGAAATGGAAGGAGTGCAGATTCAGCCTTTGGACAACAATGAAATCGTTTTAAAGGTTAACAAGAAAGATATTTCCGCTGAAGCTTATCAGAATGTTTTAACTCAATTAAAGACGGTGGGGGAGATTGAAGAGAATTCGGTCAGCGTTGAAACCATCAGCCCCTTGATTGGAAAGGAATTGAAAGACAAGACGGTTGTCGTGGTTATTGTTGCCTTGTTAGCCATGTTGATTTATATCGCCCTGGCTTTCAGGAATGTCGGGAAACCGATCAGTTCTTTCCAGTACGGATTTTCTTCGACCTTGATGCTTTTCCACGACATTATTATTCCTTTGGGAGTTTTAGCCTATTTGGGAGCTCAGTTGAGTATTCCGGTAGTCACCGCTTTGCTGACCGTAGTCGGTTATTGTATCAATAATAATGTTGTTGTTTTCGACCGAATCAGAGAGAATTTGCAGAAAGACAGAAAATCTTCATATGCTGAAATCGTTAACAAGAGTTTGAACGAAACCATTGTCAGATGTATCAATACTTCTTTAACCGTAATCATCGCTTTGATACCTTTGTACTATTTTTTCCACAATGAAGAGAGCTTGAAGTACTTCACTTTGACCATGGGAATCGGAGTTATCGTCGGTATTTTTTCTTCAGTCTTTTTGGCCAGTCCCTTATTGGT
>Ga0172380_10005262_pt1 | contig 15849 bp, 8 predicted proteins | sample Leawe162metaG_FD_119747 | JGI IMG/M metagenome (GOLD analysis project Ga0172380, IMG submission 119747) | Leachate microbial communities from a municipal landfill in Southern Ontario, Canada - Leachate well 162 metaG | ecosystem: Engineered > Solid waste > Landfill > Unclassified | place...
CTCTTCCTCGCTCAACACAATCTCCGCAGCAACTCGCACTCGCCCTCTCCTCGCTGTGATGAATTACAGCATTGGAGACACCTGATTTGTATAAGTTCCATCAAGAATAGAACGCTACACTAGGTGGGCCGCTTTGAGCGGCGCACCTTTTGACGTTGGCTGCGATGAAATTCTGTACCAGAGCGCGCGCACGCGGGTATTCCGCAGGCAATTGGCGGCGGGTATGTCAATTATCTGCAAGGAACCGCTCGGACCAAATGCGCTGGAGCGCTTGCGACACGAGTACAAGATGCTCACGCGGCTGGCCGGCATCGCCGGTATCCCGAAAGTGGCGTCCGGACTCTCCCCTGCGAACGCCATCGCGTTTGAAGACGGCCACTATGTTTCGCTTGCCGAAAGCGTAAAGGTCAAGCGACTGGACGTTACTGCGCTGTTGGCCCTCGCCCTGCAACTGGCCCGCATCGTTGTCGCTGTGCATAGGACCGGGGTCATCCACAAAGACATCAACCCCGGCAACATCCTGCTCGACGGCGCCAGGGCGATCCTGATCGATTACGACCTCGCCACCAGCTTCAGCGAAGAACGCCCCAGCTTTCTCCCGGCCGGCGAAATCGCAGGTTCCCTGGCCTATCTCTCCCCTGAACAGACCGGCCGCACCGGGCGGACCGTGGATCAGCGCGCCGATCTATATGCACTGGGGGTTACCCTCTACGAACTGGCGGTGGGCCACCCGCCCTTCGATGAGGAGGACCCGTTGCAACTCATCCATGATCATCTGGCTCGGGTACCGGTTCCACCGCTTAGGCTGGAAGCGGGGATTCCTGCGGGATTGTCCGAAGTCATCATGCGGCTGCTGGAGAAAGAGCCTGATCAGCGCTACCAAAGCGCCGAAGGGCTGGCGCGGGATCTGTGGCGGCTCAACGACATGCAGGCGAAGGGAGAGCGCGGGACATTTCCGCTCGGCGAGCGTGATTTTCCGCTGCGCTTGCAGCCGCCGTCGCGGCTGGTAGGCCGCGAGAGTGAAATCGCGGTGTTACGGACCGTCTTTGAGCGCGCGCTGCAAGGTGTCGGCTGCGTTCTGGTCGCGGGTGCGCCGGGAGTGGGCAAGAGCGCATTGATCAACGAATTGCGGCCGATGGTGGCGACACGGCGCGGCTGGTTCGTATCCGGCAAGTTCGACCAGTATCGTCCCGATGCCCCGTCGGCACCGCGTCAGATACTGTGTGCCATTGGCCGTCTGCTCCTGGCCGAACCGGAGGCGGTCTTGGTGGAGGAGCGCGCGCGGATTCTCGCTGCGCTGGGCACCAATGCGGCGCTGATTACGGCGCTCTCCCCGGAGTTCGCCGTTCTGCTCGGAGTGCAGCCGGAGGTTGTGTCAAGCGATCCCACTGAAGCGCAACACAGGGCGCAGCGCGCCTGGGTGGACCTGCTGCGCGCGATTGCCTCGCCGGCCCGGCCGCTGGTCTTGCTGCTGGACGACCTGCAATGGGCGGCGGCATCTTCGATCCGCGCGATCGATGGGGTGTTGACCGCCGATAATTTGCATGGCGTATTGCTGGCAGGAACCTATCGCGATACCGAGGTGGACGCGACCCATATTCTGTCCGCCATGCTGCCGCGCTGGTCGCAACTCGATGCGGCGCCGCAATGGATGCGGCTGCAGAACCTGCCGCCGGCGGATGTCGCTTCCCTGCTGCGCGACATGCTGCGCCTGTCGCCGGCGGAAGCCGCCCGACTGGCGGACGCCGTGGGCGTTCGTACCGTCGGAAACCCGTACGACACGATAGAACTGGTCAACGCCTTGCGCCGCGACGGTGCGCTGGTACTCGGCGAAGAGGGGTGGGGATGGGACGCATCCACGATCCGCCGCTTTATAGGCGAGGGCGAAGTGGTGGATCTCCTCACTGCACGCATCGCCCGTCTGCCTCCGGCTGCACAGTCCCTGCTCGAAACCATGGCCTGTATCGGCGGCGAAGTCGGATTCGGCGTGATCCAGGCGGCAACTGGTCTCTCGGCAACGGCGCTGGAGGAGACAATCGCTCCGGCGCTGGAGGATGGATTGCTGGTGATGGCACACGGCGAGCATATAAATGCCGCCCGTGCATTATGTTTTCGCCATGACCGGGTGCAGCAGGCGGTCTATGCCCGCTTTGATATCCAACGCCGACAGGCGGCGCACCTGGCCATCGCGCGGCGGCTGGCGGTGCGGCCCGAGTTTGAGACCCTTGCGGCGGATCAGTACCTGCCGGCAATTGGCCTGCTGGCGGAAACGGATGAACGCCGCAGTGTCGCCATGCTGCTGTACGAGGCCGCGGTGAAGGCGCGGCAACGGGTAAGTTTCGAGACGGCCGGACGGTTATTGACCGCCGCGCTTGCCCTTTTGAACACGGCGGGAGTCGCCGCCGACCCGCTGCTTGCGGTGATCGAAATCGAGCTTCACGCCGCGCTGTACTGTCTCGGTCACCTCGACGAGGCGGACGTCGTGTACCGTTCGCTGGTTGGTCGCGAACTTGCTCCGGTGACGCTGGCTGAGCCGGGCAGCATCCAGATCAACAGCCTGACCAACCGCGGCCGACTGGAGGACGCCTTGGCGCTCGGCCTAGATCTGCTGCGGCAACTCGGGCTGGCAACACCCGACGCCAATGGCGGCGCCGACATTCTTGAACAGCTCGGCTTCCTCAACCGGTGGGTTGACGCCAATAGTTGGGCCGCCGATCAACAGCGGCCGGAAATCAGCGATCCCCAGGTGATCGCCGCCGCCCGGTTGATCAATCGTTTGATGCCTCCGGCCTCGTTCTGCGATTTCAAGACCATGCTTTGGCTGATTCTGGAAAGCCAGCGGCTGTGGGCCGAACACGGTCCTTGCGCGCCCCTGGTGGCCAGCCTCAGCTGTTCCTGCGTGGCGACAATCGCACTGGGGCAGGACTTCCGCTGCGGCTACGCTATCGTGCGCCATGTTCTGGCGATCGGCGAGGCCCGCGGCTACGAGCCGGAGACCTCGCAAGCGCGTTTTTTGTATACGGTCAGCGCAGGGCACTGGTTTGAACTGCTGGAGGACGATCTACTCCACGCGCAAAAAGCCCACGAAGGATTGGTGCGTGGCGGCGATCTGCAAATGGCCTGCTGGAACTACTATCCATCGCTTGCCGCCGCGCTGGACTGCGCGCCGACGCTGGAGAGCTACGCGGCGGAAATCAATGCCGCGCTCGCCTTTGCCGAACGCACCGGCAATGACTACGCTACCGCCACGTTCCTCAGCCACCGCCAACTGTTACGAGCGCTGCGTGGCGAGACCAATGCTCCCGGCAGTTTCACCGACGGCAGTTTCGACGAAGAGGCGCATCGTGCCGCGGTCAGCGCCAATACCTTGGCGGGCGGCTACTACCATGTCAATCGCGCCTTGGCGGCTGCGCTGTTCGACGACAATGATGAACTCGCCGTGCACGCCGCCGCGGCGATGTCGCTGGTGGTGTACATCGGTCACATGTATGGTGCGGCCCTGGCCCATCTGCTGCAAGCCTTGGCTTTGGCCCAGCGTGCCCACACCGCCGCTGCGGAGCAGCTTCCGGCGTTGTTGGCCGAGTTCGATGACCATCGTGATTGGCTGGCGCGCCGCGCTGCCGACGCGCCGGGCAACTTCAGGCACTTGCTGAAATGGCTCGATGCTGAGCGAGCCTGGGTTGTTGACGGTTTTCGGGACGCGGCGTGCGCTTTCGACGCCGCATTGCGCGAGGTCGATCCGCAACAGCGCCCCTGGCACCGGGCGCTGATCAGCGAACGTGCCGGCCGGTTCAACTTGGCCTATGGACTCGAGGATTGCGGACGCAAACTGCTGGCGCAGGCCAGCCGTTTTTACGAAGCCTGGGGCGCCAGCGCCAAAGTACGGCAGCTGGAAAATCGCTACACGTTTTTGAATAATGGTTCCCGCCCGCTTTGCCTGGAAGCCGGGCAAAGCGGCAAGACCGCCATCTCTGCCGGCAGTCTCGATCTGCTGGGTATTCTGCGGGCTTCCCATGTCCTCAGTTCGGAGACCAGCATGGCGCGACTTAAGGCACGCGTCGGCGCGCTGCTCGGCGAAATGACCGGCGCCACCTGCGTATTGCTCGTGCTGCGACAGGAGGAAGAGGAAGGCGGAGAATGGTTTCTATCGGCAGTGGCGGATGAGGACCTCATCCCGCTGGAGGAAGCCACTGCGCGCTGCCTGCTGCCGCTGACCGTGTTCCGCTACGCCGAACGTACCCGCGAAGCGCTGCTGATCGAAGATGCCGTGCGCGACGAGCGCTTCGCCCGCGATCCCTATCTGTCCGGGCTTGAATACTGCTCCATGCTGGCCGTTCCCATCCTCAACCAAGGCCTGTTGCGCGCCGTCCTGCTGCTGGAGAACCGGCTCAGTCGTGGCGCCTTCTCGGCCGGTCGACTCGACGCCATCATGCTCATCGCCGGACAACTCGCCGTCTCCCTCGACAATGCCTTGCTGTATGACTCGCTGGAGCGCAAGGTGATAGAGCGAACCAATGATCTCAAACTCGCCAACCTCAGGCTGGAGGCTCTGAGCATGACCGATTCGCTCACCGGCCTGGCCAACCGGCGCTGTTTCGATGACATGATCGCCGCCGAATGGCAGCGTGCGATACGGCCGCAAACATCCATTGGTGTCGCCATGATCGACATCGATCACTTCAAGCGTTACAACGACCGCTATGGACATCTGGGCGGCGACGAATGCCTGCGCCGCGTGGCCCGGGTGCTGCGCGACAGCGTTCGCGGCGGTAACGATCTGGTCGCGCGCTATGGCGGCGAAGAATTTATCATTGTGCTGCCCGGCGCCGACCTTGCCGCGGTCCTTCCGGTGGCCGAACGGGCGCGCGCTGCGGTCGAAGCGCTCAAAGAGCCGCATGAAAAATCCGCCTATGGCGTCGTCACCATCAGCGTCGGCATCGCCGCCATGGTGCCGACGAAACAAATAGATGCCGGAGCGCTCGTCCAGCGGGCCGACGCAGCGCTCTACCGCGCCAAGAAGAACGGCCGCAATCGGATCGCAGGCGACTAGGCACAACCGGTTGGCGCGGGGGCGATACGCTCGCTTCTCGGCGACGAACGGAATCAACGAATACCGTCCGCAAGCGCGTCGAAATGCGCGCCCGTCAAATCGAGAGCCCTCCTTCGACAGGCGCACGATACCGACTGGCGCACCGGCTGGGTTGCAGGAGCGCAGCGCGGGATTGAGGCCGGCGCTTCGTCGCCGGCCTCGGCGCTTTTACCCGCCGAGAAATTCCTTGGTCGCCGCCATTGCATCGACGCCGAACGATCCCTGGGTCACCGCCGTCGAACCGCCGTCCACCGGTAGCGCCACGCCGGTAATGAATGTCGACGAGTCGCTGGCGAGGAACACCGCAGCTTCGGCGATGTCGCGCGGCTGGCCGACGCGGCCGATGGGTTGCACCGAACCGAAGCGCTGGGCAAGGAATTCGAGGAATTCCTCGGCGCGTTCTTTCGGCACGCCGAACGCGTTGGGCATGATCGGCGTCATGATGATGCCGGGGCAGATGGCGTTGGAGCGGATGCCGAACGGGCCGAGTTCGGCGGTCGCCTGCCGCACGATGCCAATCACCGCATGCTTGGCGACGGTGTAGGCGGCGGCGCTCCAGCCGCCCTGTAGACCGGCGGCGCTGGAGGTGGAGATGATCGAGCCACCGCTGCCCTGCTTCTTGAATTGGTTCGCCGCATATTTGTGGCCTGACATCACCGAGCGGGCGAGCAGCACCATGGTGCGGTCGAAGCCTTCGGCGGAGAGGTCGGTCATCGGCGAGAAATCGCCGGGGGCGCCGGCATTGTTGAACATCGTGTCCAGCCGGCCGAAGCGGTCGACCGCCGTCTGTACCAGCGCGCCGATCGCTGCATCGTCGGTGACGTCGGTACGGACATACAGTACGTCCTTCGGGAAGCGCGCCTGGAGCGCCGCGCCCGCGGCATCTTGGATGTCGCCGACGACGACGCGGGCGCCTTCGGCAACGAACAGTTCGACGCTCGCCAGGCCCATGCCGCTGGTGCCGCCGGTGATGACCGCCACTTTTCCTTCGAGTCTTCCTGCCATTTTCGTCTCCTGTGTTTTGCGTTAGGGAAGTGCTGACTAAGTCCGTTCGCATTGAGCTTGTCGAAATGCGCGCGCGTAAAAATCAAGGGCTTCGACAAGCTCAGCCCGAACGGTGGGTGCTTGTTCAGTGTTCCGTCAGATGCTCCAAACAAAAAAGCGGACCGGGGTCCGCTTTTCCTTGCCGGCTACAACCTCAGGCCGCTTCCGGATAGTCTGCATAGCCCTTCTCGCCGCCGGCGTAGAACACGGCCATGTCCACCGGTGCCAGGGGAAGGCCTTCCTTCATGCGGCGCACCAGGTCGGGGTTGGGGATGAAGTTCTTGCCGAAGGCCACCAAGTCGGCCTGGCCGCGCTTGAGGACGGCCTCGGCCTTTTCCTGGTCGAAGCTGCCGCAGGCGATCAGCGCGCCGTTGTAGGCCTTGCGCAGCGCGGGCAGCAGCGGGTTGGTGTTGTCGTGGATCCAGTTTGTGCCTTGGTCGAACAGGTGCAGGAAGCCGATCTTGCGGCGTTGCAACTGGTCGGCGATGTAGGTGTAGGTGCCCAGCGGATCGGCGTCGGGGACCATGTCGTTGAAGTTGCCGTAGGGCGATTGGCGTACGCTGATGCAGCCCGGCGCATACACTTTGCTGACGGCGTCCACGACGTCTAGGGTGAGGCGGAAACGGTTTTCCAGCGAGCCGCCGTAGATGTCGGTGCGGTCGTTGAGCGTCGGGCAGCGGAACTGGTCGAGCAGATAGCCGTTGGCGGCATGGATCTCGACGCCGTCGAAGCCGGCCAGCTTGGCCATCCGCGCCGACTGGGCGAAGTCCTCGATAGTGGTCTTGATGTCGGCCAGGGTGGCGGCCACCGGCTGTTCGCAGGCGGCGATGGCGACACCGCCGTCCGGGCCGTTGATGAAAGTCTTGACCTTGGCGGTCTTGGCGGACACGCCGAGCGGCGGCAGACCGTTCAGGTTCAGGCTGGAATGGGCGATGCGGCCGACGTGCCAGATCTGGGCGAAGATTTTTCCGCCGGCCTTATGCACGGCGTCGGTGACGGCGCTGAAGCTTTCGGCATGGCGTTCGCTCCACAGTGCCGGGGTGTTCACATAGCCTCGGGCGCGGTCGGAAACGGGTAACGCTTCGGTGATGATCAGCCCGGCGCTGGCGCGCTGGGCGTAATACTTGACCATCAGCGGGGTCGCTACCGGGTCGGCATGGACAGCGCGGCAACGCGTCATCGGTGCCATCACGATGCGGTTGTTCAGGGTGAGGGTGTTGTTGCTGAAAGCGTCGAAGAGCATCTGGAACTCCGTTGAAGAGAAGGTGTACGGCGAGCCGGGGACTGAGTTTTAGCTTGCCAGCTTAGCGTCTGAGGTGGGACGCGGGAACTCCCAAGGCGGGGGGTTGGCGGTCAGTGCGATGTCGCGGTGAGCGCCGTGAAGGCGGCGGTCACTTCCGCCGGCGCCTGCACCAGTTCGATCAGCACGCCCTCGCCGCCGATGGGGAACTCGTCGTTGCCCTTGGGGTGGAGGAAGGTGATGTCGAAGCCGGCGGCGCCCTTGCGGATGCCGCCCGGAGCGAAGCGCACGCCCCGGGCAGCAAGCCATGCCACGGCCTGCGGCAGGTCGTCGATCCAGAGGCCGATGTGGTTCAGCGGCGTGGTGTGCACCGCCGGCTTCTTTTCCGCATCGAGCGGCTGCATCAAATCCACTTCCACCTTGAACGGGCCGCTGCCGATGGCGCAGATGTCCTCGTCCACGTTTTCCTTCTCGGAGACGAAGTTGCCGGTGACGTCGAGGCCGAACATGTCGACCCAGAGGGTTTTCAGGCGGTCCTTGGAGGGGCCGCCGATGGCGATCTGCTGGACGCCGAGGACGCGGAAGGGACGTGAAGTCATGGGATGCCTTGGTTGCGGTTAATGGTTTGAAGTATTCGCTGGTGCCGCGCCGGGAGCGAACCGGGCGCGCAGCCAGCGCCCGGCATTTTCCGCCCAAACGTAGAAAAGGGGAATGAAGAAGGTGGCGACGAAAGTGGCGGCGAGCATGCCGCCGACGACCCCGGTGCCGATCGAGTGCCGGCTGTTGGCGCCGGCGCCGCTGCTCAGCGCCAGCGGCAGGACGCCGAAGATGAAGGCCAGCGAGGTCATCAGGATCGGGCGGAAGCGCAGTCGCGCCGCTTCCTTGGCTGCGTCCAGCACCGCCATGCCTTCCCTGACCCGGTGCGAGGCGAACTCGACGATCAGGATCGCGTTCTTCGCCGATAGACCCACCTGGGTGATGATGCCGATCTGTAGATACAGGTCGTTGTAGAGGCCACGGCCCCAGGTCGCCACCAGCGCACCGAACACGGCGAAGGGCACCGGCAGGATCACTGCGACCGGCAGCGTCAGGCGCTCGTACTGGGCGGCGAGGATGAGAAACACCATCAGGATCGCCAGCAGGTAGATGCCCGCGGTGCTGGACTCGGTCTGCTTTTCGAGAAAGGCCTGGGTGGACCAGGACAGGGTGTAGCCCTCGGGCAGGTGCTCGCGTGCCAGCTGCTCCATCACCGCCAGGGCCTGGCCCGAGCTGTAGCCCGGGGCCGGGCCGCCGAGCAGGCGTGCGGCGGGGAAGCCGTTGAAGTGCTCGACGGCGTCCGGGCCGGTGACGATCTGCGAATCGCCCAGCGCGGTGAGCGGGATCGGCCGCCCCTGCTGGCTGCGCACGAAGACGTGGCGCAGGTCTTCGGCGTGGGCGCGGTAGCGGGCGTCGGACTGCATCTGCACGCGATAGACGCGGCCCTCGAAGTTGAAGTCGTTGACGTAATAGGCGCCGAAGGTGCTCTGCAAGGTGGAGAAGATGTCGTCCACCTTGACGCCGAGCTGCTTGGCGCGCTCGCGATCGATGTTCAGGCGCAGTTGCGGCACCTGGGCGGAAAAGGTGGTGAACACGCCGACCACTTCCGGACGCTGTGCGGCGGCGGCGGCCAGCTTCGCCGTCGCCGCTTCCAAGGCCTTGTAATCGGTGCCGCTGCGCGACTGGACGAAACCCTCGAAGCCGCCGGTGGCGGAAAGCCCTTCGATCGGCGGCGGATTGGCACCGTACACCACCGCATCCTTGATTTGCTCGCCGAGGGCGAACACCTGGCCGACCAGGGTCGGCGCCTGCATTGACGGGTCACGCCGCTCGTCCCAGTGCTTGAAGCAGATGAAGGAGACGCCACTGTTGGTGCGCGGCAGGAAGGAATAGGGATCGAAACCGGAGAAGGAGGTGGAGCTATACACCGCCGGATGGGCGGCGAAGTTCGAGTCGATGCGCTTCATTACCGCATCGGTCCGCTGGAGCGAGGCCGCCGGCGGCAGGAAGGGCAATGCCAGCATGTAGCCCTGGTCCTCATCCGGCAGCAGCGCCGTCGGCATGATGCGGTTGATCTGCCAGGTGGCGCCAAAGACGATGGCTACCAGCGCCGCTGCCAGCAGGCCGCGCCGCAGCAGAAAACCGACCCCGCGCACGTAGCCCCGCGTCATGCCCTCGATGGCGGCGCTGATGCGCCGGAAGCGCGGGCGTTCTGGATGAGCACCGGGTTTCAGCAGCGCGGCACAGAGCGCGGGTGTCAGCGTCAGGGCGACAAAACCGGAAATCACCACGGCCACGCTGAGGGTGACGGCGAACTGGCGATACATCTCGCCCACCAGGCCGCCGAGAAAGGCCACCGGCAGGAATACGGCGCTGAGCACGAGGACGATGGCGACCAGCGGGCCGGTCACTTCCTGCATCGTCAGATGGGTCGCCTCGCGGGCGCCCATGCCGTCTTCGCGCATGTGGCGTTCGACATTCTCCAGTACCACGATGGCATCGTCCACGACGATGCCGATGGACAGCACCATGGCGAACAGCGTGGCGAGATTGATGCTGGTGCCGAGCAGGTACATGCCGGCGAAGGAGCCGATCAGCGATACCGGCACGGCGAGGCAGGGAATCAGCGTGGCGCGCCAGTTCTGTAGGAACAGGAAGACGACGAGGACGACCAGTACGATGGCTTCGCCGAGGGTCTTGAATACCTCCTTGATCGCTACGCGGACGAACCAGGTGGTATCGAACGGAATCATCCAGCGCAGGCCCTGCGGGAAGCGGTCGTCGAGCTGCTCCATGCGCTCCCGCACCGCATCGGCGATTTTCAGCACGTCGGCGCCGGGGCGCGGGAAGATGCCGACGGTCAGCGCCGGCTTGGCGTTGACCGTGGTGTTGACGCTGTTGTCGCGGGAACCCATTTCGACCCGCGCCACATCGCGCAGGCGTACCAGCGTGCCGTCCGGTTTGGCACGGACGACGATGCGGCCGAATTCCTCCGGGCTCGACAGGCGGCCCTGGGTGGTGATGTTCATCGACAGGTCCACCCGCGTCGGCATCGGTTCGTCGCCGACGCGGCCGGTGGCGAATTGGGCGTTCTGCTCGCGGATCGCCTTCGATACATCGTCCGGCGTCAGGTCGAGCTGGGCCAGCTTGTCCGGCTGCAGCCAGACGCGGATCGAGTATTCCTTGGCGCCGTAGGCATCGACCGAGGCGACGCCGGGGATGCGCCGCAGTTCATCAACGATGTTGATCAGCGCGTAGTTGGAAATGAACTGGTCGTCGTAGCGGCCGTCGGGTGCATCGAGGGTGATGTACTGCACTGCCGTCCAGTTGAGCTTGCGCACCACCACGCCCTGGCGCCGCACTTCTTCGGGCAGTAGCGGCAGCGCCGCCTGCACCCGGTTTTGCGTGTTGATCACCGCGAGGTCGGGGTTGGTGCCGATGGCGAAAGTGAGCACCGCCTGTAGGGTGCCGTTGGGCATCGAACCCGAGCGCAGGTAGAGCATGTCCTCGGTGCCGTTGAGTTGCTGCTCCAGAGGCGCGGCGACGGTTTCCGCGACCACGTCGGCGCTGGCGCCGGGATAGGCCGTGGCGACTTCCACCGTCGGCGGCAGGATGTTCGGGTAGAGCGAGATCGTCAGTCCGCGCAGGGCGGCGAGACCGGCGATGACGATGAAAATCGAGACCACGCACGCGAACAGCGGGCGGTCGATGAAATGCCGGGAAATCACTTCGTCTGCTCCGTGGCCTTCTTTTCCTTGGCGGGTTCCTTTGCCGGGCCGCCCGGCGGATCGGTAATGTCAACCACCACGGCTTTCACCGCCGCACCCGGCTGCACCTTGAGGATGCCGTCGGAAATGAGGCGCTCGCCTGCCGCCAGTCCTTCGGCGACTTCCACCAGATTACCGGCGGAGAGACCGAGTTTCAGCGGCCGCGGCTGGGCCTTGTTGTCCTTGTCCACCACCCAGCCCATGGCTCCCTCGGGCGTATGCAGTACCGCCCGCGCCGGTATGTAGATTCCGGGTGGCGAGGAGAGACCGTCCACGCGGGCGACGACGAACTGGCCGGGGGCGAGGCGGACGTTCCTGTTTTCGTACAGCGCGCGCGCGGCGACGGTGCCGCTGTCCGCATCGACGCGGGTTTCGAGAAATTCGAGTTTCGCCGCTTCGGCGATTTCGCCCTTGCTGCCCGGCGCCAGGCGCACGCTGACGGGGCCCCTCTTCATCGCGGCGCGAACCCGCTGCGCTTCCGGTTCCGGCAGGGCGAAGTCAATGTAGAGCCGGTCGGACTGGACCAGGGTGGTGAGCAGACTGCTCGCCGCACCTGCTTCCACCAGGCTGCCTTCGGAGCGCGATTCGCGGCCCGTGATGCCGGCGATCGGCGCGCGCACTTCGGTATAGGCCAGATTCAATTCACCCTGGCGCAACGCGGCGCGCGCCGCATCGGCGGAGGCTTGCGCCGATGCATGGGCGGCGACCGCGGCATCGCGGTCGCGGCGGCTGATGAAGCCCTTGCCGAAGAGGGTGACCAGGCGGTCGCGTTGCTCGGTGGCCTCGGCCAGACGCGCCTTCTCCATCGCCTCCAGTCCGCGCAGGCGTTCCACTTCGGCGATGAACGATGCCGGGTCGATCTTGAACAGCAGGGCGTTGGCAGCAACATGGTCGCCTTCGCGGTAGTAACGCTTGAGCAGGATGCCCGAGACGCGAGCATGGACTTCGACCTCGCGCTCGCCCCGGGTCCGCGCCGAATATTTGAGATCGAGCGGGATCGGCTGCACGGCCGTCACCACCACATTGACTTCAGGCGTCGCTGGCGGTGGGGCATCGCCGCCACTACAGGCCGCGAGCGCGATGGCGACCAAGGCCGACGCCGCAAGGGAATTCCAGCGGGGTGCGCCTGAGCGGGCCCCGAGCCTCCTCCGATTCATTTTTTCTCCTTGCGGTTTTTGCACTGACCTGACCGCACTTTGCCACAAGCCGGACGTTCGGCGGAAGCCCGATAAACCCGCAGCATTGCCCTGGGAGGGGCAGCAGGAGGGGGAGGGGTACAGAGGTGGAGTGCCTATTGCTACGGGCGGAGCTTTGCGACTATGCTGCGCGGGCGAGTATCGGCAGGATTGCCGCCACCAAACAAATTCCGAGGAGAACCAAACCCATGAATTCAGTATCCACCGCCACGCATCCGGGCACGGTCGCCGCTACGGCAACCAAAACCACGTCCGCCAGCCCCTATTTTTCATGGCGCCTGTGCACCTGGGCGGCGCCGGTTTTTCTGGCTGGCTTCATCGTTTTTTGGGCGATTCTCGGTTTCAACCTGCCGCCCATCGCGCCGGGGATGTCGATTGGTGATCTACAGGCCCACTATGCCGAGAACAGCACGCGCATCCGTTTCGCCATGGTGATGAGCGTGTTCTTCGCTCCGCTCTACTTTGTCTTCAGCGCCGTCATCTCGCGCGTCATGCAGAAGATCGAAGGTCGCGCGGACGGCCCGCTGCCGATCGTCGAACAAATGGGCGGCGTGGTGACCACCGTCGTCATCCTGATCGGTTGCGTCTGCTGGATGGCGGCGGCCCATCGCATCGACGAACGGACGCCCGAGATCACCCGCATCCTCCACGACTTCGGCTGGCTGTTCTTCGATACCACCTATATGGCAACCACCGTGCAGGCCTTCGCCGTGGCCATCACGATTCTCTGCGACAAGCGCAGCGAGCCGCTGCTGCCGCGCTGGCTGGCGTGGTACTCGATCTTCACCGGCGCGGTGTTCCTCCCCGACACCCTGCTGCCGTTCTTTTTCACCGGCCCCTTTGCCTGGAACGGACTGTTCAACTACTGGGTCGGTTTCAACGCCTACTTCCTCTGGATCATTTTGTTCTGCATTTACATCTTCAAGGCCATCGACCGGATCGAACGCGAAGAAGCCGTAGCGGCCTGAGCATAGCGATTGGACCGAACGCTGCCGGCGCGACCCGTCGGCAGCGTTTTGCGTTTACGGCCGCTGAAATTCTTCGGCGCCGCCCGCCAAGGGGGAACCGTTCATGAATCATCCCGCCACGCAGCGCGAACTCGTGCCGGATGCGTCCGGCGACATCACGGTCCATCCGCGCATGTGCCCGATCTGCGAGGCCAATTGCGGCCTGCTGGTCGCGGCCGACAGGCGCAGCAAGAAGCTGATCGGCATTCGCGGCGACGACAAGGATCCGCTGAGCCAGGGCTTCCTCTGTGCCAAGGGCTACGCCTGGACCGAACTGCATGAGGACCCCAATGTCATCAAGACGCCGCTGATCAAGCGCAACGGCGAGTTTGTGCCGGCGACATGGGACGAGGCGCTCGACTTGGTCGGCGAACGGTTGAACGCGATCCGCCAGAAGCACGGCGCAAATGCCGTCGGCTTCTACATCGGCAATCCGATTGCGCACAAGCCGGGGCTGTTGTTCTACGCGCCGGCGGTGCTGGAAAAGCTGGCGAGCTGCAATGTGTTCTCGGCCAGCAGCGTCGACACCAATCCGAAATTCCTCGCCTCGGCGCTGATGTACGGCGACTGCTCGGCGGTGGCGATTCCCGATGTGGACCGCACCGATTTCTTCGTCATTCAGGGCGGCAACCCGGTCGTCTCCAACGGCAGCCTGCTCACTGCGCCGGGCATGGCCAAGCGCATCAAGGCGATTCGCGCGCGCGGCGGCAAAGTGGTGGTGATCGATCCGCGGCGCACCGAGACGGCCGAGATCGCCGATCAGTACATCGCGATCCGGCCGGGGACCGATGCCTGGTTCCTGCTCGCCGTCGTCCATCAGCTTTTCGCCGAAGGCCTGGTGCGGCTGCGCGGCTTAGAGGGCAGGGTGCGCGGCGTGGAAACGGTTCAAGCGCTGGTGGCCGAGTATTCGCCCGAGCGGGTGACGTCGATTTGCGGCGTTCCGCCCGCGGTGATTCGCCAGCTCGCGCGCGACTTCGCCGCGGCCGATGCCGGCGCCTGGTACGGCCGCTTCGGCGCCTGCACGCAGCGCTTCGGCACGCTGGTCAGCTGGCTGCAGGACGTCATCAACGCGCTCAGCGGCAATATCGACCGCCCCGGCGGCGTGATGTTTCCGGCCGGCTTCATTCCCTCGCTCGCCTTCAACGACAAGATCGTCGGCGACGTGGTGCCGGTGAACCGTTGGCAGTCGCGCGTCAGCGGCTATCCTGAGTTTGCCGGCCTGCTGCCGACGGCGGCGCTGCCCGAGGAAATCCTCACCCCCGGCGACGGCCAGATCCGCGCTTTTATCACCATGGCCGGCAACCCGGTGCTGTCCACGCCGAATTCGCAGCGTCTCTCCAAGGCTTTCGACAGCCTGGAATTCATGGTTTCGCTCGACATCTACGTGAACGAAACCACCCGCCACGCCGACGTGATTTTGCCCAGCCCGCCGCATGCGATGCATTCGGACTATCCGTTGTTCTATGTCTATCTTTCGGTGCGCAACGTGCCGAAATGGGGTGAGCCGATCTTCCCGCTGGAGGAAGGGCAGCGCCACGACTGGCAGATCCTGCAAGGCATCGCCGCGCGCATCGGCGGTGTGCCGGCGGAGGACCTGGAAGAGGCGCAGTTGCAGGCGATGATCAAGAAATGCATTGCCGAAGGCCGCCATCCGCGCGCCCGCGAGGTGGACCCGCTTGCCGCACGCGCGGCCTTGGGCAATGAGCCCGGCCCCGACCGGCTCTACGATCTGTTGATCCGCACGGGCCGTTTCGGCGATGCGTTCGGCCTCGACCCGGCGGGTCTGAATCTGCAAAAACTCAAGCAGCAGCCCCACGGCATCGACCTGGGGCCGATGGTGCCGAACCTCGACGAAGTGCTGGCGACGCCGGACAGGAAGATCGATCTTGCGCCCGCCTACATCGTCGCCGATATGGAGCGGCTGCGCACCGCGTCGGCGGAATACGGCCGGCCCGGCACACTGATGATGATCGGCCGCCGCGAGCCGCGCACCAACAACAGCTGGACGCACAACCTGCATGTGCTGGCGAAGGGGCGCAACCGCTGCACGGCGCTGTTGCATCCAGCCGATGCGGCGCGCCTCGGGCTCGCCGACGGCGATCGGGCGCGCGTGTCCACGGCGGTGGCCAGCATCGAGATTGCGGTGGAGCTGACCGAGTCGATCATGCCCGGCGTGGTGTCGATTCCCCACGGCTGGGGCCACGACGAGGAGGGCACCCGGCTCGACATCGCCCGCCGCAATCCGGGCGCCAACTTCAACAAGCTGGTGGACGAGCGCGTGATCGACGTGCCCTCGGCCAACGCGGTGCTCAGCGGCGTTGCGGTGACGGTGGAGGCTGTCTCCGGCGGCTAGTGTAGCGTTCTATTCTTGATGGAACTTATACAAATCAGGTGTCTCCAATGCTGTAATTCATCACAGCGAGGAGAGGGCGAGTGCGAGTTGCTGCGGAGATTGTGTTGAGCGAGGAAG
>Ga0172380_10005264_pt1 | contig 15843 bp, 11 predicted proteins | sample Leawe162metaG_FD_119747 | JGI IMG/M metagenome (GOLD analysis project Ga0172380, IMG submission 119747) | Leachate microbial communities from a municipal landfill in Southern Ontario, Canada - Leachate well 162 metaG | ecosystem: Engineered > Solid waste > Landfill > Unclassified | place...
ACAGCAGCCAGCCCGCCTGCCCTGCAGTCGATGCCCATAATGCCGACTGCCAGGTCGTGCCCCAGCCGCCAGGCGTTATCGAGTCATGCTGGCAGGCGATCGAGCGGATCTGCCACTTCGCATATGAGAGCAGCTCCGCACGCGTTATTGCGTTGACCGTCTTCCAATTGCTGGTGGTCAGCATGATCGCGGCCGCAAGTGCGACATTCGCCGATCGCCTGACTGACTCCTCAATGCTCTTGTGGGTATTGATGACGTCGTAATAGGGATACGTCACCTGACTGGCGACTCGCTTGGTCAGGTCATTCGTGATCGAGAATCGCAGTCCGTCCTGGACTGTCGCGAGGATCTCGGGCATTCCCGGCGACTTGGCATTGCCGTGGAGATCGGCCGCTGGCCGCACCCGTGCCGCCAGTTCAAGTGCTCGCTTCTCAGAGGTTGGCGTCGCTGTCGGGCAGCTGGCGATGCCGGTGGCCCGAGTTCCCACCAGAGCGGTCGCCCCGCTGGGCACCGGGAAGACCTCGTTGAACGGCTTGCTCAGTCTCTTCAGGGATCGACTCAGGATCCAGGTGGAGCTATCGCGCACCACTCCTGGAGTGTCAGTGCCGTCGCCATTCCAGTCTCCGACGACAGGCACATCCGTGGGCAGCCCGTACAGGAAGCTGACGACACCGTACTTCTCCTGCGGGTGCAACTCCAGGGTTGCACCCGGATCGAGCTTGATGTCCTTCCTCTTGACGACGCCGGAAACCCTGAGCATCCACGTTCCATCCGTGCGAACGACCCCGAGGTCGTCGACCCCGTCGCCGTTCCAGTCTCCGACCACTGGCCTGTCACCGGCTTGCCCGAATTGCACGGTCGCGGTCTTGTCCTTGTCGCCGTTGTACTGCCACAGCCAAGTGCCATTGCGATAGAACCCGACATCGGGCTCACGATCCTTGGTCATATCGCCCACGACGGGGACATCGCCGGGCTGGCCCGCGAACATCGTCACTGCCTTCCATGCCGGCGTCTTGCCGATGACCGTGTCAGTTGCATACCAAACGCCCGAGTCATAGCGCCCCGGAGTTGCAATGCCATCACCATTCCAATCGGCCATCAACGGCGTGCCAGATGAAGTCGCAGCAGTGGAGTGAACCGAGGCGGCCCGCATCCGCGGGCCTGAACCGACAAGGAACGCACCGGTCGCAAGATTGCCGACAGCTGGCACCGAGACCGGATGGTCACGCACGGTGTACTTGCCCACCGCCGGGAGCACGGGAAGTGGTGGAGCCGGCAGCATCCGCGATGCTGCCTGGGCAGGCACCATCGCGCCGACAACGGACAGGACAGTGGCGCCGACAAGGACAGGTGAGATCAATGAGCGCGACTTCACGCGCCGGGTGGCCTTGGTCATTGCAGCGAGCACTCCTGGCACAGGAGTGACGAACGCATCGGCACTTTCACGAGCGTCACCTGATTCGGCAGTGACTTCTTCAACGCCTGCAACTGCTCACCGGAAACCGTTCGGAACCAGTAGATGGCCATGTGCATGTCCGGGTGCGTCGCCAGCGCATTCATCACGTACGTCTTCGCATTCTCGTCGTAGGGGAAGGGAGGAAGGCTGAGGTAGAACGTCTGCTGATCCTTGCTCATGACCCCACTCAGGCTGGCCAGCCAGAGATTGGGAAGGTTGCCCGAGCCATCCCAGAGCAACGGCATGTCCTGGGGGTAGGGAACCGCCGCAAGCGCAGCGCTGACAATCGCCTCGCCGACCAGAGAGTTCTCGGCGCTCGCCAATCGCTTGGAACCCGCGGCGATACCTGGCGCTGCGGTGAAGCCGTCCTTGAACTCTGTTGGCTGCAGCCCGATGTAGCCGAAGGCCGATACTCCCAGCGCAAGTGCGATAAGCGCCGCCAACCACCGTTCGAATCGGTTCGCCGCGACCGATGCGATCACGAGGACTACGCCCACGGCCGCCATTGCCGCAAGGGTCGGGGCGGCGAACAGCAGCGCTGAGTTGAGGGTCTTCAGGACGTAGTAGCTGTTGAGCCAGGAGATCCTTGCCGAGCGCGCGCTGAGCACCGCGAGTGCAAGGAACGGCAGGATCGCCAACGAAGGCCCGGCTACTGCAACGGCCAGGGGACTGTGTCGGCGCCTGATGAGGATGAGGGCCAGCAGGGCGAGGACAACCGGTGCCGCGAGGGCGAGACCTACATTGAACGGGACCATCCCCGAGCTGACTGCCCCGAGATCTTGGGTGAAGCTGCCGGTGTCAGTGCCGGACACGTTCACGATCGCCCTGGTCTGCATGTACGTCGTGCCCGCAACCAGCAGCACGGTTACGATCGCCCACACCAGGCCCAGCCACCTCTTGCGCTGCGAGAGTGCGATCAGAACAACAACTCCCGCAGGAGCGATGCCGAGCACGAGCGGGGTCCAAAGGCCGATGACAGCGATGGAACCCAGCGGGACGAGCAGCCAGCCGATATCACGCGCGCTGTTGAGGCTGCGGCTGGCCAGATAAGCGGTGGATGCGGTGATGGCAACCGCCATGACGAAGTTCGTGAACCCCGCATTGAACAGCCCTGTGGGACTGCCAAGCAGTGCGAAGGCAGCGAAGGCAGCGATCGCGGACACCGTTGCGAACCGCACCAACGCGGAGCGTCCGGGCGCGAATGCCTGGGCAAGGCGCTTGGCGATGTCACCCGCTATCCAGGCAAGAGTGCCGATGCTCAGCGCGAAACTGATCGCAGTCCACTGCACATAGGGCCACAGCAGTCCGATGCGATCGAGCTTGACCGCCTGAGTCGCCTGGGTTGCAAGCGCCCAAAGCGTGGTGTGCAGCGACGGATACCACTGATTCCAGGCGATCGACCCATCCAGGGTCGGCCAGGTCGTCTTGCCCACTTCATAGGTGTTGGCGAAGGGGACGAAGTGGCCTTGGTTGTCCCAGCCCGTGAAGAACAGCCCGCTGACGATCTCGAACGCACTGGCCCCGATGTAGGCGCTCATCATCCAGAACGCGATGACCGCGACGAGGAGGCCCACCAGCACATCTGCAATCACCGGCTTGGGCACGGGCGCATGCTTCCTGAACCGCGGTACGTGCCTGAGCGCCATTGCTGCGATCACGAGCACTGCAAGGCCAATGCGCGCACTGGTCTGCGTGACAGGGACACCGCTGCCGCGGGGGATCACGATGGCAACCAACCCTGCAGTGACAAGGACACTGATGATGGCCCGCTCGGTCAGGGTCCTGCCCCAAGGGGGTGCGATCATCAGCAGCACAACGGCGGCAATGAAACCAACGGGCGGCAGCAGCCAGAGCAGCACGATGGCAGCGGCGGCCGATGCAGTGAGAGCAGCCTCAGGGCGCTTCATCAACTGCCCTTCTGCATGTTCACGACAACCGTCACGGGCCGATCCTGCACAGCACTGACCTCAGCCGTCTGCCCGTTCACGCTCATGCCATCAGTCTCAACTGGGTTCCACCCTGCGGGAGCAGTGACACGCACAGTGATCGTTGACGCCTTGAAGAGCGACTGGGGATCGGCGAGCAAGCTGTAGGTCAAGGAGCCGTTGGTGCTGAAGGTTCCCGCGGGGAGGTCGTAGCTCTCGGACACTGTTGACACCGCACCCGGTGCCGTCCATCCAACGATGCGAACGAGCTTCTGGTTGAAACCATCATTCACATACCCGTGACCGAACTGCTGATGATTCTTGAACGGACGCACGGCGAAGCCCGCCGGATAGATCGTCTGCATATTCTGCGCAGCGTTCGGCACATACATGATGTACGCAGCCTTCAGCCAACTCGTCTCGTAGCCGATGCGCTCGGGCGGACCCTCGGGGCGATCCTTCGGAGTGGCATTCGTCAGGATCACATCCTGAGTCACGTGCGCCGAGCCATCGGCGTTGATCGACGCATTCACGACGACGCGGCGCTCCTGGAACACATCGACCTTGCTCTGATTGCCATTCTGCGTGTAGACCGCCGACCAGTCCCCGGTGGCTGGTGCCGTAACAGTTCCGCCGGCTCCACTTCGGATGATGACCGATTCGAATTCCGGCTTTGCCATCCACACCTGGAAGTGGCGGCCGGGAGCAGTCTTGGCGACCGCCTTCGCAGCCGTCACCAGCTCATCACCGGAGAGCAGCTTCGCAAGCAGCTGATCCAGCAGTTCCTGATTGGCCTTCTGCCGGGCGACTGCATCGGCCTGACCGAACTTCTGGTAGGCGTCAACGAGCAGGATCTGGCCCAGCTTGTCACCCGTGACCTCGCCGTACGCCGCCGACTGAATTGGCCCCATCGCGTTGAGCACAGAGCCGATCGCAGTCAGGTCGATCGTCACCACGCCATCAACCTGCGGATAGTTGCCGCCCTGCCAGGCCCCGGCCATCTCCCGCGCGCTGTAGAGCATGCTCGGATGGGTATTGGTCACCACCATCGGCTGGAATCGAGGATTCGCGTCAAAGAACGGGTTGCCCGAAGGGCCCCACCACTGAACGGGTGCATTGAGCGGAGGGAACAATTCTGTGCTCGTCTGACCCTTGATCGGGATCGTGATGCGTCCTTGGTCGAACTCGACGAGGATCAGCGTCAGTGGCGCGCCACCCGAAGCGCGCATCTCGGCCTGGTTCCCGATGGCGATGAGATAGCGCTTTGGCCCATTGGCGCCGAGGGCATCGGGCAGCTGTGGCGCAAGGTCGACCAGGGCCTTCATGGCCTCCTGAATGGGCGCGATCGTCGTCAGGCCCTTGGCCTGCACGGAAGCAAGAGGACCGGACAGCGGCCCATTGGCCTGGATCGCCTCAAGGTTGTCGTAGGTACTGGAGATGCCGACGTCAATCGATTTCACCCGTGGTGGGAGAGCCTTGAGCGCATCGACGTCGATGGCTCCGTTGTTGAAGATCTTCGCGGCACCTGATTTTCCCGAGAGGTCGCCGAAGAGGGTGAGCATGTCACCGGTACTGGTGGTGATGTTCTCGGTTGCCGTCGCCAGCCGCTGCCAGTTGTGGACGGCCGAGTTGATGCCTGGCACCCAGCCGAGCACGGTCATATTGAACCCATGGGCAGAGTCACTGACCTTGACGGCCGCAGTCTGCACTTGTGAGAAGTCGGCCTGCGCCGCCTCGTACTCGCCATTGGAGATCTGGTCGGCGGCGCTGGTCAGGCTGGTTTGAAAGGACCGTGCACCAGTGCCGAGGGAGACGAGCGATGTGAAGACGGAGACCTGCAGCCAGCAGACCGCTATACCCACGATGATTCCCGCTGCAATTCCGAGCCAGACGCGCGGAGATACACGGGACACTTGGTGAGTATAGGTAAAGACGGGCAAATCCCCTTGCGATCAATCCCGTCGTGATGCGATTGAGACCACCTCAGTAGGCGCCATCACCCACGAGCACTGCCTTGACCGTCTTGGCCACGATGACCAGGTCGAGCGCAGGGGACCAGTGTTCGACGTAGTCGAGGTCCAGGCGCATCCGCTCATCCCAATCAACGTCCTTGCGACCCGACACCTGCCACAGGCCGGTCAGCCCCGGCTTGGTCAGGTGACGCCGGTGATCGGCATCGCCAAGGAGGGGCAGCTCGTCGACCAGCACCGGACGGGGACCGACCATGGACATGGTGCCACCGAGCACGTTGATGACCTGCGGAGTCTCGTCGATCGACCAACGACGCAGGAAGCGACCGAAGGGCGTGATGCGCGGGTCACGGCGGTAGCGCGTTGCGATGTTCTCATCCGGATTGCCGATGATCGCAGCGCGATGCTTGTCGGCCCCGACGTACATGGTTCGGAACTTGGCGACCTGAATCAGCTCGCCACCGCGGCCGACCCGCTCCTGGAAGTAGAACATCGGTCCGCGGCTGGTGAGCTTCACGCCGACTGCCGCGACGAGCATGAATGGCAGGAAGACCATCGACAGGATCACTGCGAACACCAGGTCGAAGGCACGCTTGATGGCCCGCTTGGGCCCAGTGAGGTGGGGTTCGTCAAGGTGCAGCAGCGGCAGATCGGCAGCCATGCGCATCGTGACGCGCGGACCGGCAACGTCACCGACGGCAGGTGCGACGAGCAGATCGACCCGAGGACCTTCCAGCCTCCAGGCCAGGCGTTGGACCACCCGAGGCCCGATCGCCGGCGATCCGGCTATGGCGACAGTGTCGGCGTCTTCCAGGGCGATGACTGCCATGACCTCATCAAGCCAGTTGTCGAGTTCATCCTCACCGATGCCGGCCGACGGCTCCTGAAGGTCGTCGACGACGGTGAAACCGGCAACGGGATCACGATCGAGCATGTCGATGATCTCTGACTTCTGGGGCTCGGCACCGATCACGACAGTGCGATGCAGGAAGTGGCCGTAGCGACGCTCATGGCGCAACCACGAACGCAGGATCCACCGCACTATGAGCAGCAGGATGAGGCCCACGACGAAGGTGATGAGGACGAACCCGCGGGAGAGATCGAGCTTGAGCGCGAACACCACGATGGCGACCGCACCGAACACCGTGGCCGAGGCGGAGACCACTCGCTTGAACTCCTCGGAGCCCACGCCGAGGATGCGCGTGTCATATGCGCCTCGCAGGGCCATGACCGCCATCCACGACAGGACCATGATGACAACGAGTGATACATAGGTCGGGTCGTTGATCTCGACATTGAACGGAATCGCCCAGCGAAGGATGAACCCGGTGATGCCGGCAACGGTGATCGCGACGAAGTCCCAGATGACAGCGCGCGTGGCGTAGACGCGCAGGGGATCTCGACGCAGATGCGGCTGGTCGCGACGCGAGTGGGCCGAGGACCAGCCGATGCGCGCCGGCGTGCGCAGGTGCTGGGTGGCGTCAGCGGGCAGGGAGCCGTCCTGGGTCACCTCATGCGTCATGACACCTCCCGCTGTTGCCCCAACGCTAGCAGCGCTGGACCGAGGTGAGCCGAACCCGAGGACTCGGCTCACCTCAGCCACGCTCAGGACTGAAGGTAGATCCGGACCGGAATCTCGGTGAGCGTGACCTGCGAGCCGCCAGCCACCTGAGAGCACTTGGCCGCTGGGTCGCACAGGAGCGTGCTGCCCTCAGGCGCTGTGTAGGCGGCAGTGCCGGTATTGGCCCAGGCCACTACCGACTTCTGGCCTGCCCGCGTGAAGTTGCAGACGACCGAGTCACCGGTCTCGGTGCACCCTTCGAAGCTCGATCCCACGACCCAGTTCTCCAGGGCGAAGAATCCCTGCTCGGCTGGGGCACCCGGATAGGCCTGGATCCCGAGAAGGGCATAGGGCTTCTGGGTCCAGATGTACCAGTACGAACGCGCCAGTCCATAGCGCAGGTCGTCGATGTAGGTGCGCACCACCCAGCCGGCTGCCTTCTCGCCCTTGATCTTCTGCGCGGGGATGGTTCCGGGACCGGCAAGACCGTAGTTCAGCTCGGTGTCCCAGATCGGCAGCGAAGCAGGCGCACCCGCCTTGGCGATTGCCGTCTTGGCCATCTTGATGAGCTCGCCGCGGGCCACAGGATCCCCATCGGCCTTGGGATACGTGTGCATCGCCAGCACGTCGACGGGCCACTTCAGCTTCGCCAGCTCGGCGAGGTACTTGGTGGCGAAGCCGTCGAATGCTGACTTCAGGCGCAAGGCCGGGGATGCCGACACCACGAGGGCTGCCGGGTCATTTGCCTTGATGATGTCGTAGGCGCGCTTGGTCATCTCGGCCAGCTGCGCCGGGGTGCCATTGAAGAACATCTTGAGATTGGCTTCGTTCCAGATCTCGTATGAGGTGATGCGTCCCTTGTACCGCTGGACGACCTGGGCGACCCAGGTATCCCAGTCGGCCATGTTCTTGGGAGCGCTGTTGGCACCCGGATACGGCGGGTACACCGGGCTGGTCACCTTCGAGGCAGCCCAGCTCGGCGTCGTGCCGAGCACCATCAGGATGTCCTTCATGCCCTTGGACTCGGCATTGGAGACGGCGCCGTCGAGATTGTGCCACTTGTACTTGCCCCGGCTCAGCTCGATCTGCGACCAGGCAGTGCCGTTGTCCCAGAGCCGAAGGGACCCGAAGGGAGCAGACGGCCAAGCCTCAACCTCAACACCCTCGACCTGCATGCCCACCAGGGCCGCAGGTACCGCATTGGCATCTGGCCCGGTCGAACTGGTCGACCCGCCAGTGTCCGAGCCACCCCCGCCGCAGGCGGCCAGGAGTGTCGCGACTGCGAGTGCTACTGCACCGAAGGCAACTGATGTACGGCGTTTTTGGCTGAGGTTCCGAACCATAGAGGCATGCTCCCAATCGTGACTTTGGTGCCGGTCGATACAGCGCTGCACTGGTTCAGTGCATCACATTGGACTGCTACGCCAGCCGGGACAGTGTACGTGCCACTTCCCGTCGTGGCCCAGGCGACAACTTCAGGATTGTTGTTGTCTCCGAGTTGGCAGAGATTCACTGCTCCGCTCGTGCAGCTGTAGAAGGAGCCATTGAGCCATTTCTCCACCGTCTGGAAGGCAGTGGCAGCAGGGGTCCCGTCATTCATCGTGATACCGACTCGCCCATCAGCCTGGTTCCAGAAGTACCAGTACGAGCGCGAGACGCCCAGTCGGACGTTGTCGAGATAGGTCTGCGCGACGTATGCGGCTGAATCGGCCACTCCCAGCTGTCGGCCCGGAATTCTTCCCGGCCCCTGGATGCCGTAGTTGACCTCGGTGTCCCAGAGCTCGCGGTCGGCCGGCACGCCGACCTTGCGCATGTCGGCCTGAGTCTTCTGGATGTAGCCGACGCGAGCCGCAGGCGTCTCATTGCCAGCCGGATAGGTATGCACCGAGACAGCGTCGATGGGCCAGCCCTGCTTCCTGAGGGCCTTGAGATAGGCCGGGAAGAACTTGTTGTAGCGTGCAGTGAGACGAACGGTGCTCGAGGCCGACACGACCTTGGCGGTGGGGTCGATCGACTTCACGATCTTGTAGGCCTCCTTGGTGAGGGTGGCCATCTGCTTGGGGGTGCCTGCCCAGTAGTTGGTCAGGTTTGCCTCATTCCAGATCTGGTAGGAGCCCACGCTGCCCTTGTAACGCGTGACCACCGCCGTGACCCACGACTTCCAGTCAGCGATGTTCTTGGGCATCGATGCGGCACCCTTATTGGGGTAGGTGCCCTGCTTGACATTGGAGGCCGCCCACTTCGGGGTTGAGCCCAGCACGATCATCGAGTTCGCGTGGGCCTTGTTGCCGTTGCCGACGGCGGCATCCAGGCCGTTCCACCAGTACTGGCCCTTGGACTGCTCGACCTGGCCCCAGGCCACACCGGAATCCCAGAGCCGCAGGGTGCCGTAGGTCACTGAGGGCAGGACGCCATCGGCGATCTTGGGCACGTGAAGTCCGAACATCGTCGGCTGCGCAGGGTTCGGTGGCGCCGCTTGGGCGGGGATGGTCATAGCTACTGAGCCGAGGACAGTGAGGCTGGCAACGGCCGCAACAAGGGCACGACGCATGGGGAGACTCCCGGGGTTGGGGCAAATGTCCTTCGACCCTAACCCAGATCCCGAGGAATGACCTTCAGCGACACCGCAGGACGTACAGGCTCTGCCCGTCGGTCTCACGGCCGTATTCGAAGCGGTCGACGGCAAGGCGCGCGGCATTGACGTGGTCCTCGAAGTGCCACCTGGCGAAGCGGGTGCAATGCAGCCGGCCCTTCCAGTCCAGGGGTCCGTAGCCTTCGGGATTCTCCTCCCAGCCAGGAACATCCTCCTCGACGAAGCAGGTGACGAAGGCCCTGCCGCCTGGCTTCAGGGCATCGCGGATCAGCGTGAGGTAGGCGGGGGTGTCCTCGTCATTCATGTGCGAGAACACCGAATACGCATAGAAGACGTCGACGCTGCCAGGTGCCGCAGCAAGGGTGCGCTCAGGCGATCCGTCGGGGTTGTAGCGCTCATTGCTCACATTGACGTAGGAGAAGCGAAAATGCGGCCCCGCAAGGTTCTCGTCAGCCCACTGGATGAGTTCTGGCTGGATATCGACTCCGTGATAGTCGGCGATCTGGCCGAAGTGCTCACGGACGCCGACGGCAAGTCGTCCGGCCCCACAGCCCCAGTCCAGGAGTGCTGAGTCCTTGGTCAGTCCGCAGTACTGCTCAAGGCGCTGCACATCGCCCACCGCGGTCTTGATGAAGGCCCGGTCGTTCTTGAAGTGCTTGCCGCCCATGCGGTACTTGCCCGGCGGTAGCGGGGTCTTGCTGCGGCGGTTGAACATGGCACAAGCCTAATCACTAGATCAGCGTCATCTCCCTGGCCTTCTCAGTGAGAAACTCGCGCACGCTCTCATGCGCGGCCTGATTGATGATGTTGGTCGCCTGCTCCCTCTGCGACAAGCCGAAGACATTGGCGATTCCGTTCTCGGTCACGACCGCACTGTGCTGAAAACTCGTCACGGGCTTGGTGATCATCGGAACGATCGTTGACACATCTGCCTTCGGATGCCAGGAAGGCAAGGCGATGAACGAGCGACCACCCCGCGAGTGCAGTGCTCCAACGATGAAGTCGGTTGAGCCACCAAAGCCTGAGAAGATGCGATTGTTGATTCGACTCGCATTGGCCTGGTCGAAGAGGTCGACCTGAAGCGCGGCGTTGACGCTTGTCATCTGCGCCTGGCGCGCAATGGCACCTGGGTCGTTCACTCGCTCCGTGCGCATCATGCGAATCGAACGATTCATATGCACCCAGTCATAGAGCTCCCGCGAACCGAAGATGAAGGTTGACGTCAAGGGGATCTCTGGATCCAGGGCGCCGGCCTTGTGCAGGTTCAACACGCCATCGCTGAACATCTCAGTCCAGATGCGAAGGCCCCTGTGGTGCGTCAATCCGGCTAGAACGGCATCGGGAACGGCTCCGATGCCCAACTGCATCGTCGAGCCGTCGCTCACGACAGCAGCGATGCGGTCGCCTATCACTTGGGAGACCCCGGAGATCTCTCCGCTCTCATGTGTGGTCACAGGCTCGTCCACCTCGACGAGATAGTCGATCTCGTTCTCGTATATCTGCGCATCACCATAGGTGTAGGGCATCTGGGGGTTCGCCTGTGCGATGACAATGCCGCCGTGCGCACGTGCAGCCGCGATCGCGGCCGGAAGAACATTGACCTCAGTTCCCAGACTCACGGTGTCAAAGCGGCGAGTAGAGGTGTGCAGCAGCACGACGTCGGGTCTGAAGTGGTCGCGAAAGAGCACGGGCACCAGGCTCAGTCGGCACGGCACGTACTCAAGGTTCTCCGCATCGCGCATTCCCGGCCCTACGAACGCGGTCTCATAGGTCACGCCCGGACGTGATGGCAGCCCCCTCTGCGCATTGAGGACATGCAGCCGGTACTCCTCCAACTGCGCGTCCAGTCCCCCAAGGAGCACATGCGGGGTGGCGAAGTTGCCCGACGCCACCACACGTGGATTCCTGGGCAGGCCGGCAAGGACGGTGGGCAACTGCTCAAGCGTGATGACTCGCATGCCTTCATTGTTGTCGCCGAGGCGGCTCACGGGAGCATCGGGAAGGTCGCGTCCCTGTGACAGAATGGACGAATGCTGCCTGAATTCGCCTGGGGCGACGTCAAGGTCTATGTCGCAGGGCATAACGGACTCGTCGGATCGGCGGTCGTTCGCGCGCTGACGGCTGCCGGAGTCGGCGAATTGATCGGCTGGCGATCCTCTGAGCTCGACCTGACCGACCGCCAGGCCACCTTCGATGCCATCTGCGAGGCCAAGCCCGACATCATCATCGATGCCGCCGCGAAGGTCGGCGGCATCATGGCCAATTCGACGCATCCCGTCGAGTTCCTGCGCGACAACGTGCTCATCCAGACCAACATCATGGACGCGGCACACGCCACCGACATCGATCGCCTGCTCTTCCTGGGCTCCTCCTGCATCTACCCGCGTCACGCCTCGCAGCCCATCCGCGAGTCCTCCCTCATGACCGGCCCGCTCGAGCCGACGAATCAGGCCTATGCCATGGCCAAGATCTCAGGCATCTTCTACATCGAGGCTCATCGCACCCAGTACGGCCGCCACTGGATCTCGGCCATGCCGACCAATCTCTATGGTCCCGGTGACAACTTCAATCTCGAGACCTCGCATGTGCTCCCAGCATTCATCCATCGCTTCCACGATGCGAAGCTGTCGGGCGCACCCTCAGTAACGGTCTGGGGAACCGGCACCCCTCGACGGGAGTTCATTCACGTCGACGACCTCGCCCAGGCCTGCTTGCTGCTGCTGAAGAAGTACGACTCATCTGAGACCATCAACGTCGGTCTTGGAGATGACATGCCTATCCGGGAGCTCGCCGAGACCGTGGCATCGGTCGTCGGATACCAGGGAACCATCGAGTGGGACACCAGCAAGCCCGACGGCATGCCTCGCAAACTGCTTGACACCAGCCGCATCAACGAACTTGGGTGGAAGCCTGAGATCTCGCTGCGTGACGGGCTGGCTTCAACCTACGAGTGGTACCTCAACAACTACGCATAACCGGAGGTCACGTGGCGGGCAACACCTCCGCGAATCCACCTGTTCAGGTACTCCTGGCAGGCCGCACTGCCGCACTCGTTCGCCTCACCTGCAAGCCGGGGTTGCGTCCGGCCCTCCTTGAAGTGCTGAACAATTACGTCGATCGACTCGACGAGGAGCCCGGCACTGAGATCTACACCTTGTCGATCGACCCGGACAATGACAGCCTCGTATGGATGTACGAGATCTTCGCCGATGAGGACGCCCAGGTGCAGCATCAGCAGGCCCCGGCTCTTGGCGACCTGCTTCCAGCAATGCAGGAACTCCTCGACGGCCCGCCGGCAGTCCTGCGCATGTCGCCATTGCGCCTTTCCCTGCAGGACACGGTTCTGCGCGACGAATTCGATTCACTTGACTGAGGCCATGCTGAGTTCTTCGACCGAGACGGTCGAGCAGTACCACGCAGTGCACGGACCCAAGTAGCGCCGACACCGCTAGCTGAAGGGCGCGCGCTGATCGAGTTTGATGCTGGCGCGACCCGCCGCACGCCACAGCCGAGCAGTCGCGTCCATGTCCTCATCGGTCACCAGGTTGCCCATCACGCGAAGGGCGATGGTCATCAGGAAGTTCGAGCGCATCCCCACCGGGCCCAGGGTGCTGATGAATCCCGGCACGGTGAGCAGGCCTGCGATTCGGCGAGCGATCGAGAAGGCGGTTCCGTACCGGATGCTCAGTTCCCCGGGCCAGATATGGGTGTAGTCCACAACCGCATTGTTCGAAGTGCTGGAGAGGATCTCGGCTGCGTGATGCCCGGTCTCCAGCCCGTAGTCGATGCCCTCGCCATTGAGTGGATTGACGCAGCCAGCGGCATCCCCGATGAGCATCCAGTTCGGGCCGGCAATATTGCTCACGGCTCCACCCATCGGCAGCAGGGCCGACGAGAACATGCGGAAGTCACCGTGGAGCTCCCAGAGCTTTCGCTGCTGCTCCGTGTAGAGCTGCGTGAGCGAGCGAAGGTTGATGTCGGCTGGACGCTTGGTCGTTGCCAGGGTGCCGACGCCGATATTCACCTCACCGTCACCCAGGGGGAAGATCCACCCATATCCGGAGAGCACTTCGTTCTGCTCGCCGCGCAGCTCAAGATGCGAGGAGATCCATTCGTCGTCGGATCGAGCACTGGTGATGTAGGCGCGCCCAGCCACGCCATAGGCGGTTTCCTTGTGCCACTCGCGACCGAGTTGTCGCCCCAACTGCGATCGTGCACCGTCAGCGACGATGACTCGTTTGCAGCTGATCTCCCTTGTGGCCTTCGCACCGTCGCTCCTGACCTCGAACGTGACCGACCCAATGCGCCCGTTCTCCTTGGTGATGCTCACAGCGCGATGCCCATCGGCTGTGCGTGCTCCAGAGTCAACGGCCACTTGGCGAATGCGCGCATCAAGCTCGGTGCGTGGAACAGCCGAGCCGTGGTCCGGCAGCGAACCGCCTGGCCAGGGCAGCATGAGCGTCTGGCCGAAGCCGGCCGCGCGAAGACCCCGGTTGCGGGGCTGGCTCTCGAGCCATCCTCCCAGGCCCAGATGCTGCAGTTCGGCGATCGCCCTGGGGGTCAGACCATCACCGCAGGTCTTGTCCCGCGGAAAGACCTGGGCATCGGCAAGGACCACGTCCAGTCCACTTCGCGCCGCCCAGGCGGCAGCCGCGGATCCCGCTGGTCCCGCACCAATGATGAGCACATCGGTCTGCGTGGGAAGTTCGCTTTGCACGCACCGATTCTCTCGCTGCGGAGATTGGCACGGTCAATTGGCCTCACCTAGGGTTCGCCTATGGCCATTTCTGTAGGCGACACCATCCCTGACACTGAAGTGCTGCAGATCCAAGACGGCACACCGGTCAAGCTCTCGACGAAGGAGTTGCTGGGCGATGGGCGCGTAGTGCTCTTTGCGGTGCCCGGTGCGTTCACCCGGGGCTGCTCAACCCTGCACCTTCCGAGTTTCGTGAACCGCGCCGCAGATCTCTCAGCCAAGGGTGTCGATCGCATCGTCTGCGTCTCAGTCAATGACGCGTTCGTCATGAATGCATGGGGACAGGTGCAAGGCGTGGGTGACCAGATCGTCATGGCTGCTGACCCACGCGGAGAGTTCACCAAGGCCGTCGGCATGGAGGTTGATCTGCCTGCTCTCGGTGGCTTGCGTTCCAAGCGGTATGCGATGGTCATCGAGAATGGCATGGTCACGCAGTTCCTGCCGGAGGAGGACGGATTGTCGGTGCTAGCCAGCACGGCAGAGTGCGTACTCGACGTTCTCTAATCCCCTGCACTGCTCCACTGCGATATACAGACTGGTCCAGTCCGATGGCGAACTACCTTGCCCGTCCCCTGACGACCTTCGGTGTCTTCGCTGCCGAACTCGCTGTACCAAGGGGAATTCATCCGATTCGTCATGCTTTCTCGTAACGGTTCAGTAACGATTGATGGCTAGCAGACGGCAAGCGGAGTTTGCCTACCACATATTCGCCTTTCACCGCCAACACGGTTGGGCTGGTGTTACCGAGGAGGATTCATGCTTCAGCACTCACGACATGCGCGCCGATCGACAGTTCTTGCTGTCGGTGCCAGCGCGTCCTTGCTTGTGGCCCTTGCTGCCAACAGCGCCACAGGTGCACCAACGCCAGCTCCTTCCAAGGCCGCCACGACGTCCAATGCGTCATGCCCGGCCGTACCCGGCGTTACGCCGACGTCAGTAACGATCGGCTGGATCGGTTCCAAATCCGGCCCGGCTGCCACCACCTTCATCGGCGCCTCCGAGGGTGCGCGGCTGCGCATCGACCAGGAGAACGCCAAGGGTGGCGTCTTTGGTCGCAAGCTCAAGCTGAACATCTACGACGATCAGACCAACCCCAGCAGCCAGGTGTCGCAGGCACAGAAGGCGATCGAGGACAATGTGTTCGGCCTGACGACCACGACCAGCACGGTGTCGATGTACCCGACATTGAAGGCTGCCGGTATTCCGATCGTGGGCTTCTCCAATGCAGCCTTCGGCACCGACCCCAACGCATTCAGTATCACCGGTGCGACCACATCATCGAATCCGGCTATTGCGTCCACTGGAATCCTGGAGAAGATGAAGCAGATGGGCGCGACCAAGATCGCGATCATCAACCACGCCAGTGCCAGCGCGACCGCAGGCCAGAATGCCCTGGCCAACATCGTCCCGTTCGTCCCGGGCATCACCATGGTGCTGCGCATCGCTGACTCACCCGCGGGTGCCCACGATGCAACCTCAGAGGCATTGCGCATCAAGAATTCGGGCGCTGACGCAGTCAACTACTCCGGCTTCATCGACGGCGGCATCTCACTGGCCCAGGCACTCAAGCAGCAGGGCGTCA
>Ga0172380_10005265_pt1 | contig 15827 bp, 13 predicted proteins | sample Leawe162metaG_FD_119747 | JGI IMG/M metagenome (GOLD analysis project Ga0172380, IMG submission 119747) | Leachate microbial communities from a municipal landfill in Southern Ontario, Canada - Leachate well 162 metaG | ecosystem: Engineered > Solid waste > Landfill > Unclassified | place...
AACCGCGATATTGTTATTGTTAGAGGACATTTGGGTCCGTTGCGGTACGGCATATTTAACCTGCTGGGTTGGATAGACGACGATGAGATGTGTAGCTATAGAGGGCTTGGTTCCAGACTTCAAGGACACGAGAAGATGGGCACTATAACCGGTATTGACATTACGCCGAGCGGGGCATTGGGCCTGATATTGTCCTATGGTGTCGGAGCTGCATTAAATGCCAGAGTCGAGGGGCTTAGCCACCACACCTATGTGTTTATCGGTGACGGCGAAGAGCAGGAAGGCAACATTTCGGAAGCAGCTCGGCATGCCGCTTCGATGAAGCTGGATAACCTGGTATGCGTGATTGACAAGAACAACAAGCAACTTTCTCGTCCGGTAAAGGACGTTGATGCGTCGGATATCGAGCTTATTTGGCGAGGATATGGCTGGGAAGTGTTCACGGTCGAGGACGGCCATGACCTTGATGAGGTTAATGCCGTGTACTCAAAAGCCCTGGCTTCTACCAGTTGTAAACCTAGGGCCATTATTGCCAAAACCATAAAGGGTAAGGGACTGCCGGATGCGGATAAAAGTCCGAACGGCTATCACACTATTAGCTCTTTGGGCAAGTATTCGCTCTACGATATCGTGAAGTCTGCCAAGGCACCTGATCACAAAAAGGTCAAAGAGCTAATCGTGGGGTCCATTAAACCGGTATCAAAGGGAATGTCTGCCGGCGCTGTAGATAAACAAACCTTCAGAATAGACTATCAGCCAGGAACAGCCATAGAAGATGAGTTGTCACGGTTTTTTGAAAAATGTGCTGGATTGATGAAACAAGACCTTCCCGTTTATCTGCTTACAGCCGATCTGATACCCAAGAACGAAGTCGAGAAGCTTGGTTTGAACCTGACGCGTTTTGTTGATGTCGGCATCAGGGAACAGCATATGTTTGCCATGGCTCACGGTATGAGCATTAGCAATCCTGACGCGCGTATTGTGATAAAAAGCCATGATGCTTTTTTGTATCGGGCCGCGGATCAGATCCAAGCTATAAACATCGGTGGGGGGAGAGTAATCGCATTCGGCGATTATAGTGGTCTTAGTGGCTGTTATAACGGTGAAACCCATGAATCAACCAGCCAGCTCGGAACGGTATTGTCTATGTCGAACGCCATTGTCTTTGAACCCGGTGATACGGTTGATTTTTGGAAGGCGGTGAACTACGCCATGGTAGAGAATCCTGGTCTTGTATATATAAGACTGTATTCGAGAGAGTCCAAAACTCTGCCCAGAATCGACAATTATGACTGGTTTTACCGAACCCACGAGCCGAAGCAAGCGCCCAAGATTATCTTGGTGTCGGCTGGCATGACGGCTAACGACACTTTAATGGCGGGGAAGGACCTCGAGAAAAAAGGGATGCCGGCCAGAGTGATAAACATCGCTCGGCTAAGCGATTTGGCTTGTTCGGAGTTCGCAGAACTGTTCAAAGCCGATGTTCCGGTACTGACCGTATATAATGGCGAGCCGTATATCCTGCAGTCGGCGGTTGCCACAGCCATTATGCGTTTTGGCTGCTCCGGGCAGTCCGTAGTCTGCGGTCACGGTTTTAAAAGCGGCGAATCAGGTACGATCGACGGTCTGAAAGCTCTTTACGGGCTGGACCCCAAAGGTATTGTCAAGAAAGTGAATGAAATTTTTTTCTGAGTATAATAATAAAGGCCTTTCCGGTAATTCGGAAAGGCCATTTTTTTGTTGAGATTTGTAGATTTATTTATTCGAAATTGATGGCGTGTTTTTTTGCATACTCCTCGAAACTGTCGATTTTTTTGGCTCTGGAGATTTTTTGGGCTAGCCAGGCTGTCTTTTTGTCCAAGGTACCGCTCGCCAGTTCTGCCGGACCGTCGATCGACGGGAGCTCTCCTTTGTAATCAGGGCAATAGGTGATATTGCCGTCCGTAGCAATTCTAACCGTGTAGATGCCTTCCTGGCAGTAGACCGGACACTTGAGGCAGTTTTTATCCCTGACCGCCACATCACTGTCTTTCATAACTATCTTCATTCCTGAGGGGAGGACTAGTGCGTGTCCGTATTTGTGCCCTTCGGTAAAACTATTTTGGAGTTTTTTCTTGAAGAAGTGTTCGATCTCCTGGAAAGACACGAATTCTTTTTGGAAAAAACGTTTTTCCTCGTCATTGCCTCGGTTCGAATAGTATACCAGGTCAAGCAGACTGATCTCGGAAAAACCCATCTTTTCGCACTCGCTTATATATTCCGGCAGATATGGCAATTCGCTTTTAAGAAGTACTTTATTGGCTCTAAGTGGTACTTGTTTATCAAGTTTATTAAGTGCCAAAATTATTTTATTGAAATCGCCGCCTCTAGTCAATTTCCTAAAATGATCCGGATCAACTGTATCCAGACTAATCTTAATTTTAGTCAGTTCTTTGGGTAGTTGACCATGCTTGTTGATGTATGCTTCTAAAAGCATGCCGTTCGTAGTTATTTCGATACGTTTAAAACCCAAGCCGGCTGCATCTTTTACTAGTTTATCCCAGTCGGGGCGTAGTAAAGGTTCACCGCCGGTCAGGGTCAATCCCTCAAAACCGGTAGTCCGAAAAGACTTGAGTATATGCAAAAGTGTTTTTGTGTCAATCTCCCCCTCGTCAAGGGGCTTTCGTCGAAAATCTTCCATTGCCCCTGGTTTTTCCGGCTTAAATCCGTCCGAACCTTCACAGTAAAGGCAATTCATGTTACATTTTGAAGAGATAGCTATTCTAATATTAACGTTTTTTAAAAGCATATTTTAGATAATTTATAGCTTATTATATCATTATAATTAACAAATACCAATATGGCAATCAATACCTGCAAATATGCCTTAGTGAGCGTTTATGATAAAAACGGCATCACAGAGCTATGTGATGCTCTGGTAAAACATGGTTACGGTATAATCGCTACGGATGGAACGGGAAAAGAATTGGAGGCACACGGTATTCCGTACGAAAAGTGTGGAGAGATTTCGGGTAACCCGGTATGTTTTGACGGCTTCATGAAGACACTAAGTTTTTCTATAGAAGGCGGAATTATTTTTGACAGGACCAACCCGCCCCATGTCGAAGAGGCTATAAAATATGGAGTCAGGGACATTGACGTGGTGGTATGCAATTTTTTTCCGGTGGCAGCGGTCAAGGAAAAATACCGGAGCAAAAACACGGAAGAGACCGTCAGATATCTTGATTTCGGCGGTCCTATCATGGTAAGGGTCGCCGCACAGAACTACAAGAATGTCGTAGCGTTGGTGGACCCGGAGGATTACGCTCTGTTCATTAATGGGCGGAAACCGGCCGACCTGACGCTGGAAGAAAGAAAAAACCTCGCAAGAAAGGCTTTCGGCCATGTGCTGGATTACGATAAAGATATAATTGAATTATTAAACTCTTAAACTTTGTTAAAAAAATTGACATAGCCCTATATTTATGTTAGATTAAGATAATTTTTAGGAACGATCCGGTCGCCAAGTGGTTAAGGCAAGGGCCTGCAAGCCCTACTCGTAGGTTCGACCCCTACCCGGATCTCAAAAATTCAATTATGGAAAAAAAATTCGTATCACTGCCTTATATTTATCCTGTATGTCCGCTGAGCATTGATCATGCCAGGATGTTTGTGATTGCCGACATATTGGCCAGGTACGCCAGGCTAAAAGGCAGTGATGTGGTATTTCCAGTCGCTTCGCATTACAGCGGAAATACGGCACAGAAGATAGCGGAGTTCTTCTGTGACGCTGGCTCAGAATCAGAACCGGACGCGGAACAAGAAAAGAAGAGGGCTCTTTACCGTGATTTTTATTCCACACCCGAATATATCCTTAAGAAGTTTTCAGACCCTTTGTTCATTCTTGACTATTTCAGCCAGGAGATATTATGGGAGTTAAGGTTACTTGGCATAAGCTGTGATTATGATAAATATTACACAACCAAGAACGAACGCTTTTCCGAATTCGTACGTGAGATAATATCTCGGTACAAGGACGAAAAACTGCTTGTGAAGAATAAGAGCGGGGAGGTGGCCCTGGATTACGATAATGAAGAGTGGAAGAATAATACCCGTCATTTGCTTGAACAAACGGAATTCATTCATCCGTCTCAAAAGAAGATTATAGAGTCCACGTTGAAGAATAATAATGTTAGGAACGACTGGGGTATATTGCGCGACGGCGGGTTCGGAGTTGAATACGAAGGCCACGTAGTCGACCCAATGTTTGATAGCGAGCTGTTCACAGTATTTGATTTGTACATGGCCTATCATGATGAACCGGAACTGAAGGAGTTTGACAATGACGGCATCTTCGCGGCCATATTCAACCGCCTATTGAGCGGAGGAGAACATAGCAATAACCCGCTTGTTGAGCGTGTAGTCGCTAGCTTGCCCTGCGACGTGTTTGTATGTGAAGAACATTTGAAAAACTGGGTGCTGAAGAGAATGTACGCCGAAAGTTATTTTATGGATAAGTCATACAGGACAAAGAGTTATTTTGTGACCGGTATGGGACTCCTTAATGGCAAAAGAATGTCAGCGTCCAGAGGCTGTGCAATACTGACAAAGGATCTAATCAGAGACCATGGCCCATGGAAGGCAAGACTAATCATGCTTCTGACCGGAGGACACCCGTCCAAGGTGTATCAGTTTGACGAACGAATCCCGGAGCAAGCGAGCGAAATGATAGAGCATTTCTCTTCGTATATGTTGCAGCTACTTTCTATCGCCAAGAGAACGGAAGAAAATGTGGCTCGAGAAAAAACGGAATTAAGCGAAGTATCGGCTAAGATTGAGGGGTATATAGAGAAAGGTTATTTTAAACAAGCAGTAATAGAATTAATTACAATCATACCTAAAAAATACAAAACACCGGACAAAAAGGCCAGTCTTGAACTTCTGGACATTTACGGAAATTATCTGGAGTTATTTTTGCCGGGATTTTTAAGGAATTTTAATTTATGAAAGGGGCTAAAGTGATCACATGCAAAAAATGCGTGAATAATTCAAAAAACAAATTTATCGCTATTGGGAAGGACGGTCTCTGCAACGTCTGTCGAGAATATATTGATAAATTCAATAAAGAGAAGCTGGAAGAAGAACAGGAATTTTTTAAGACTTTTATCAAGGGGAAGGATTATGACATAATGGTGGGTATTTCCGGTGGCAAGGATTCGAGCGCCGCATTGTATACGGTTAAGGAAATGGGTTTCTCTCCTTTGGCCTTCACTTTTAAAATTGGTTATCTGCCGGAGTCGGTTTATGCGCGGGCAAAGAAGGTAGCAGAAAAAATGGCCATCAAACATGAGGAAATCGATATAAATAAGTATGTTAGCGACACAGATCGTAAATGTATGGAGCTAATGGCTAATCTTTACGACGAGGAAGACAGTGAGGAGCTTAAGGAAAAATTTTTGGAATTGTATACCGAGGGACGTAAGCACTATTCCAATAAGATAAATATAGAATTTCCTTTTGTCAGGCCATGCCAACTCTGTCGCAAGATTGCCATAAAAGCTTATTACGGCGAAGCCTTGAAAAGAGGAGTGCAGGTGATAGCAATCGGAATGAATGAATGGACCGGATTGAGTGCCGGTGTATATTCGGCTATAAGGAAACTGCAGCCTGATCAGAACAAGCCGCCGGTATACATAGTGCATCTGCCTTTTCTTTTGCAAAGAAAACTAAGACAGACGAAGCAGATACTCGAAGAAATCGGCTGGGAAAAGCCAGAAGATGAGAAATTGGTCGATACTGGTGCCAGATGCTGCCTGATGGCCGAAGCCTGCGAAGCCAAGGCCGAACGGATGCTCGGATTTTCCCTGGATTCTACTCGTCTGGCCAGAGAAGTAACAGTTGGTTTTATCACGAAAAAGGAGGCTCTAGCGGCCATGGAAGTTAAAGCCAGCAGAAAGAGCCTGCGAGAGGTTTTTGAGGATGGTAATTTGATATCAAAGAAGAAAAATAATTAAATATTAACAATTTCTTATCTTGACAGAATTGATATTTGTTGGTAATATAAACAATCAATATTTTTGCAAATGTTGTGTATATAGAACCTTAAAAAATGAATATCAATCAGATGGAGATAGGGAGGTAATAGCTATGTTTAAAATTTACAATACCGCGACCAAAAAGAAAGAGGAATTCGTTCCTGTAAAAAGGGGCCAGGTCGGTATGTATAGTTGCGGACCGACCGTTTATGACGTATCGCATATCGGCAACCTAAGCAGTTTCATATTCGCTGACGTAATCCGTCGCTGGCTTGAGTTTCTAGATTACAAGGTCATATCGGTGCTCAATGTCACCGATGTAGAAGACAAGATTATCCGTAATTGCGACAAGACTATGTCGGGCTTGAAGACCTACACGTCCAAGTACGAGAAGCTGCTTCTTGAAGATTTGGATCGGTTGATGATCGAACCGATGGAATTTTACCCCAGGGCAACCGAACACATTAAGGAAATGGTGCAATTGATTAAGACCTTAATGGAGAAAGGACATGCCTACGAGAAGGACGGGTCGGTTTATTTCAGGATTAACTCGTTTCCGGACTACGGTAAATTCGCCGGGCTAGACCTGGAAAATCTGAAGATCGGCGCGAGCGTTGATACCGACGATTATGATAAGGAAGATGCTCGCGATTTCGTTCTGTGGAAAGGATGGAAACCGGATGAGGATGGTGAAGTGTATTGGGACACCGAAATTGGACGCGGCCGTCCGGGTTGGCATATCGAGTGCTCTGCCATGTGCATGAAGTATCTCGGTGAGACAGTGGATATCCATACTGGAGGCGTTGATCTGATATTTCCGCATCATCAGAACGAGATCGCGCAGAGTGAAGCTGCTACCGATAAACAGTTCGTCAAGTACTGGATGCACAGGGAATTCCTGAATATTTCTGGTGATAAAATGTCCAAGTCCGCCGGTACTGGCGCTTCGCTTTCCGAGATCGCTCCGACCTCGCTGGATATAGCGGCTTTTCGCTATCTGATTGTTTCAGCGCATTACCGCAGTCCTTTGCATTTCAGTGCGAAATCCATGGATGCGGCCAAGAACGCCGTCAGTAATCTGCGCAATATGTATTCCCGTCTCAATGGAATCAAGACTCCCGGTGAAGACATGGTCAAAGACATTGTGGCATCGGCGAGAGATAAATTCGTCAAATCCATGAACGATGACTTGAATACGCCTAATGCGATTGCTGCGGTATTCGAGCTTATGAATGAGATTGAAAAATCGATGCAGGATAACACTTTGACTAGGGCCTCCGCTCAGTCGGTTGTCTCATTCATCCGCGAAGTAGACAAGATATTCGCTGTTATCGTAAACGAATCAATCGAACGTGAATTGACCGATGAAGAGGCTGATTTAATTAGCCAAAGAGAGCAGGCGCGTAAGGACAAGGACTGGAAGCTGGCCGATGATCTCCGTGATAAGCTCATCGAAAAGGGAGTAGTTGTGGAAGACACGGCCAAAGGCACTAGACATTTTTTCGTTTAATTGCTATTACCCGGGCCCTATGATACTTACTCGTACGTAGGGCCTTTTTATTTGGATAAAAGGGAGGAAAAATGGACAGACAAGACATTTTGTCATTACTAAAAAACGGACATTGGGTGATAGGCGCGCATGAGCATATTGGCTGCGAGTGATTGGTTTTTGGGAAAAATATAGAGAACGATTTTAAACAGGATATTGGTGCATTATTTGAAAGTTTATCTAGGCTTGAAGGTTTCAGCGGTTCCGCCGCTATTGCATTGGTTGTACTGACAATGCTGTGCCTTCAACGTTTGCTCGTTCCTGGACAGAATAGCGAAGGATATGTTATTAATAACCGATCTTTGTTAGTAAATTGCAGCGAATGGTCTGCGCTCCATCCTCGTTTACTACTTCTACCTTTTCTTAGCGCGGACTTGAGCGAAGATAAAGCAAGCATCGAGAATTTGATGGATTTCGATATTTCACCTTGGAGCGTGTTGACTCAAAACTCCATGTCGACACGTGATTCCAAACGAAATGTCGAAAAGATGAGACGCAGGCCTGGCTGAAAAGATTTTTTATTTTAATTCGATTGATTTTCTTTCATGAATACCGCTTACGTTAAAAAGGCTAAATGAATCAAAGAGAAGCGGGATTACACAAAATTGATTCATTCCAAATTCGGAAAAGGAAAAACATTCAAATATTGATGTCTGGCATATCCAGGCAAACAAAAAAAGGGAATTGCGTAAAAGCGTGATTCCCTTGTTTTTTTGCTTGCCATTTATGTACAGATGTGATACTTAATATTATTGATAAACTAATGCGGTATTAGTTGCAGACTCCTCTTATGAGGATTTTCTTTTGAGCAAACCCTGGAGGGAAGTGTTAGTTCGATACAACTTAAAATACTGAGTCAAAACAGCATTAAATTTTTAATGTTAGGACAAAATCTCGGCTCACCCTACATACCGGATTTATAATAAGGAAAGGATTGAACCCGTCTGAGAAACAAGAAAAACCAAAAAACGTTAAAATTTGAAATAATTTTTAAATATATAATAAATATTACTTAAAACTTCATAATTTCTTCATAAATTAGGCAAAAAGATTTGATTTTTTCGCTTGGAAATGTTAAATTAAAATTATATTAAGCTTGAAATAATTTTAATTAAAATATGCCAAAAATAAAAGATTTGCCAAAACACGAAATGCCGCGTGAAAAATTGATTGAAAAAGGGGTTGAAAATTTGCGCGATAGCGAATTGATGGCAATTTTACTAAGAACCGGAATCGAGGGGAAAAATGTTCTAAAAGTATCCGAGGAAATATTGGGAAAATTTCCAAAAAAGAAGCTGTTATCACTTGATTTTAAAAAGTTATCGGAAATAAAAGGAATAGGCCCTGGAAAGGCTTGCTTGTTATTGGCGGCGTTCGAGCTAACCAAGCGCGCATTGGAGGTTGAGGATAATAATCTGCCGACAATCAATTCCGCCAAAGACGCGGTGGCGCAGCTGCAAGAACTGCGAACGGCCAAAAAAGAGCATTTTACGGTTTTGTATCTAAACGCTAGAAATCAGCTTATTCATAAAGAAACGATTTCTATCGGAACTTTGAATGCCAGTCTGGTCCATCCGCGGGAAGTATTCCATCCCGCGATTGAGCATTTGGCGGCAAGCATAATCGTCGCGCACAATCATCCAAGCGGAGGAACCGAGCCAAGCGAGGCGGACATCATGCTAACAGGCAGATTGGCGGACGCGGGGAAGCTTCTAGGCATTGAAATGATAGATCACATTATAATTTCAAAAGACGGTTATTTGGCGATTTAGCAGCATCTATAAAGATATGCACAGATGTTTTCCTGATGTCAGGAAAACATATAATTTAGCTATAGAAAAATGGTTTACAAAATAAAATCGCTAGTTTTTGCGATAAATATAAGACAGATAAGCCATTTTAGCTTTTTAACTATAATATAAAAAGTTATATTATAGTTTAGCCTTGTAAATAATAATATAATATGCTATATTATAAGTATGAAAAAATATACAGCAGGAGAAAGCAAAATTTTTGATAAAAATAAACCTCAACAATATGAGTATTTTTTGCCGTCTTTTATAAACCATGATTTTGACATAGAGAATAAAAAAATACTTATCTACCTCGAAGAGGCAACCAGGCTCTTGGGCGAGTTAAATGCGTATGGAAGCTTGGTTCCTGATGTGGATTTTTTTATCCAAATGCATGTAGTTTCTGAAGCGGTTAGCTCATCAAAAATAGAGGGAACGAAAACGGGCATGGATGAGGCACTTTTATCAATAGATGAGATTGATCCGGAAAAAAGAGATGATTGGCAAGAGGTGAAAAACTATATAAATGCAATGAACCATGCAATTAAAAATTTAAAACAGCTGCCTGTATCTACTCGTCTTATAAGAGAAACTCACAATATCCTGCTAACAGGAGTTAGGGGTGAACATAAAATGCCCGGAGAAATTAGAACTAGTCAAAACTGGATTGGCGGCGCTTCTATTAATACAGCCAACTTCATACCTCCGCACGATCAACATCTCGCAGAACTGCTTTCTGATTGGGATAAATTTTGGCATAATCAGGATTTAAATATTCCAGTTTTAATTAAATCTGCAATCGGACATTACCAATTTGAAACAATTCATCCTTTCTTGGACGGTAATGGACGTATTGGACGTTTGCTTATTTCCTTGCAACTCATAGAGAGAGGATTTTTAAAATATCCTGTTTTGTATATATCGGATTTTTTTGAAACACATAGGCAGGCTTATTATGATTCACTTAGCAAGGTAAGAAGAGAAGATGATTTGGAGCAATGGATTTTATTTTTTTTGGAAGGCATTGCAAAAACAGCTGAAAAATCAAAACAAACTTTCGAAAATATAATTTCGCTAAGAGAGTCTTTTGAAAACAAAATATCTACGCTGGGAAGAAAATCAAAAAGAGGTAGAAAATTATTACATTATTTATTTTCTGACCCAATAGTAAAGATTAAAGATGTCCAAGAACATTTGGAAGTAAATTTTGCTACCGCAAATAATCTTGTGGAAGATTTTGTAAATCTTGGAATACTGAAAGAAAAAACAGGCTTCATTAGAAACCGTCTTTTTGGCATGGATGATTATATTAAATTATTTAGGAAATAATATAAATGCAGTGAGAAATGTTTCGGGGTAGAATTAATATAGATTAAAAAATAGATTATTATATGATGACGAAAAAAGTTTCTAGTGGCTGGGATTTTAAGCAGTATGTTCTCGGAGTGCTGTTTTATCGTTTCATCAGTGAAAATTTGACAAGACATCTTAATGATAAGAAAAGCGAGGGTGAGGGGATTGTTGCAAGGCAGAGCGAGCTTCTCGGCGATTGATGGGATAGTGAGTGATATTGAGGGAAAATAACTTGTTTTCGCTTTTTGTTCGTATTATAATTTTAGTTATAATTAACTAATTTTAAAAAACAATGAATAATGCAATTTTTGAAGAAATAAAAAAAAATAATGAATTTGATAGTGAATATTGGTCATCTCGTGAGTTAGCAGAAGCCTTAGGTTATGCTAATTATCAAAAATTTTTAAATGTTATAGAAAAAGCCAGAGTGGCTTGTGAAAAAAGCGGACAAGATATCCACAACCATTTCGTCCAAGTGGGAGAAATGGTTAAGCTTGGGTCAGGGGCTGAAAGAATAAAAAGGCGAATACAATGCTAATTTAACTCATCATAATGTTGGGAAAAAAGTTCGTGAAACCATTAAAGAACTCGGTGGAACTATGCCGGAAGAATTGCCAAAAGCCGATGGAGTAAATAAGGCAAGGACTAGAATTAAGAAAGAAGATAAAAAGATAGAGGATAAACAATAATATAGTAAATAAATTTAGCGGTTATAGATGAGTTTGTGAAAGCCTAAGCTGAGTTCAACTACTCTAAAAATTAGAGTAGTTCACCAAGAAGATGATGAAAAAGAAAAAGATAATAAATTAAGCCGCAAGAAATAATAAAATCTATAAATAAAATTTTATGACAAAGAAAATTTTACATATTAACAATGCAGAAATAACTCTTATTTCGCATGGGCAAGATGATTATATTTCACTTACTGATATGGCCCATAGCCAAATGGAGGAGCATGTTATTATTAAATGGTTAAGTTTAAAAAGCACTATTGAATACATTGGAGAATGGGAGTTACTTTTTAATCCAAATTTTAATTATACCGAATTCGGTATAATTAAAAATACTGCCGGAAGCAATAACTTCGTTTTATCAGTAAAACAATGGTTTGAGCGAACAAAGGCTATTGGTGTTACGGCAAAAGCGGGCAGATATGGCGGCACCTTTGCCCATAAAGATATAGCATTTCATTTTGGGATGTGGATAAGCCCTCGCTTTCAATTACTTTTAGTAAAAGAGTATCAACGATTGCAAGAAGAAAAACAAAAACAACTCGGCTGGAGTGCCAAACGTGAGCTGGCAAAAATAAACTATTACATCCACACTGATGCCATCAAGCAAAATCTTATTCCCGCCAAACTGACCAAAGAACAAATAAACTTTGTGTATGCTAACGAAGCTGACCTACTTAATGTGTCCTTATTTAGTGTTACCGCTAAACAATGGCGTGATGTAAACCCCGGCTTAAAAGGAAACTTACGTGATTACGCTTCCATTAACGAGCTTATTTGTCTTTCTAATATGGAAAATCTTAATGCGGTTTTTATTAATGAGAATATGTCACAAAGCGAACGCTTGATAAAACTCAACCAAATCGCTATTCAACAAATGAAGGTATTGCAGGAGGTAGAGAACCGTAAGCTTCTCAAATGAATTTAGAATGGCAATTGATGAGATTGTAAAGAAATCAGATTATGATTTATGGCTTGAACGACAAGATGAAAGTGTTAAGTTAGAACACGAAATAGGGGCTATTTAATAGAATAAATATCAAAAAAAATTCTTTCATCGGTAGAAAAATATTATCTGGAAAGTAATCAAAGCGGTGAAGAAGAAAATTGAAAAGAAAGCGAAGTTTTGAATTATAGTTACATTGATTAAATAAAATTTGCTTTAATTTAAGCAAAATAATTGACTTTGAAATGGGTTTGGGGTAGAATTAATATAGATAAAAAATTATGAATCATAAAATTTCAATTCGTTTCTTTGATGACCGAGAAGTTCGTGCCGTTTGGGATGAAAAAAATAATAAATGGTGGTTTTCTATTGTGGATGTTGTGGGCATTTTAAATCAAGAAATTGATTATATTAAGGCTGGAAACTATTGGCGTTGGCTTAAGCGTAAATTAATAAAGGATAATATTCAGTTCGTGAGTCACACTCACAAACTGAAGTTAATTGCAGCTGATGGTAAGAAGTATCTAACTGATACATTGGATAGTGATGGAATTATTGCTTTGGCAAAGCAATTCCCTAACAACAGGGCGATGAAATTTTTAGATTGGTTTTTATATAGCGATAATACTATTGATGGGCAAAGTAAGAAAAAAGCCTATACACTTTTTGAAAGTAATTTAATTAATGAAATAGAAGTTGGAACAGTCAAAGGCTTGCAACAAATTCATGCGTATTTATTTGGCGGCTTGTATGATTTTGCGGGAAAAATCCGACAGAAAAATATTTCAAAAAATGGTTTTCAATTTGCGAAGGCACAGTATTTAGAAAGCTCGCTCAAACAAATTGAACAAATGCCTGAAAATAATTTTGAACAAATTGCTGATAAATATATAGAAATGAATGTCGCTCATCCTTTTATGGAAGGCAACGGAAGAAGTGCTCGTATTTGGTTTGATTTAATATTAAAAAAACGTCTTAAAAAATGTGTGGATTGGAGTAAAATAGCCAAAAAAGATTATATAAATGCAATGGAATATAGCCCTAAAAATAGTATGGAAATAAAAGGTTTATTAAAAAAAGCTCTGACTAATAAAATTAACAATCGTGAAATGTTTATGAAAGGAATAGACTACTCTTATTATTATGAAGAAGAAGATTAGAAAAAGTGATGTAACACAGTTATAAACTTTTTAAAGATGACATGCGATTGAAAAATCTTGGTGACAGGAATTATTAAATCAGTCAGACTACAAAAATTCGCAATTTGAAATGATATTAAATAGTGTTGATGATCATTTTCGTGACGTCACGAAAATGATAAAGTTAAATGAAATAAAAAACACCCTTTAAATAAAGCATATTTCCGATTCGCCCCCCCCTCTAGTCAATAAAACAAAAAATTATAGCGAATTCGCCTCAAAATTAGTTATTAACTTTATTTTTTATGAAAAATACTATCCAGCTTTTTGAAAAACGACAAGTTCGTACGGTTTGGGATGAACACGCCGAAAAATGGTGGTTTTCCGTTTTGGATATTATTGCCATTCTTACGGATCAGTTAGACTACAAAAAAACTCGCAATTACTGGAAATGGCTTAAAAACAAACTAAAAGAAGAAGGGAGTGAAGTGGTTAGTATTACTAACCAGTTGAAATTAAAAACCCCTGACGGAAAAATGAGATTGACTGATGTCGTTGATATTGAGCAGATTTTTCGTATTATTCAATCAATCCCTTCCAAAAAAGCAGAACCATTCAAGTTATGGCTGGCGGAAGTTGCCAAGAAAAGACTTGATCAGATGCAAGATCCGGAACTTTCCATTGAGCAAGCTATGTGGGATTATAAAAATCTGGGATATTCGGAAAATTGGATCAATCAAAGACTCAAAAGCATTGAGATTCGCAAAGAACTTACCGACGAATGGAAGAAATATGGGCTGAAAGAAGGGTTGGAATTTGCGACCCTCACTGATATTATTTACAAGACATGGGCGGGAAAAACAGCCAAAGAATACAAAAAGTTCAAGGGCTTAAAAAAAGAAAATCTTCGGGATAATATGACCAATAAGGAATTAATCTTGAATATGTTGGCGGAGCTGTCCACCAAGGAAATATCAGAAGTATCAAATCCAAAATCGTTTCAAGAGCATGAGGTTGTTGCAGAACGCGGAGGCAATATCGCCAAAGAAGCCCGTTTAAAACTAGAAGCTGAAACAGGCAAGAAGGTAATTAGTCCTTTAAGCGCTAGAAAGTCGCTATCTCCGAAAAAAATAAAACCAAATAAAAAATAAAATTTTGCTTTAATTTAAGCAAAATAATTGACTTTGAAATGGGTTTGGGGTAGAATTAATATAGATTAAAAAATAGGTTAATATATTATGATGACAAAAAAAGTTTTAAATACAAACAGCACCAAAGAACAAGAACGCGCTGAACTCCATCGCGCTATTTGGCAGATTGCCAATGATTTGCGGGGAAGTGTTGATGGTTGGGATTTTAAGCAATACGTTCTTGGTATGCTCTTTTACCGTTTTATCAGTGAGAATCTGACCAACTATATTAATGCTGATGAACGCAGAACAGGTAAAAAAGATTTTGACTTTGCTTCACTTTCTGATAAAGAAGCCGAATTTGGTAGGGCTGATACAGTAAAAGAAAAAGGCTTTTATATTCTGCCGAGTGAGCTATTTGCAAATGTTTGCAAGAATGCTCGCAATGATGTCAATCTTAATGAAACCTTTAGTGACATCTTTCGTAATATTGAAAATTCTGCCAAGGGTACGGAAAGTGAGGCTGATCTCAAAGGCTTGTTTGACGACATTGACGTCAACTCTAATAAGCTTGGGCCGACCGTAGAAAAAAGAAACCAAAGACTTGCAAAACTTATGGAGTCTATCAGCGGTCTTCGTCTTGGTAATTATAGTGATAATACGATTGATGCTTTTGGTGATGCTTATGAATTTTTGATGACGATGTATGCTTCAAGCGCAGGCAAGTCCGGTGGTGAATTTTACACTCCTCAAGAAGTGAGCGAGCTTCTGGCGGAAATTACTACGGTAGGCAAAAAGGAAGTCAACAAAGTTTATGACCCTTGTTGCGGTTCCGGTTCGCTTCTGCTCAAATTTGCCAAAGTACTAGGCAAAGAAAATGTCAGGCAAGGTTTTTATGGGCAAGAAATAAATCTTACTACCTACAATCTTTGCCGTATCAATATGTTTTTGCACGACATCAACTACAACAATTTTGATATTGCTCACGGCGATACGCTTATAGACCCGAAACATTGGGATAATGAACCGTTTGACGCCATCGTTTCCAATCCGCCCTATTCCATTCATTGGGAAGGCGACGCAAATCCGCTCCTGATCAACGATCCGCGTTTTTCTCCGGCGGGAGTGCTGGCGCCAAAAAGCAAGGCCGATCTCGCGTTCACGATGCATAT
>Ga0172380_10005266_pt1 | contig 15827 bp, 13 predicted proteins | sample Leawe162metaG_FD_119747 | JGI IMG/M metagenome (GOLD analysis project Ga0172380, IMG submission 119747) | Leachate microbial communities from a municipal landfill in Southern Ontario, Canada - Leachate well 162 metaG | ecosystem: Engineered > Solid waste > Landfill > Unclassified | place...
AAAATTACCGAGGCCCAGCGCGAGGTCCGCATTGTAACGAGCCTCAAATTTTTCATACGAGAAATCTCCGTCTTGGGTTGTCGGGATTTCAGCGAGCACGTAGTAGCGTGTCGCGTCCGCCCCATACCGCGCCACCACTTCAAAGGGGTCAATCACATTCCCTAACGATTTTGATATCTTCTGCCCATTAAGACTCATAAAGCCGTGCACCAGCAAAACCTTGGGCAGTGGCAGAACCGCGGACATCAGCATGGCGGGCCAAATTGCCGCGTGGAAGCGCAGAATGTCCTTACCGATAACTTGTACGTCCGCGGGCCAAAACGCCTTAAATTGAGCCGTTTCTTGAGCGTAGCCAATAGCTGAAAGGTAGCTGGTAAGGGCATCGGCCCATACGTACATCGTATGGGCCTCATCCCCCGGCACCGGAATGCCCCACGACAAATCTTTGCTGGGGCGGGAGAAAGAAACATCTTCCAGACCCTCCTCCAGTAGCGCCATAATTTCGTTCTCACGCTCTTTCGGAACAATGCGGAATGAGCCGTTGCGAATTGCCTCCTTGATATGCCCTGTGTACTGGGATGTACGGAAAAAATAATTCTCCTCCTTCACCACTTCGGGGGCGGCTCCGTGAATTTCGCAAATTCCTTCCTTGGTAAGATCCTTCTCGGTAATGAACGCTTCATGCCCCACGCAGTAGAGGCCTTCGTATGCTTTCTTGTATAAATCTCCCTTCGCTTCCAGCTCCTTCCACATCTTCGCGGCGGCGGGCCAATGGAGCTTTTTGTCGGTAGTACGAATAAACGAATCGTAAGAAATATCGAGCGCCTTGTCCATCGCGGTAAAAACAGCGGAAACCTCGTCTACGAATTCTTGCGGGGTCTTATTCGCCTTCGCGGCCGCACGGGCAATTTTTGCCCCATGTTCATCGGTTCCGGTACCGAAAAACACCTCGCGCCCCTTGAGACGCTGGTACCGCGCGATAACGTCCGCCTGCACCTTTTCAAGTGCGTGCCCAATATGGGGAGCGCCGTTCACGTAATCGATGGCGGTGGTTATGTAGAATCGTGTACCTTCGCGAGCCATGAATAATTGTATTATAGCAGATAACGGCACCACTCAGCCGACTTCCCACTATAGAGAAAGATACGCCCCCTGGCAAGAATACAAAAGCGCCCCCGTGGGGGGCGCTTTTGTATTCTTGCCTACGCTTCTTCCTGTTGGACGTCGCGCATAATCTCCCCCAATACTGCTACAAGCGGTATTGCTAAGATGATACCCCACATACCAGCAAGCTCGGCGGCAACCAATACAGACACTAAGATAATGAGAGGATTGAGCCCTACGACCCGTGACATTACCGCGGGTATAATAATGGCTTGCTCTACCTGTTGAAGCAACGTATAAATAGTGACGGCGATAAGCCCCAGCAGCACGCTATCTAGTGACACCACGCCTAACATCAACACGCCAGCGATAATGGGTCCGATGATGGGAATAATTTCCAAAAATCCAGCGACAATACCTATGGTTAAGGCAAAAGGCGAACCCAAGACTGTAAGGATGATAAAACTAGAAACGCCTATAAAGACTGCCAGGACAAACTGCGCCTGTAGCCACCTGCCGAGGCGCCGCTGGATGCGCCGCCATAAATCGGCGACATATTCTCGATGGTCGGATGGCGTAAATGAGGTAAGGAATCGCTGAACTGCGTCTCGTTCCAACGAAAGGTAGAATGAGACAACAACTACGAAAAAGAATGAAACGAGCCCCCCAAAAATTGAAGAGGCAAACGTAAAGACGTCTCCGCCTATTGCCCCCAATTGTCCCTGGAGCCCAATGAGAGTCTGCTCAATAGAGGGCACGAATACACTAAAGTTTCCTAATTCAGAACTGTCTAGCCCTGCGAAAAACGTATCAATGCGCCCTGGCAGCTCCTGGGAAAGAATACGTACTTCAGCGAAGAGCGTTGGGATGATCGCGTAGAAAATGCCCGCAATCATAGCGGAGGCAACGAGGTAGATGGCCGGCACGCTAACAAGACGGTGCACCCGGTGGCGCTCCAACCAACGCAGTGTTGGCTCAAGAGCGGCTGAAATAACAATAGCTAAAAATACTCCCGCCAAAATCTGCCAGATAGCAAAGAAAAGTACCACCAGGCCCACCATCGCCAGAACCCGAAGGAGCGTGGAGGCGGAAATATCTATTGTCGTTCGAGGTTCGTGCATTATCCTAATTTTAAAAGGATTCGTTTGAGCTCTTCTTGGTCATGGGGACCAGCAACAAGTGCAAGTCGCGCCTCTTGTTTTAAGAATACCTCATTCGCGACCGACTGAACATCGGCAAGCGTTACCGCCTTTATTTTTTCCAGGTATTCATGCGGTGTTTGAGTCTGGTCGAGCAGCACTTCTTGCGCTCCCCAAAACTCTGCTACATCGTCTGATGTTTCCAGGCCCAAGAAAAGCCCGCCTTCAATCGCGTTTTTTGCTTTTGTTAATTCCTCCTTAGAAATACTGCTCTTTTTAATATCGTTGAGCTGCTCAACGATAACTTTCAACGCTTCGGATGTCTTCCCCTTTGAGATACCCCCATGAATAAGGAAATACCCATAGTCGGTGCCCGAATCAAGCCCTGCTCGAATTGAGTATGCGAGGCCGCGCTTCTCCCGAACTTCAGTAAACAAGCGTGAACTCATACCCCCTCCCAGAGCATTGGCCAGCACAACCAATGGGTAGCGGCGGGGATCCTTCATGTCGTAGGCAGGGAAACCAAGCGCCAAATGTACCTGGTCGGTCTTCTTGCGCTCAACTTTCACAACGGGCCCGACCGCTTCCAATCGCGCGACCGGACGCTTCAGCACTTCCTTTTGGCCATTGGGCGCATCGTCAAAATACTTGCGCGCCAAGCGCATACCTTCCGCGCGCGAAACCTTACCCGCAAATACGAGTACCATATTCTCACCCTTGTACTGCTTGCCGAAGTAGTCCAGCACATCTTCACGGGTTGTTGCCTTCACGCTTTTTGCATCCCCTCCCACATCGCGCCCAGCGGGCTGATCCCCGTACAGGACTCCTTGCAAAACCTCCACCACGTGGCGGCGAGGCGTATCGTAATACATATTCAACTCTTCCAAAATTACGCCCTTCTCCCGTTCAATTTCGGATGCCTTAAAAATAGGGTGCTTCAAAAAATCGCTAATAACATCCAGCCCTAATTCTACTTTGTTGGCGACTAACTTAATGTAGAACCCCGTCCACTCCTCACTCGTGAACGCGTTGTAGTCCGCTCCCACTCCGTCAAGAATACTACTAATAATAAGGGGCGTAGGATATTTCTTTGAACCCTTGAAAAAAAGGTGCTCAAGGTAGTGTGAGATACCGCTCACACGCTTCTCCTCGTAGTGCGCGCCCGTACCAATAAACAGCAGGGCGGTTACGGTTTCTGTATTCTTCATCGGCACCGTCAGCACGCGAATGCCATTCTTTAGCTTATCTTTCGTGATAGTATCCATGAAAAAATTAAAGGCTCGTTAATGCTCCCAACTCTGCATTCTCTTCAAAGTACATCCGCAACACTTCATCAAGACGGCCGACAGGTATGCGCACCTGCTCCATGGAATCGCGGTCACGCAACGTTACCGTGTCGTCGGCAATGGTATCAAAGTCCACCGTAAGACAGAGTGGCGTACCCACCTCGTCCTGGCGGCGGTAGCGGCGGCCGATTGCGCCTCCGTCGTCGTACTGGGCAGCAACATGAGCCGATACCTTCTCGAAGACTTCCCTTGCCTTGCTGGTTAGCTCTTCTTTATTGGAGAGCAGGGGGAATACCGCCACCTTCACCGGTGCAACCCAGCGCGGGAACCTCATCACCACACGCGTTTCTCCCTCCACCTCGTCTTCGTGGTAGGCCTCCAACAGCGATACGAGCACGGAGCGGTCAACGCCAAAGGTAGGCTCAACTACGTGCGGCACAAACTTCTCGCCGCTGTGGGGGTCGGTAAACACCAAGTCCTCGCCACTCGCGGCGGCATGTTGGCGCAGGTCAAAGTCCCCCCGGTACGCAAGACCGTACAATTCTTTCTTCCCAAAGGGAAAGTCGTACTCAATATCTACTGTACGCTCCGAGTAGTGTGCGCGGTCCTCAGCCGGAACTTCCAACTCGTGGATGCGCTCTTTCGCAACGCCAAGGTGCTCCAACCACTTGTGCATTTCTGATAGCCACGCCTCAAAGTGCTCCTTCCAATCTTCAGCGCGCACAAAGTACTCAATTTCCATCTGCTCAAACTCGCGAGTGCGGAAGATAAAGTTGCCAGGCGTTATTTCGTTGCGGAATGCTTTCCCAATTTGGGCGATACCGAATGGAATGCGTACGCGTGTTGTAGCAATAACATTTTTGAAATCCACGAACATCGCCTGCGCAGTTTCGGGGCGCAAGTAAACCTGGCTCGTTGCGTCCTCGGCAGGGCCAATAAAGGTCTTAAACATCAGGTTAAACTTCTTGGGAGAACCTAACTCGTTGCCCTTAGGGCTCTTGATGCCTTTCTCTTTTAGGGCCGTAGCCATCTCTTCAAGCCCCATACCGGTAACATTCACTCCGTGTTCTTCAAGGAGGTGGTCGAGGCGGTAACGCTCGTGCGTCTTCGTATCCTCAACCAGGGGGTCGGTAAACTCACCCACGTGGCCGCTCGCCTCCCATACCTTTGGGTTCATAATAAGGGCCGCGTCAATTCCAACTACATCCGCGCGCTGGCGCACGAAACGCTTCCACCATTCCTGCTTGATATTGTTTTTCAACTCCACGCCCAAGGGACCGTAATCCCATGAGTTTGCCAATCCCCCGTAAATATCCGAGCCAGGGAAAATAAAACCTCGGCGCTTCGCCAACGAGAGCACCTTGTCCAGCAGTTGTTCGTTATTGTTCATTTTTGTTTTTCTGTATTGAAAGCTCGTATGAAGACGAGTCCGAAACTTCATCGCCTCCTATACGCCCATTCACGCCGGCTGTTATCGCAAGGGAAGAAATCTCCACGCTGTCCGGAATATCTATGAATGCAAATAATGGAATAACCACGCTTTCGCCCGACCCAATCTCCAAAAGACCGGGGATATCGCGCGCATCCCATTGAAACGTGGTTTGAGCGGCACCATTGTCTTTATCAGAAAAAGCGACAAACGATTGACCGCCGGACACAGAAGCAACTACATCGCGCAGGGCTTCGTCGCCCTTATTGGTAACGACAAGTTCAAGGCCGAAAATATCAGAATAGTAAGCGGATGTTCGGTCTTCCGCGGAACGAATTTCACCGCTTATGGGTACTTCAGAAATTTCGATTTCCTTCTTTTCTATATGGAGGGGCAAGAAACGAATTCCTTCGTACTTACCAATGGAAGCAGAGATACTCATGTTTTCCTGACTGCTCCATACGCCCCAAAAACGAACCTCGCGCTCTTCCCTTTCTTTGAGCGCGCCAAGCTTCCACGTTTTGTCGTTTGGATTTGAAAACTCGGGGTCAACACGGGTGATAGTAAAACCAGAAGGCACATCGATGCGCGCGTACAGTATGGTTTGGGCAAATGAAACATTAGGTCGCACGCGAATAGTCCCCTCGATTTCTTCTCCGGCGCGTGCGCTTGACGGCAAGAGTAGGGATACATCCGCGTTCAGAGAACCGATGGTAAGCTCAGCCGCTGCGCGTGTAATGAAGCGGGCATTTACCCCTTCGGGGGAATAGTCAGCGCGCGAATCAATGGTAACGTGTGCTTCCGTAGAGGTAGCCACGACGTCAAACTGGGCGGCATGCGCCTGTCCCGGCTCTATAGAATCCACAGAAAAATTCAGTGAGGCATCCCCGCTACTCGTTCGCAATTCTTTCGGCAATGAAACAAAAATGTGCGCATCAATAAGTGTTGCATCAGAATTATTGACGAGGCGCGCGGTGAAAGATCCCCTCCCGCCCCCATCCATTTGTGACGGGCCTTCAATCGTTAGGACAACCTTATTCTGGTCAAACTCCCCACGCTCCACCCATACGAAGGCGGCAACCGCAAGCAGCGCAAAAAGCGCCAGAGGGAGCAGATGCCATAATTGTAGTCGATATCCTATAGCTCTCATATTTTTATGCTAGAGTGCCGCTCCCATTTTCATTCCAAAAAAAGAAATCGGCATATTGCACTTTCGTTCAAGCGCGGCGTGCAGGTACTGGTCGAAATGCGCCCGATTACGCAGGGCCTCCAAATGGAGGTCGCTCGTACCAATTCCCAGGGCTTCCAGCAATCCCATAATCCACATCTTCTCCTCTTTCCAAAGCGCCTCTCGTTTGGAGCGCTCATCTGGCATAGAGGAAACAATGCTATCAGCCCCCATTAGAGCCGTATCTAATACGTTCCAGAGCGCCTCGTCAACGGCGTACTCATATATAAGCTTATCACAGAGGGACAAAAAAGAGGTCGCATACCCATGCGCGATAATGTCTTGCGCGATAGCCGGATACTCTTCCTCGCTCGTTACCCCTGCCAATATTGCGCCCCCCTTGCCAAGGACAAATGATATGCGCGTCCTGCCAAATGAGTGCAGAAAATTACCCTGCTTCGTGGTGTACTTGCGCGCTCCACGTACCTTGGCGGTTACCTTTCCAAAATCGCGCGTAAAAAACGAAGCGAGCACATCGTGTTCACCGCTCTCTCGCACCCCCAAAAGAATAGCGTCGGTCGTATACATTAGCGCGCAACGCGATGAATCGCGATTTCAAGAGTTATTCCCTCGTCTAACTCAACGCTCGCGTGCGCCTCGTACGGTTGGCGCACGTGCCCTTCGCTTATTGAAGATGCGCGCACCTCTCGAGCAATGCTCTCCTCTTGCTCCACAAACATTCCCTCCTTTCCTTCCGGCAGGGAGTACTGGACGCGAATACGGTCGTTCGGGGTAAGGCCCGCGTCTTTTCGCATCCCCTGAATGCGGCGTGCAATTTCGCGCACCCACCCCTCACGGGTAAGTTCAGGCGTCAACTCAATATCGAGGGCAACCCCGCTCTCCTTATCTTTCTTCCAATCCCCTCCCTTTGTTTCGGTGACAACTTCCTTTACATTCACCTCGTCGGCAAGGATTGTTTCCAGTTCGGTAGATACTTGTCGAGGTACTGCAAGGGTGGCGAGAGGCTGGCGCACCTTAAGTCTGTTCTCGGTTCGCAACCGTAGCGCGACCTGCGCCCACGCGCGTACGCGTTCCATATCCTGCAATGACCGCTCGTCTTCTGAGGCCAGTTCTGCAGGCACATCCCACTCTTCCCAATGAACACTCGCCTTGTTTGTGGCATTCACATCTTGCCATACTGCCTCGGCGACGAATGGCGTGAAGGGTGCCGCGAGTTTCGCGGTTTCACTCAATACATACGCCAGAACGGTTGCCGCGGTTTTTAATTCAGAAGTGGATGAGGATTGCTGGAAACGCGTACGCGAGCGGCGTACGTACCAGTTGGAGAGGTCCTCCATAACGAATTCGTCCAGGGCGCGCGCGGCGCTCATAATATCGTAGCTGTCCAGCGAAGTCGCAACCGACATTGCGACCTCCTTGAGGCGCGAAAGTATCCACGAGTCCAACGCATTGCCACCGCGCGGAGCAACCTTCGGAGCACGAGCGGTGGGCGCGTAGGTACGCAGGAAAGTAAGCGAGTTATACAGGGTGGCAATAAACTTTTGCTGGCGCTGGGCAACATCGCGTTCTGCGAAGCGCTTCACCTCTCCGGGCCCGTTTACCGTAAAGAAGTACCAGCGTACCGCGTCCATGCCGTAGCGGTCCGCCAGGGCAATCGGGTCAACAATATTGCCTTTGCTCTTGGACATCTTGAGTCCTTTGTCGTCCAGTACCAATCCCAACGAAACAACATTTTTGTAGGGGGGCGTCTTCTCGGCAAAACCCAAAATGCCCGAAACCGCGAGAAGCGTATAGAACCACCCACGCGTCTGGTCGATGCCCTCCACAATGTAGTCGGCGGGAAAACGAGAACCGCCTTCAATCGCGCGCTTATTTTTGAATGGGTACCGAAGCGATGCATATGGCATTGAACCCGAATCAAACCATACGTCTGCCAGATACTCATCGCGCTTCATCGTGCCCTTTTTGCACTTTGCGCACGCAAAAGTAATTTCGTCGATGTAGGGACGGTGGAAATCCAATTCTCCCTCCGCATTGTAGGGGAACTGTGTAAGCGAAACATTTTTATGTTCGCCCGTGGCAATATATGCGCGCCCACGACGGCGTTTTACGGACTCGTCAATTGTAGCGCCCATCAAAGCACTATCCAGCAACCAAAGAGGGTCGCCGTGACTCACAATAAGAATCCGCTTACCTTCATGTTTTTTCTCCGCATCTGCCAACACCGCAAGCATGCGCTTGCGGATCGCGGTAAAGGTCTCGGCGTTCTTCGCGGCGGGCCGTATAAAGAGCTCCCGTAAATCGGGGTTCTTCTCGTGGCGTTCACTCGCCGGGTGACCCTCAAGCTCTCCGTGGAATGTTTCAACTAAACGGTCGTCATAGACAACCTTCACTCCCAATTCTTTTGCAACAATTTCAGCGGTTTCGCGAGTGCGGGTAAAAGGCGAAGCGATAATAACATCCACGCCGCCCTCCTTTTTAATTAGTTTTGCAGTTGATAGGGCTTGCTCCTTGCCTTCGGGCAACAGGCTATGCGCCACCTTCTCTGGATATGAGCCGGCAAGTGTATTTGTTTTATTTTTTTCAGAATACCCATGGCGCATAAGGATGTACTCGTTGCGGCCCTTCGTCGCTTTGGCAATATCCTTGCGCGAACCCAGTACCTGCACGTGCCCGCACTTCTCATCATTACAGCGCCAAATCGGCAAAGGCGTACCCCAGTAACGCGAACGGGCAATATCCCAATCCTTCATCTCCCCGAGCCATTCACCGAAACGCCCATCGCGAATGTAGGAAGGAGTCCAATTTACCTTTTGGTTTGCCGCGATAATTTCCTGCTTAACCGCAGTCGTGCGAATAAACCACGAGTGGCGGCCGTAGTAGAGCAAGGGCGTATTACAGCGCCAACAGAATGGGTAGCTGTGCTTGTAGTGCTTGTCTTTATAGAGAGAACCATCCGCGCGCAGCATGGCAACAATAGCAGGGTCGGAAGCTTTGGCACCCTTGCCGGCAAATGCGGACACCCGCTCGGTGAAAGTGCCATCTTGGGCAACGACGTGTATGGCTGGCAACTTTTCAGTGAGCGCCAACTGGTAGTCGTCTTCTCCGTACATCGGTGCGATATGCACGATACCCGTCCCGTCTTCGGTGGTAACAAAATTGCCAGCGACTACGCGAAAGGCGTTTTGTCCAACATCGGAGAGCGAGTCAAAGGGTGGGGCGTAGCGTACGCCAACCAATTCGGAGCCCTTCAGTGTCCTTTCTTTTTTAAAATCTTCTCCAAGCACGCTCTTTGCCAATACATCCGCGACAACAAGATATTCCTCACCCTGTTTGGCGACAATATAGTCAATATCCGCACCGACCGCGAGCGCGGTGTTGGCCGGAAGCGTCCAAGGGGTCGTTGTCCAGGCAAGGATACTCGTTTTTACGGGAAGCCCGAGCCGTCCGCTATCGGTAACAGCAAAGCGTACGTATACGGTATTATCCACAACGTCGGCGTACCCCTGCGCTACCTCGTGCGAAGAGAGCGATGTGCCGCAACGGGTACAAAACGGAACAATGCGGTGCCCTTCGTACAGTAAATCCTTCTTGCGAGCTTGCGCGAGAATCCACCACAACGACTCCGTATAAAGAGGGTCGTACGTAATATAAGGATTTGCCGTATCAATCCAAAAACCCATGCGCTCGGTCAGGCGTTCCCATTCTTGGCGGTAGCGCCAGACGGATTCACGGCACTTGGCGTTGAAGCGGGCAACACCATACGTTTCAATATCTTTTTTGTTTGTAAATCCGAGTTCCTTTTCTACCTGGATTTCTACCGGCAAGCCATGGGTATCCCACCCAGCTGTTCGCTCAACACGAAACCCGCGCATTGTCTTGTAGCGGCATACGACATCCTTAAACGAACGACCTAAAACGTGGTGCAAACCCGGCATACCGTTCGCGGTAGGCGGGCCTTCATAAAAAACGAAGGGTTTCTTCTTTGAACGCGAAGAAACACTCCGTTCGAACGCGCGGATAGACTTCCAATTTTTTAGTATCTGTTCTTCTGTCTTTGAAAAATCCATTATCGCTCTGTTTTACTTACATTTCTTCGGGGGCCGAGATGCCCAAGAGGCCCAACACCGAACGCATGGTAATTCCGGTGGCGGCAACGAGAGCCAGTCGCCCTTCGTGCACCACTCCCTCGTCAATTACGCGGAAGTCTCGGTAGAATTGGTTGAACGAAGTCGCGAGTTCCAACGCATAGGCGGTAAGGCGGTGCACCTGGTAGTCGCGTGCCGCATCCTCCACCACGTCGGGGTACTGCACGAGCGAACGCATCAGCGCTAACTCCCCCGCCTCCTTTAGTTGGGCTAGAGCGGGGGGCTTTATCTTGTCCGTGGCGGTTGCCTTCTCAATAATACTGGTGATGCGCGCGTGCGTGTACTGAATGTAGTATACCGGATTCTTCTGTGTCTTGGCGGACGCAAGCTCCATATCAAACTCCATCTGCGAATCGAGTGATTTGGTAAGGAAGAAATAACGTACCGCATCCTCACCAACAGCTTCAAGCAAGTCCGCGATACTGATGATATTGCCTTTGCGCTTGGAGAGACGTTCGCCCCCCTTCAGGCGCACGAGCTGGGTAATAAGCACCTCGATGTCCTTGATGCCGAATATTCCGAGCGCGGCCTTCATGCGGCGTACGTGCCCCTGGTGGTCCGCCCCCCAAATATCAATAAGTTTCGTGAAGCCACGGCGCGCCTTGCTGCGGTGGTAGGCGATATCCGCCATGAAGTAGGTGTTCTCACCGCTCGTTCGTACGAGCACCTGGTCCTGCGTATCTCCGAAGCGTGTCGTGGCGAGCCACACCGCCCCATCCTTTTCATAGGTGTATCCCTTCTTCTGCAGCTCCGCGAACGTCTTTTCAATTTCGTTATCTAAATAAAGCTCCTCTTCCTCCTTCCATACGTCAAATTCAATGTGCGCTTTTGTTGCCAAGAAATCGCGGATGTCTTTTTGGATGGCCGTCGCGATAAGGTAGCCAGCGGCAGAAGCGTCCTGCAGGCGAGATAACTCCGCCTCGCACTCCTTCAACTTCTTGTCCAGGTAAGGCCCCTTATACGAAGTTCCTTGGCCCATCGCGGTCTTACCCAACTCTTTAATTTGGGCGCTCTGGCGTGCGTTGTTGATATAGTACTCACGAACAAGCGCAAAACCGGACACCGTCAACACGCGCGCAAGCACGTCGCCGTAGAAGGCGGTACGGGCGTGCCCCACGTGCAACTCACCCGTCGGGTTTACCGAAAGAAACTCGAGGTTGAGCTTCGTGCCGCGCCCCACATTCACAAATGCTGGCTTTTGCGCGCGCAGCATCGCCCCCACGCCACGTATCAACGTATCGCGATTAATGTAAAAATTAATAAAGCCAGGGGCCGCCACTTCCACGCGGTCGAATGAGGTGGTAATTTTCTCATCCTTCGCCAGAATATCGCGCAGAATCTTTGCGACCGTCTTGGGCTTTTTTCCGGTTGAAGAGGCGAGTACCATCGCGATTGATGTTGCCCAATCACCTTGGTCAACGCGCGAGGGGCGTTCAACACGAAATTGCCCTACCCGACTGTCGGGCAGAGCTCCTGTGTGTTGCGCTTCTTCAATGCTCTTTTTGATGCGCGCTTTAACAGTATTGCGCAACATAATATAGTATGGTTATATCCTAATTCTTCGCATAAATAAAGCCCCGAACGCGTATTTTCTCCTATGTCCGACTACGCAAGAAATAAAAAAGTGCTCTTTGACTACGAAATCCTCGAACGCTACGAGGCCGGTCTTCAGTTGCGCGGGTTCGAAGTAAAGGCGATTCGTACCGGATTGGCTAGTTTGCAAGGCGCGTATGTCCTTATACGGGGCGATGAGGCGTTTCTGACCAACACCACCATCCCCGCGTACCAAAAAGCGAACGCTCCGGCCGACTATGACCCTGCCCGCACCCGTCGGCTCCTCCTGCACCGCAATGAAATACGGATATTACTGGGCAAAACCGCCCTCAAAGGGTTGACTCTGGCCCCAATTAGGTTGTATAATAAGCACGGCAAGATCAAGCTTGAGTTCGCGCTCGTGCGCGGAAAGAAGAAGTATGACAAGCGCGAAAGCATCAAAAAGCGCGATGTAGAGCGAGAATTGTCGCGAAGAAATAGCTTGTAGCTGTTAGTTTGTAGCATATAGAGGAACAGAAACGTCTTCTCTCTTGCTACAAACTGTAAGCTAAAAGCTTCTTTATGGGGGCGCACGCCTCGATGAGTCGGTTCTCTTTCAAAAACTGCGAGCATGTTCGCGGAATCATTAAAATCCGCATCGAATAAGTGCAAACTTGTTCAGTCGGGTACAGAACGCTTTCAGCGCTCCTACTCCCGCACTCGCTTACGCTTAAATTCGTAAGCCATCGTCTCGCGTAACGCTCCGATCGCGTGAGTCGGTGCCATATTTTTCGGGCTCGCTACCGGGTCGCCCAACCCAGTAGTTAAACAACGGGATCGGGACACGCGCTATTTCGGCTGCTTCCCAGGCGCGCGCCTTAAACAACGAAAGCAGTACACGCTTGTAGACGTTTTTGATTGGGCGATTCACACGGGGGTTCAATCCCCCCGCCTCCACAGCGAACGAAGTAAGCGAGGAAGGCGAGCGAGCAAACTGCTTTGCTCGCGTGGGGAGATTGAAAGGCGAAGCCCGGGCAGGAAGCACTTAGCGAGTCTGCGAGGTTAGTGCTTGACGCCAATCCCCCCGCCTCCACCAAATTTGTCCAAATCTTCGATTTGGCAACAAATTTGAGTGCCCTAAGCGCAGTCGAAGGGCATATTCTCATTTTATTTTTTCATTTTTCCTTTTGTCTAAAATTCGTCACCGTAAGAGACCACAAGAATCTACTGTAAAGCGGCCTCCCGCCAACCATCAAATACGCGCCACGGAGGTGCGTTTAATTGATGAAAAGGGAGAAAATCGCGGCGTTGTCACCAAGGACGAAGCGCTCAAAATTGCGGGAGCGGCCCAGCTGGATCTTATTGAAATCTCTTCCAACGCGGTGCCGCCCGTGGCGCGCGTCATGGATCTTGGCAAGTATATGTACGAAGCCGAGAAGAAGGAGAAGGAGGGGAAAAAGAAGCAAAAGGACAGCAACGTGATAAAGGGAGTGCGCATCAGTATGCGTATGTCTCCCCACGATATTGAGATTAAGTCCCAAAAGGTAGACAAATTCCTACAGAAAGGCTATAAAGTCAGGGTTGAGGTTATGATGCGTGGCCGAGAAAAGGGTCTTGCCCAGCTCGCGGATGAGAAGATTAAGTTCTTCCTAGCCTCTCTCACCGAAGCCCATAAGATAGAACAGGCACCGCAAAGACAGCCCCGCGGACTCGCTCTGCTTATCGGAAAAGCATAATTTTCATGGCAAACAAAAAGCTAAAAACAAAAAAGGCAGTTTCTAAGCGTTTTAAGGTTACCGCAACTGGCAAGCTCTTGCACCGCAAGGGTGGGCAGGGTCACTTTAACGCGAAGGAATCGGGCAATCAGCGCCGCGCAAAGCGAGGCCTTATGCTTGTAGCCAAAACCGAATTAAAAGCACTGAAGCGTTTGCTTCCTTACATCTAACCTATGCCACGCGTAAAACGCGGCAATGTCCGCACCCAAAAACGAAAAGCAGTCCTACAGCACACAAAAGGTTTTAAGTGGCGCCGTAAGAATGTATTCAAGATTGCGATTGACGCCATGCGTCACGCGCTTGTACGTTCCTACCAGGGCCGCAAACAGAAGAAGCGCGACAAGCGCGCCCTCTGGCAAGTGAAAATCAACGCCGGTGCCCGCCAAAACGGCACCACCTACGGCAAGTTGATGCACGGACTCAAGGTGAACAACATCGAATTGAACCGCAAGGTTCTATCGGAGTTGGCCGAAGACTCCCCCGCAACATTCGCCAAGGTAGTAGAAAGCGCCAGCAAGTAATACTCAAACAAAAACCCCGCCGATTGGCGGGGTTTTTGTTATTTCTTTTTCTTCGGCGCGCGCTTCTTAGGAGTTTCCGCCGCCTGCTTCTTCACCTTCTTCTTGGGCGCGGCGGGGGCTTCCACAACCGCGGGGCCAAAGCCAAACCTTCCATATATTTTCGCGAGCTGCTCCGCCCGCTCGGCCCCTTCTATATTCTCGCGAGTCATACGCGCCTTCTCGTGACGGATATGGATGCGCACACTCTTTGGGAAATTTGGTTTTTCCATTTCTATTTCTGTTTTCGTACGTATAGCCACGATCGTGGTTTCGCGTACGAAACTGATTTAGTTATTTTGTATCTTCGCCCATTCTTCGCGCACGACCGCGCGGTCATCCCACGGCACCTTGTGCCCGCCGGACACTACCATCCATGGTTCCGCACCCTTGCCAGTAACAACAACAATATCCCGCCCGCCAGCATTCTTCAAGGCTTCGGCTATCGCTTCCCGTCGGTCCATAATGGTACGCGTAGGCTTTGAAGCAACTCCCGAAGCAACTTGGGCAACGATATCGGCGGGGTCTTCGTCGTAGGGGTCTTCGTTTGTCAAAATAATCTCATCGCAAAAATCTTCCGCAATTCTTCCCATTTCAGGGCGCTTCCATTTGTCGCGTCCGCCCCCCGCAGAGCCGAGTACGCAGATCTTTCTACCGCTCCCCTCGCGTACGCTCTCCACCATTTCGTAAATCTTCGCCAGGCCATCAGGCGTGTGTGCGTAATCCACCACAACAGTCGGGTTTTGCATTACTATTTCAGCCCGCCCCGGCACACCCCGCACCGCCTCAAACGCTTTCGCGATGGCGGCAAGCTCGATTCCTTGCCCCAGACAGATGCCCGCCGCAGCCAGCGCGTTGGATACATTAAAGGCGCCAAGCAGTGTCGAGCGCATCGTCACCCCATCCACGGTAAAAGAAATTCCTTTTGTCCCGACAGAAACGTCGCGCGCGGCTAATGACTCGCCGGGCACCTCCAACCCTTGGGCTGAGTAGAGAATCATACGCTCGGCGGTAAAGTCGGCGAAGTAGTCCGCTTCCGGGTCATCCGCGTTTACTACCGAAACACGGTGCGGCGCGGCAAAAAACTCCCCCTTCGCCTTTTTGTATTTCTCCAGCGAACCGTGGCTTTCAATATGTTCGGGCGTGAGGTTAGTAAAGACCGCCGTATCAAACGTAATTCCCTTGTGCCGCTTCTGGCGCACGCCTTCGCTTGTTACCTCCATAAGCACCACGTCACATCCAGCGTCAACGCATTCGCGCAAAAACTTTTGGATATACAGCCTGCCGGGCATCGTCATTTTAAATTCATTCGTCCACTCTTTTCCTCTAATCTTAAAACGCAGGGAAGAAATAGAGCCAACCTTCAACCCGCTCTCCTCCAAGAGCGTGCTGGCAATATGCACCACGCTCGTCTTTCCATTTGTTCCCGTAACCCCAATTACCTTTATGCGCGCAGAAGGATTACGGTACACAACAACACCCGCGTACGCCCAGGCTATGTAGTAGAGATTGAGCACTGGGGCTGGTATGAGATTTTTCAGGAGAGATTTCATCGCAAGCGATTCTTTACCTGGTACGCTGTATACCACATCTTGCGCAACGGGTAGTCGTACGAGCCGATATACGACATTTCGCGGCCACCAAACCCCGCCTTAAAGCGCGTAACG
>Ga0172380_10005267_pt1 | contig 15822 bp, 14 predicted proteins | sample Leawe162metaG_FD_119747 | JGI IMG/M metagenome (GOLD analysis project Ga0172380, IMG submission 119747) | Leachate microbial communities from a municipal landfill in Southern Ontario, Canada - Leachate well 162 metaG | ecosystem: Engineered > Solid waste > Landfill > Unclassified | place...
AACTGCGCCTCTACCATAAGGACTAAGTAATTTTTCTAGGTCAAATAACTCTGACATAATAAAATCCTTTCTTTTTTTTAAAAATTCAGTTTGTCAAATAATTGGACAAACTAGGGCTGTTCTCCAAATGCTGATAAAAGCCCAACGGCAGCTCCGATTCCAGCACCTATAGGGTTTCCACCAGTAAGCGCCGCACCAGCTGATGCACCTGTAAGCATCTGACCAGCAACATTTCCTGCATTTGAGGTAGGTTTATTTGGAACGTACCCAGATGCACCAGCTGCAGACGCTAATAAGGAGCCACCAACTTGCAGCAAACTTAAGTCCCAAGTACCCTCAAGATAGTCTATCTCCAAGTCTCTATCAATCTGCTCCTTCAAAAGGGCAGTCTTAGTCTTAGCAGCATTTGCAATTAAGTTGGCAACATTAAAATAGTCACCACGAGTTGATAGAAGCATCTTAACCATTGCATCTGTAGCTAAGCTATCAATAGCAAGACGTGCCCTATCAGTCTCCATATCGACTCCTACCTGCTTTCCAAAATGGCTCTCGAATAAAGCTTTATATGCCTCAGACTGAATACGGAAAAGTTCGCTTCCAACCTGAACTTGAGCGTTCATAATACTCTTATATGCTTCATAGTAATTAGAGTCCATCTTACTAAGAGTATCAGTATACATACTCTCTATTCCAACAGAGGTATCAATATGCTTATTAATAGCGTTAACATCTCTATCAGCTCCAGCATTAACCATACCGATACCTTGATTAAGATAGTTATTATCCATCTGAGCTGCCTGACTCATTTGCTCTAAAATTCCCTGTACAGACTTATCAATATAGCCAATAGCTATATTAGCTGAACTGCTTAAATATGTAATAAGACTTTGTTTGAATATATCTAAATATTCAGTTATAGTCTTTGTATATAATTCAAAGCCCATCTTAGACCTAAACTCAGAAACATCCCGCCTAAAATCACTCTCAAGAAGAGCCATCCCTATTACAAAGGCGCTACTCTGAACAGCATTAATATCTGCCATACCACCAGCAAATCTATTAACACTCTGAAGATGTGTTCTTAAAAGTCCAGCTTCAAAGTGTTCTACAACATCGTCAATATTACTACTTGTTAGTGCAGCAACTGCTGATGTAAGAGCTGCTTCAATAGCAGCAGTTGTTATAGGTTCTATCTCCTCATCTGCTTTCTCTGTAATAGCATCAATAACAGGCTTGACTAAACCAGCTTCCTCAACAATACCCTTAACAGCTGGTTTTACACACAGTAAGGCACTAGCTACATTTTCCTGTATAGTAGTATCAACATCTGATAGTGCTTCAGCAAGCATACCAGCAACAACTGTCTTTGTCTTTGTATTAGCACTATCAATGGCTGTTGAGGTGATAGGCAGAATATCAGTTTTAGCATCTAAAAGCTTTCCAGCCATAGTAGTCTTAGCTTGACCATTTATATCTGTTATAATATTACTTAAGATTGTTTTAAGATTATTATAGGCGTCAGTAGCCAAGTCATTAATTAAGGAAGACACCTTTGCCTCATAGTTAGCAATAACACTTGTAGCTTTACCATTACTTATTAAATCAGTATAAATAGAGTTAAGATGAGCTCCCGTTTTAGTAAGGGCGTCGGATACTATAGTTGTGAATATAGTTGATAGATTCTTATCAGGGAACATTGTATCTGCCTTTGCCTTCGCTGTATCCTGTATACCTTCCCAATCAGTTTTATGGTCATGCCCGCCTACCTGCGTTCCATAATCAGTTGCAGCATCTTCTATAGTTGTTATCTCATTATCAGGGTCATGAGCATTCTTACTTGTATAGGGGTTTCCAGTAAGTCCATATAGCGCTATAGACTTTATACCGATGTTGCAGTTACTTTGAGCCTGAAAACTTAATCCAGCTGAAAGGTCGCTACCACAAATAATACTGCCATTAAAGATTGCCTCATTAGGAAGTGCAATCTGTGTTCCACCACAAAGCTTCATACCTAAACTAGAAACAGGAGAGCTAGGTATATCAAGTTGAATCTCATACGTATATGCTTTTCCCTCAATCGGACTTATCTTAAAAGAGTCAAGCGGCATAATAAGGTCTTCTTGAAAGGAACCTACTAAGTTTCTTCTTATTATATATGTATCCTCCATATTCCAGGGAAGGCCTATACCTTCTGATGCTAGATTAATAAAATATGTAATATCTGTAACATCAAAATCATAATCATTCGAAAGTCGAAGTATGTTTCCATACCTACTAACTCTATCATTAAACATCTGTTTGAAGCTACTATACAGTCCAAAGGAACTAGGTGTACCAAGCAATCCTGCATAGGGGTCTTTCATCTCATCAGCTAATTCAAGTGTTCCAGCTGCTCCACCACCACCAAAACTCATATCACACCTCCAACGTCAAAAAGTTAGAAACCTTAAATCCTAACGCCCTTGCAACATTAAGAACATTAGACATATCAGTAAAGGCGCTTATAATATTAACACCCTTACTCTTTCCATACTCAGCTATCCCTTTTAACCCCTCTCTAAACAATTCCATACTCATCTCTCTATATCCATAGAGGCTATATATTATCAAAGATGTTTCTCCTGCAATAGCATCCATTGCAAGCATAGTTGTAACAATAGCAAAAATCTTTTCGTCCTGATGTATAAGCCAGACATTCCCCTCACCTCTTATAACAGAATCAAGAACATTCGTGGCAATCTTTTCAAGCTTATCTTCTCCAATCAATCTTCCATTACTAGGTGGAAGCCCATTGATAACTCCATGTCTTATCAAATCCCAATTTTTAGTTATTTGGTCAGGTAACATTCTCGTTAGCATAAATACCTCTTATTCCTCTTTTATCAACTAATTTATATCTTACTTCTATATAACCATCTATATTAGCATACTGATAATCAGAGAAGGTTATAACAAGTCTAAACTCACTACCGCTTGTTAAAGGATAGGCATAGCCTTCCTTATTAACGGGGACTGTACTATAGGTTGAGAAGCTACTCATTCTATCAAACCTTGCTTTAACAGCAACTGTTATGTTACAGTTACCGCCTCCGGCAACAGCAACACACATTATTTGCTTGATACCTCTTACACCCATATCAAAGGTATCAGTTTCAATAACTGCAGGCCTTGTCCCAGTCGGCATATCAGCAACACCTTTTGATTCACCAGATAAAGGAATGACAGACGTAACAATCTGCTCAGAAGAACCAAGACCACCATCTGTTAAGATGTACGAACCCTCACTATGACTGATAATAAATTCCTGTAGCAAATCATCATAGCTTATAACAGGGTTTGTAAGTGTCTTAAGAAACTCATGGTAGCCTAGCTCCTTTACATTTAAGTCAGGTGTTATCATCCAAAGGTGATTATGTTTATCAATAAAGATATGCATATTCTCACTAACACCAACACAACCCCTTCCGGCTATTCCATTATAGTTAATATGCTTCATACCATAAGTAGGGATAGGCTCACTAGTTTGTATTAACGCAGTGATTGCGGTGTCTCCATATACAATAACAGTATTACCAAGAGGTGCAACTTTTGTAACAGTCCCCTGCCAAGGCATAGGCATAAAGCCCATCTCGTTCCTCTTCAACATCTCTAAAATATAATTTTGACTCTCATGAGCTCCAGTTAAGCCAGACATACCAAACTCAGGATATAGCCAAGCAAGTATGTCACCGCCGCCGATAGTGCTCCACATTACCCAGTTGCTACCAAAATCAATATACTTCTTAAACCCGATATCACTACTCTCAAGATAGTTGAAGAAGAATGTTTTCCAATCACCTCTCCAGAAGTCAGGCGAGAAACCGCCAGTAATAACTCTTCCTTTATGATAGCAACCTGTTTGTATAGTCTGAACATCATTGACGAAGACCTTTTCAGAAACACCAAAGGCTCCTCTTCTATTCATCTTAAACACAACAACAGTTCCATTGAACAGCATATAGGTAGGACCTAAATCAACAAAGTGCCATATACCACTACCTTTGATGCTCTTAAGCTTGCTCTCATCAGTTGGGTCATATATATTAACTTTAGTAATAGCCATCGTACCCTCATCTACAGTATAGAGGTCTGTAGCAGAGATTAATAGTGTGGACTCTCGTCCTCTGAATATTTGCGGATGAGGGTACGAAAGATTTATAGGCGGCACAAAGATAAGAGACTCTACAGGTTCAAAGGGGAATAAACCTAAATCTTTTTTAGGCTTAACATTTTTACTTTCAACTAACCTAATTGAGTTTAAAGGGGCTCTTTTATCCTCCCTTAAATATAGACTTTCTCTACCTATTCTAAAAGCGAACTCTTTCATTACTGCCTCTTTTTATTATTAGGAATAAGCCCATGCTCAACCGCATTCAATAATATCTTCTGCTTTTTCGCTTTAGATAAAGTCGTGTGCTTAGCTTTAACACCATGAGGCGTTCTAACAGTATACGAACCATCCTTATTGCGAGTAATAATAACTGGCATACTATCTCCTATTCACTATACCTTTCATTGCTATTTTCACCTTCATCATAGCCTACATCTATAGTTCTCTTCATAGTATCAGCATTATGAACATCACCAACTATACTATCAGCTTCAATACTCATTAAGCTATTCTTTAGCGCAGTTTCCATATCTCTTGCACCCTCAGTATTTCTATAACACTGCTCAATCTTTAGCATAGCTGCTTGAATTAGTAGGTCAGGATAAACCTCAGACCAAAAGTTTGTATCATCATCATCAATCATAGGAGCTGGCATAAAGTCGCCTATTACAGATAGAGTATATAATCCATCCGGAGGTGGCATCAATAATATACTATTATAAGAAGAACTATGACCGAACATAACATCTCCAAAATCATATGTAGATGGTGGTATGTTTGAACTTGTTTGCGGTGACATTCTAATTATACATGGAGCATAATATATAGGAACAGATGGAGATATATTATATGAAACCTTCCTCAATAATGAATCAGTCCAAACATCTGGAGTTGTATCGGTTGCTGTAAAGTAAACACCCGCTTTGTTCTCTTCAGCGCCGGCATTAGTAAAGTCGTCACCAGTCTTAAAGTATGTTATTAGATATCTACTTCCAACCTCAAGACTCTCTCCACTACCTATAGCTGCATTAAGGCTAAATACATCCTTACCATAATTGCTTTGCATCCAGGTTAAAGACTTTCTATCAAGCTTATACTTCCCAACACTATTAGTAATCCAGACTTCCCTTATTGCTCTACTATAAAGCATATTTATAAGATGTTCACCATACACTATATCTTTAATATAACGACCGAAAGTCTTACTAAACTCAACCTCTCCTTCTAACCACCTAAGTCCAGCATTGATAAAGAAATCAGCCCCATTATCATCATAATCTGTAATATCCTTAACAAGGTCATAACGTCCAGAGACTTTAGCAAGCTGAGTCCTAATCTCTTTCAGATTCATAACTTTCTCCATTTTATTTAGTATGTCAAATTATTTGACAAACTATTAGAAGATGGAGTAGGTATTACTCCTACTCCATCTTAACACAATTAAGAACCAAGTAAGTTATCTTTACCAACACTGTGCATTATCATGCCCTTCTCAGGGTGGTAAAATCTCATACTTGCTTCAGACAGCCAAGATTCTGCCTTACCGTCGATAGAGTTAGCTCCACCTTTCTTATAACCTAAGTCTGGTTTAAAGAAGGTATCATCAACATAGACGTACTCAAGCATATTCTTAGGTTCCATAATGAATATACTATACCTGTCGATAGGATTAGCAGACATCAATGGATGAGTTTTCAGCATAATTGTACCGAAGGAAGTATCCCAGGCAGTCAGTTTCATCCCATAGCCAATACTTTCGCCTGGATGAAACTGCATGCTTGCATTAGCTTTTGCAAGCTTTTGCAGTCCTAACAAAGCACCAGAACCACAAAGAGCAAGCTTTTCATCAGTACCATACCTAAATACAACTTCCAGATATTTATCCATCCAATCCTCACCACTCTCAATCCACTTTTTACCGGCATAGGTATTATCAAGTGAGTAATCAACTATGTTGGCTGGACAGTATGTTTTCATGAACCACTTATATCCGCCAGCATTACCTTCTGGTTTGCCGTTATCTCCTATGCGTGTACCACAGATTCCATGCAACCAAGTCTTCTCCATTAAAAATCCATGATACTCAAGAGCATCACGTTTAGTCTTAGTGTAGGCATCCTCAGTACGCAGATCGATATTCATAGCAGTACGAGCTAAATCAAGAGAGTTCTCAAAAATCTGCATTCTATTGCTTATTTCAACAGGATTGAACGCAATAGCATCAGGCATAGGAGAACCTTCAGGCTGAGATGAACTAAAAATCTCAATGTAATTAGCATCAGCCAGAGTGTTCGGGCTAGTACCATTATCATCGGCTTCAGATAGTCTTACATCAATTCTTCCATAGGTTGCATCTTTCACAACATTGATAACACAGCCAACAGTATCTAAGTAAGGGTCGGTAGTGCACCGTAAAAGGACGTTTAAACCTTTCCTAAATTCCTCGGCAATAGCTTTAGTCACTTTTACATACACAATACTTCCTTCAACACCACCAGATACATAGGGGGTAGCCATAGCGACATCAGAATAAATACCTGTTAGTGTACCACCCATACTTGGAAGTGTTTGAGTCCACCAATGGAAGTGTCTCGACCGCACCTTGCTTGAGGGCATCATACTCGTAATAGCAGTCAAAGGAAGTCTGCCATTCGGATAGAGCCTCATAATGCCCTGACGATAATTCTCGAGCTCTTCATTCGTAGCCCAATCACCAGAGCCTCTCATTCCAAAAAAAGCACTCATAATATTATCCTTTCAAATTAAGTAGTTGGAGTTACAGCAATACCACAAGCTGCTGCAGTAGCTGGACCTGTAACAAGAGTACCAGCAGTATCACCAGCATCAAGCTCATCAATATTGAATAATGATGGATTGATAAATAGTGAATAATGAGTCGTAGTAACAGTAACATCAAAGGCTTCGTTAAGACCATCTGCGAAGTCAGTCCAGAAGTTGTAGAACCAGCAGTTATCAAACAAAGTATAGAACTCCTGGCCTCCTACAATCTTTGCAATCGTATAAGCATTGTTCTCAGCCCAAGATAAGAAACGACAATCTACAAACTCATTACGTCTCGTAACTCCAGTAATAACCAGATGATTATTAGCTGCTGTGCGTTTGATAGTGTCGACTCCGATAGAGCATCCTATAAAAAGATTCTCACACCCACCATCAACCTTCAGAGAATACGAATCAGCGTGGGCAGCATTACCACCTGAGGCGGTAGCTCCCATACCTGCAAAGTGAACATTCTCAAAATAATTTCTTAGACCAGTAACATGAACAGCGCCGTATGCTTTATTAGCACCATCAGCTCCCTGAAAGAAATATAGATTCTTGAAGATGCACCCACTACCAGTAACCTTCAAAAGAGACTTTCCAGAAAAGGCAGTATCATAGGCATCACCTGCCTTATTAAGAACACGAGCTCTTTGACCGATAGGTACTGGCGAACAGACTCCGTACAGATGAGTATAGTCCTTTGCCCATACAAGCTCAGTCTCTAAACTGATAGAACTATTATCGCCAATAAGAACTAAAATATCATTGCAGTTATCCGATAACTTATCGTAACCACAAGTTAAGGTCTTAACAGCTTGCTTAGGCGTTCTACCTGTATAGAGGTCAGAGCCATTAGCGGGGTCGACATAAACAATCTTACCCCTACCCAAACTAGTACTCAGACCACCAAGAGCTTGAAGGTGACCATCTATCTGTACTTTATCATCAGTAATACTAACACCATATTTTCGTAATAATCGAGTAACACTCATAATAATACCTCCTTATAAACCGGTACTAGTAAGAATTATCCACTCGAAGCCGTTACTAAATAAGGTTGCTGCATCATTAGCATCTGCAAACGTAACAACAGTATTTCCTTCTGTGTCTTTAATGGTAGCATTAACCCCACCATCAACAACAAGCTTTAGGTCAAAGACACCTAAAGTAACAAGACCGGCAGGAGGGAGAGTAACAGTTATTGCATTTGAATCATCTGTAGTGATACGAACAACTCGTTCCCATTGTGACAGCTTATATGAAGTCAGCGTTGCACTTGACGTAAGGTGAACAATGCATTGCCCTGCCTTCTCAAACAACTGTCTTAAAATTCCATACATAATAACCTCCACTTATAGAGTTTTTAACATACTATCGATGTCTTTAGTAACATCACCTCGATTATCGACTGTAGATTTCTTTGGGGTAGGAGGTGGCGCAAATGCTGGCGCTGCAGGTCTAGCAACCTTATTAACCCTAGTCATTTTAAGCCTCTTTCTTGCCTCGCTCTCGGTCTCACTAAGAAGCTTGTCTAAAGGATAGTCAGGATGCTTTCCTTGTAGTTCATTTGCAACAGTACCCACAAAAGCCATAAAAGGTTTCAAATCGGGATTGTCTTTATAGAAAGAGTTAACCTTTGTAACAATATCAACTCTCTCTGCTATAAAAGGCTCTACTAAAGAAGGCAAAGATACAAGAATACTCTGCCTACCAGCCTCATATATTTTGTTCATGGTTGCATTAAATTTACTCCTGTCATTCAAAATCTCCTCAAATTCATCATCTGTCTTAATAAATTCTTCAGGTGCAGGTGCAGGTGCAGGCGGTTGAACTGGTTGAGCAGGAGTAACAGGTTTCTGAACACCAGTAGCCCTTCGCAGCTCTTCCATAAGAATGTCACGCTGAGCCCTTAAAGTATCAACAGATTCTTCTGGAGCAGGCTCATCAGGCTCAGTAGGCGGTTCTGTTGGCTCGGGAGGTTCAGCAGGTGGTTCTGGCGGAACCTCTTTAGGTGGTTCAACTGGTTCAACTGATTCAGTAGGTTTAACAGGTTCAACTGGAGGTGTCTCTGGTAAAGGTACTGGTTCAGTTGGAACTGGAGGAATTTCCTCCTGTGATTTGTTTTTAAGTCCTAAATCTTCAAGAAAACTCATTTTACTTTCTCCTTATATTTTATCTTGAGTTATACCATACCTTGAGTTATTTCATCAAGAACCTTTTTGCGAGCTTCCTCTTCCTCAATATCCTCTATAATCATTCTCGGATAGGCTAGGACGCCGGTAAGTGCCTTTATCTCACCTTGAAGCTCTCTAATCTTATCAATCTTATATTCACCAACCATAACCTTAATATGGTTACGAATAAGCTCTTTTGTACTCTCCTGTAAATCAACCCATGCAGGATTTATCAATAAGGCATCTACATCACCCCTTAGAATTTCATCACTCATTATACAGCTCCTTCTACAGGTATAAGATTCCCAGCCCTTTGTTCAGCCATAACTGCTTCATCAGGCATAGTTTCGACAGTAAACTTATCAATATCTTTAGCTCCCAACATCCTCGCTAAATGAGAGAATATTCTATTAACATTAAACTTCTGCATTAATAATGGGCTGCTTGATACAATCTTTAATATATCAACCCACGTCTCAGCACCGTTGGAGTTAGGCATAGTACCATCCTTTGGTACAACATCAAACCTCACATTTATATCCTGAGGTCTTACAAGAACATTTCGAGCATTGACACCATAGTCAGCTATCAATAATCTTTCCCACTCACCTATATTCTTAACGTAAGTTTCTTGAGTCATAAGTTGCTGACTATGATAAGCAAACATTATTGCTATATCATACATACTTTGAATACTACTAATCTTAGCATATTTCTCAAGTCTGCTTAATGCACTACTCATTGCTCCACGAGCTTCACTTGCACTTACTCTTTCACCTCTCCTTTCAATATTACCTTGAATAATATCAGAGGCTCCAGTAACCTGTTTAAGCATTTCGGACAATGCAGCAATATCACCAAGATGCCCTCTTGTAACATCACTAACTTGTAGCTGCCCTATTCCATCCATAACATTACCTTTGCCCCAAGCAGCCCTTCTCTTTCTAATAATCTTTCCGGTTGTTGGGTTAGTTATATCATTGATGTTTACGAGATATGGGTCAACAACAAGCATGTCATTAATAGACTTCTTAACATTAGCAATATGACTCTGTATAAGCCAATCAACTGTATCCTGTATTCCAGCAGTTGTTTCAAGTAAACTTACTGGAGTAATACTATGACCATCAAAGGTTGGTGCATTTACAACAACTGGATATTTATTATGATTTAAGCCAAGTGGCATTGCACTTATTAATATCTTATCAGCTGCTACTCTAAACAACCACTTCTCTGGATATTCATTATCTCCAAGTTCCCAATCCTTAGGTATAATATTCATGTATAAACTAATAGTATCAATGACTTTAGATGCTCCAGTTCCATAAACAGATGAATATGTTCCAGATGCATCATCTCTACCGCCTTGTGAGCGCCCACCAGTATAAATCACACTCATACCGCTTGCTAAATATTGAGCATATCTACAGTTGAACACCCTACCTCTGTTAGCATTTTCTTCTGATAATAGAGACATTAAGTTAGTTCGGGACGACCAGCCGACAAACTCACCTTTCTGAACATCATGAATAGGAACATCTGGGTCAGGAAGATACTGATATGGGTCAATATTAACTGCATTATTGCCCTCAACTCTTATTTCTTCCTGAGGAGCAAAATCATACTCTTCCCCTCTATATATCATCATCTTCTCAACATTCCACTGAGTACTTAGAGGACCTATACCGTATGCAAAGGAATCACGAAACATCGTGTAGATATTTAATGGAACCTTGTTCCTAACACAATCAGCCTCTATACACTTCTCAAGAAGTTTAGCTCCCACAACATCCTCAGGCCCAACTCCATCATACGAGAAAAGTGGATACTCAAAGAAAACTGCTACCATATAAGTCATTAATGTTTCAAGTGCTCCAAATGTAACAGGTATGACTACAGGTTCAACCTTTCTCTTATCATCCTTAGCTTTTTTCTCCCATTCTGGATTTATATAAGCAGTTAGCAAATGGTCTATATGCTTCCATTTCGGGTATCGAGATGACATTGAAGTATGACTATAAAGAGCCTTCCTCATTACAGCCATAACAATCTTATCGTGAACTTTACTCCCAGGTCTTAAATCTAAGCCTTTAGGGTAATCATAAGGTATATACTTATCCTTATAATCGCCATGCCTAATCTCAAAATCAGAGCTTCCTGATATTTCCGGTGTATTTAGTATTACAGGCATTATGCCTCCTTTATATCAATGGTTCAAACTCAAGCATCGGTTCAGTACTTTCAACTACATCCTTATATTCCTCTTCAATATCATCAGAGCTTTCTTCTAATTCAGGAAGCATAAACCTAAACCCTGTATCAAGCAGCTCTATAATGTAGCTAAAAGCATCCATAACATCCCATAACCTACTTTTTGGGAACGCTAACAACTGACTCTCAAGTACTTGACAGCAAGACCTATTATGGTAAACAAGCCCCTGTCTATAAAATGTAAGAAGAGCGCCAACTCTTCTAGCTTTACCTTCACCTCTATCTTTACCTCTTCCAGCTTTCAACGGTAAAATCTCGAAATGGTGACCCCTTCTCACATTCTCATTCTCGAAAGGGTATAAGATGTAATTCTCAAGTCCGGTTGTTTCGACACCTATAACACGAGCTCCCAATCTTTCAGCCATACTAAAGGCTGCATCCATTAGCTGGTCAGGGAATAGTTTTCCATTTATACAATCCCTAAAAAAGATTGCATTACTTTCCATATTAACACCAACTCCAACTACAGCACTATCTGCACTTTCCATCTTTGCAGTCTTTGCGGGGTCAACAAGGATAGCACTCTCAATATTCTTATTATTATTGAGATTCTCATCCACCTCATTATAATATTTAAAATATGTAGATTTAAAAGAGCCATGACCTCTTGGAACTGCAATGCCCCTTAACTCACGCAGAAAGGAATCTTCAATATTCTGTCTAACATGGTCTTCCCATAATTCTGCAATATCACTATCAGAAAGAGCCTCTTGCCAATTACTATGAAGGTTATCGTCACAGATTTCTAAGCGTAATGAGTACCAACTCTTATCATTCATTAACTCTTCAATTAAACACTCTTCATGGAGAATAGAGCCAAGAACAATAACTCTCCACTTTGCTTTTTTATCCCATAGATTTATAGACTTCATAACATCATTGAAGAACCATAACTTCTTTTCTTTCCTTAACTCATCATTATCAATATGCTTAGGGTCTTCCAAATCATCAATTAAGAGTAATTCAGGTCTATATTTGCCCCAAAGAAGGCCTCTAATCTGCTGACCTGCACCTCTTGGTAAAACCTTAGTCATAAACTCAAGAGCTCCCTCAGTTGAGTACCACTCAGCAATCCATTCTTCCTTTGACCAATTATTACTCTTGCAGTTCCCAAACATACTCAAAACTGCTGGATTAGTTATTAACTCATTCTTTAAGTTCTCACTTTGCTCAATAGCACTTCTTTCACTACAACTCACCTGAACAATATATCTTCTTAAACGATATAAAATATTCTTAGATGGATAAACAAGGTTTACAATACTTGTCTTACCTATACCTCTTGGTGCAGCTATTACAGCCTTTTGAATCTCATCATTATCCATTACTTCAAATATTTTATCGTGAAGGTTAGCCCCAAAAGGTAGATAAAACCTGTCAGGATACAAAACCTTTGCAAGGAGTTTTGTACTCTTAAAGCACTCATAAGCAATATCCTTCAGAGATTCAGGTGAGAAAGCCACTACCGAGTAACCTCCTTCTTTAATGTTATAGTCCCTTCAACCAATCTTGTTGTCTGCTCTTCCATTCCAGTAGGCCATAACTCTAGGTCATACTTAGCCTTATTAAAATCATAACCAGCTGTTCTCACAGCAGATATATCAATACTAATATTTCCACTATCATCAAGAGTTATATCAACTGGGTCACTATACGTATCAATAATATCAGCAGCGTCAACATAGTTCCTGATTTGCATTTCTGCATTATACCCTATAAGTGGGTGTGGATTTCCATCTACACCTAGCCAAGTTATGGTTATAAAAAATCTTGAACCTTGTTGCATATCTATATCGTATTTAACAGCTTTAAGCATATCCACCTCTTGCAACTATTTCAGCATTTAAACTTTTTATATTAACAATATCAAATGAGGATACAACTGTTAATTTTCTCATAAAGACACTATTAATGTAATCATCCTGAATTATCAAGTCCTTCTTTTCAGGATACAAACTGCTTATCGACTCAAAATCTCTTATGAATAATCTATTACCGAATATCTTTCTTAATAGATAAGAATCACTTACAGCAGTATTATCAGTTATATCCCTTAAAATCTTTCTTATGGCTGAATCACCTAAACCGAAGCTATCAGATATAATATACTTCATCTTTGCAATAGCTATATCTGATAAAGATAGTGATTCATTAATATCTATACCAAGAAGCTTCCTAAGTGTATCGCCAGCTGTTATATTATCTAAAAGCAGCTTCTTCATACTTATCATAAAGCTATCAAGCATTTCAAATGAATCAGATAAAGCATTCTTTGCATTTACAACAAGGGCGTCACTTATTACAAAAGAATCAGAAGCTGTTCGGGCGACAGCTCTTGCCAATAAATCAGCAACTTTCACAATCATATTATCATCAATAGGGATTATTAACTTTATCTTCTTAATTGTAGTATCGCTCAAACCGAAGCTATCAGATATTATATACTTCATATTTGTGATAACAGCATCTGATAAGGAAAAGGGGTCAATCATACTTTTATTAAGCAGTTTATTGATTACATCTACAGTAGCAATACTATCAGTTATATCCCTTAAGATACATCTTGTGTATGAATCATCTAAACTAAAAGAGTCAGATATCACTCTCACAACATTGCTTATAAAGGAATCTGAGAATAAGATAGAATCAGCAGCACTCTTTATTACACCTTTTACAATAGTATCATCTGCAGTAACACCATCAGATACAGAATACTTGAACAGTTTAACTATTCCATCGCTAAAACTGAGGCCATCAGATATCGCTTTTGCCACTCCTACTCTTACGGCATCATCTAAACCAAAAGAATCTTGAAGGGCTCTACTAACAATTCTCTTTAGTATATCAGCAACACCTGCATTATCAACTATCGCTTTTACAACCAGCTTTATGAAAGCGTCTTGCATTTCAAAGGTCTCATTTTGATTAGCGCCTTTATTAATATAAGTCCATAAATTATCAGCTGTTGTTACATCATCACCTAAGACCTTTATAATACTCTCAATTATGCTATCATTCATTGCAAAAGAATCAGAAATAGCTTTCACAATATCTGTTATAAAAGTATCATCTGTAGCAACAGCCTCTGAAACCTTAAGAGATAGTTGCTTCATAATACTATCATTCATTGCAAAAGAATCAGAAGTAGTTTGAGCAAGCTTCTTTAAATAAGCATCACTCAATCCAAAAGAGTCAGCTTCATCTCTATCAAGCAGTCTCTGTAAAATATCCGCAACTGCTATAACCATATCATCATCTACTGGAATATAGTCAGCTAAGCCGATACATAGATTGTTTAACATTCCTATATAATCATCACGAACAGACTTTACCTGAGGAAACCTCTTGATGATTTTATTAGTAGCTATATCACTTAAACCTAATGAGTCATATACCTTCGATTTAACAGCCTCAATAATTGAATCAGATATTGAAAGACCCTCAGATACTCCTTTTTCAATCAGCTTCTTTAAACTATCAGCAGCTTCAATCTCATCATTCTTGCTTAACTTTCCCTTTGTTATCACTGTGTCACTTAAGCCTAATGAATCAAGCGTTGTCCTTAAAACATCTCTTATATAAGAATCACTTAAGCCAAAAGAATCTAAGACTGTTTTAATAATGTCTCTACTAAGCAAATCAGCAGCTTTAACTGAATTTGATTTATGTAGTAATAACTTCTTTACAACATCATCACTTAAGCCTAATGAATCAGAAATAGCTTTAGCAATCACTCTTATGTAACTATCACTCAATCCAAATGACTCAGACCTTAATACATTAAGCACCTTACTCAGAACATCCTCAATATTAACACCATCAAGAAGGGGTTTCATAACACTTCTGGTTGTTGAGTCAGAGAACCCCATCTGCTCAAGTATATCCTTTACAATACCTCTTATATTGGAATCAGAAAAAGGTAGAGTATCAGACTTAGGTATATCCCCTTCCTTGCCAATAAATTCACCAGCTGTCACACCATCATTAAACTGTTTTATCGTGTGAGCACCAATCTGAAAGTAATCGCTAAAGAATGTTGGAGAGCCAACCATCTTGAGTCTATAATCAGTACCAGAAACTAATCCTGAACCAGGCGTGTAAAGATAGGAAGTACCATTGATACCACCCTCTATTAAGCCTAAATTAACTGCCCCCTTATAAAGGAATAAGCCACTGTCAGTTACAGAGGTATCCCACTGAACATTATATTTAGTTCCTTTATACCAAGAGCTTGCAGATGTTGGATTAGTAAAAGCGGCCATCTCTATCCCTCAATCAGACCCATTATATCCTGCCGAGATTCAAAACCCTTCTGCTTCCACAGCGGATTAGGATTCTCGATTTCCTCGGTATTATAGCCGAGTTCAGGATTGTTTTCGTCAATCAGAGTTGTTGCCTGTGTTGCCTTGTCGTCTTGCAGATCGTAGATAGCCTGTAAATCTG
>Ga0172380_10005268_pt1 | contig 15818 bp, 34 predicted proteins | sample Leawe162metaG_FD_119747 | JGI IMG/M metagenome (GOLD analysis project Ga0172380, IMG submission 119747) | Leachate microbial communities from a municipal landfill in Southern Ontario, Canada - Leachate well 162 metaG | ecosystem: Engineered > Solid waste > Landfill > Unclassified | place...
GTCTGGTATTTCTTTCTTAAAGCGAGCAAACAACTCTCTTCTGAACTTATCATAAGAATCAGGATTGACTTCTTTAAATCGCTTTGCCATATCTTTAAAGCCATCACTATTTATTTCAATTAACTCTTCAAGCTTTTTCAGCGTGGTCGTCATTCATTACTCCTTTTTGTTTCAAACTACTTTTGTATCCCCAATGAACCTTTAATTTCCAAGTATTCAGCTGGTAGTAAATATAATCACCATTTATCAAAGTATAACTCTTTTGGCTAATTCGCATCTTATTTACATGCTCTTTAACCTCTTCTTCATTTAAAGGATAACCACGTTGTTCTGTATCTCTTTTAATTAAGTATAGAGCAATACTATGTGCTATTGTTGATATTTCTTTTACAAGCGATGATGACATTCTTATCTCCGAGGTACGTTTAAAAGATTTATTGGAGGCAACATTAAGTCGCCCCATTCTAATTGCCTATGAACTCTTACTAAGCTCTAAGAGCATCTCCAAATCTTTTTTAGTGTGATCATACCATGTATCATGAGTCCACATTTCCTGTTCACGTAAGAATACACCGAACTTACACTTTCTACCAAGAACATAATCCATATGAAATATTGAATAACCGTTAGGATTAGCTAAGATATCATCAATTTCACCTTCTGTCAAATCACGCTCAACGAAATGTAATAAACCCATTCCAGCAGGTCCAGACAGCCTGTAAGCATTTTGTACTAGCTTACGCAAATCGTACTTACCTGAAACTTTAATTAAATCATTACGCATTTAAAACCCCCTTTTAAATTTGATAAGTTACTTTAGATTGTTTTACAGGAATTACAGAATTATTACCACTTAAAGCATAAAACTTTCCAGTAACCATACATAATGCAAATACATCTCCAGTGTTTACTACACGCTTTAATACCTGACTATTTATAATATAACCAGCTGGATAGATTCGCATCATAAGAACACCATCTCTTTGAAACAGGCTCCCATATTCAATTGCATTTACCTTTACATTAATAAGGTCATTAACACTAATGTTTTCAACTTGCATTCGAAACCTCCAAAGCGAGAAGTTTTACAGCACTGCCATTGTTAATAGCCTCTGTCTTATAGCCAAATTTTCCTAATATTGTTTCAGCATAATTACATACAGTGGACTGTAGACGCACAATAGGAGCTTGTGGATTGGTCTCATCAAGCGTAAACACTATAGACGTCTTACGATCCATAGCCATTATGCGCTCCTTTATTCCAAATTTTGTCCAATGAAAATCATGCTTACGCTTAACACCTTTTGGTTGTTTTGCTGTTCTAACATTTTCTTTAGGACTATAATCATCTTCTTTGACAATTGGTTTAATCTCTTCATACACATCAATCTTTGAAGGTGTTAAGGCTATTTGTTCAGTCTTTTCATCTGCAACCATTCCCATATAAGATATACCATTAACATTGACAATAAAATTTGCTTTAGCATCTTTTAGAATTTCAATTGCAACTTCAATTAATTTCTGACTCATTAAATTTCCTTAAAAATTAATAAAACTACACAGGAGGGCTTTCACCGTTCCTAACTTTGTCTGGATTGTTACGCATAAACTCTACGAACTCTCCATCTAAAGGTTCTGGCGAATGAACTCTTAATACTCGCACAATACCCTTAATCTTACTACTTGCATATGTGGCATAATAATCCCCAGATATGCAAAGAAAATTTCCAAAAGGTTTTTTCATTAACATCCTTAACGAATTAAAATTTCAATTAAAAAGCCCTAGAAATCCAATTAAGGATAACTAGGGCGTATATCAAGCTTAGGGCATGATAATAAGAAACCTACGGATTAAAAGGAGTTAAAAACCGTAGTAAAGAACTGATACAGTCAGTGGGTATCATTCTTTGAATTCGATGATGGTGCTTTTTATAGAGTGCACTCTTCATTTCGTCTCTTATCTAACTAGTTTGTTTAGAAACTAATTAAAATTACTCCGCAGCGTCAGCTTTCTTAGCAGCTGCAGCTTCTTTTGCTGCGGCAACTTTAGCACGGTGTTCTGCTAATGCATCAAGAGTTGCTTGTGGAACTTCACGTTTAACGATACCAGTAGCATAAGCCATTTCAATACCGTCTTTATTTTTGATAATCCAATCAACCAATTTCTCATTATCACCAGTAGCTTCCATGAATGCAGTTTCAATAGCAGCAGCCTTGTCTTCTTCAGCAATACGCTTTTGATTTGGCCATTTGAATGTATCAACGATAGCGGCACGATGTTTAACAACAAATTCAGCATTTGTATCAGTTGCCAATACTTCGGCGATATGCGATAAAGCCTTAGTTAAAGCTTTACGTTCAGCTTTAGAAACACGACGAATAGTACCAGCATCAAATGCAGATTCAACAGCATCTTGATTATCAACTAACCAATCAGTAACTTCTTCATTTTTCTTAGTCAAAGCCAAGAAAGCATTACGAACTTGTGGAGCGCGTACAAGATTGTTAGCTTGTGCTTTAGTCAATACTTGTGCTTCTGCGAATGTACCATCAGCTAATTGTACGAATTGTTTTGCCATTTTATTATTTCCTTTTATCATTTAAATTTAGTACTAAACATTATTGTCAGTACCATTGGTAAAGCCTTTTAGAGCTTCATATAAGATACCGCTTTTCTCGCAATATCTTAGTTAACTTGTGTCTTACCCTGAAAGGGTTAATTTAACAGGCTGGTTGCCAAACTGAATTGGATCAAAAAGTTGCACCAGACTTATGCGCCTAGACACGAGCTTTTACAACAGTGCAGTAATTTTGTGGAGTCGATAGTGAGGTATCAACCCTACAAAAATTTTCAGCGATTATCCCGCAATAAGCTTTGGGAAACCATTTAAACCTTTTGCATTACAAATTTTGAGATAGTATTCAACATCCCATTTTGCATCATCAAGTGCATTATGCTTAACGCCATTTATGATTGGATAAGAGATATCTGGAAATAGTTTAGCTAAATTTCTTAAACACATGTCATTTTGATAAGACCAAGGACGTTTAACTTTACAAACGTCATAAGAATTACTTAAAATAGCATTATCAAAGATAGCACCATAACCCCATACACGTGAGCCAGCAGCTAACCATGTATTAAAGTCAAACAATGCCTCTTGTAAGCTTACTTGGTTATCTTCTAAGGCTACTTGTGCAGCTTTAGACTGACCAAGCCACCATCGTATAGTCGCAGGGTCAATTGAGAACGAAGAAGAAATAGGTTGGGAGATATCAATGTTGTGATAAAACTCTCTTCGCTCTAATGTATCAGTATCTAATTCAACTGCTCCAATACTTAAAATAAGCGCAGTCGGTTTAGTATCTAATGTTTCTAAATCTAAGAACACTTCTTTCATTAGCTATTCCTTAAAATAAATTGGTTATTAATTGTACATGCAACTTCATGAAATCGTGACAGATCAACTTTCTCATTTGAGTTTATTGTTGGGGCAGGCATTATAGAAACTTTCTCAGCATATGACCTTATTGCTTCTAAAACAACAATTTCAAACATTTGATCATTCTGTGAAACTAAATGTGCTAGAAATTCACCATTACTCATTTGTTTAAGTTTTTGTTCTAATGTTAATTCAAACTTACCACCATTAGGGTTTATAATATTACTCATTGTGTTCCTCATTCTCTCTATCAATCATACCTTCAATACGTTCAAACGCTTCTTCTAAGAATACACCATAATCCACAGGCAAATCATCTGCATATTTATCTTCCGCTAATAAACCCTGAAGATACATTGTATCAATACCCATTAACTGCTCTTTAAGATCTCCATATGTTCGTATCTCAAGTCGTACAATAGATAATGAAATATGCATTACTGTAGCACCTGACAGCGAGTAACCCCTATCTTGGTACTTTTTAGTACGGTACATTGCACAAATAGGATAACGAGAGCCTCCTAGATAAACCAATTTACGCTTAGATACATCTGCAAAGAAGCGGTCTCCAAATACAAATAGTTCATTTTGGAAATCATATGCTGCACAAGTGATTGTGAAATCAAATGTTTTGAAGACATCCTCTGCAGCACCTGTAAATTTAGTGATTAATTGTACAGTGTATTTTTTGTTACTACTAGCAGCTTTCCGTTTAAATGTTAGTGCATTAGTACTAGCAAATACTTGCTCACCAAAATACTTTTTAAAGAAAACTTTTATCTCATTTAATTTACTAACATCCTTAATATAGAAATCTAAATCATTAATGGAAGAAGAAGTAAATGTACTTAAAACAGAACCACCACATAACATTAATTGTAAGGATGATAGTTCTGTATAAAGTTCTCCTCTCTTTTGAGCTTTTAAAGTTTGTAGCTCTGCTTGTTTTCGTATCTCGAACCATTGTTCAGATTCTCCTTCTTTTTGAGTAGTTTGCACTTTCAACTCGTTAATTCCAAAGAAGCGGTCTACTGCGTCTAAGAGTTTGTATTTTTCGTAGTCATACTGCATTTAAGTTCCTCTATTTTATTTTCAAGTGCTTCTAAGATTTTTTCACGACCACCTTTAATTGCTAACTTACGCTTTGCAATAATAAAGGCAGAAGGCTTCGTACTACGTTTCATACCTAGCATTTCAAGCTTTAATGTAGCGCGAATTGCATGCCATTGAAATAATTCTATTTGATTTGGTTGATCTAAGACTACGCTCATGCTTTTACAAACCTTCCATCTTCCATTTGTGATTTCTCACGAATCCATAATGGTGCATTTGGCATATCTGCAATGGTGTATACATAAGCGGTTTCACCAGTAGCTTCTAAGGTAAATCTACTAGGTGTTCCACGAATCTCATATACAGCATTAGTTTTGACATGTTTAACTCTTGTAAACAATGGAAATTTATCTCCAGCCATTTCAACTCTTCTCCTTTAAAATACAACTGTTCCTATAACTATCTTCAATGATTGTTCTTCTGTAAAGCCTTGTTTGACTAGGTCTAGATAATACTCCCTTTGTGCTTTCGCTTTTAACTTATTTACTTCTGTAAAATAAACAAGATTCTCAGAAACCTCTTTAATCGCTTGTGCTACATTTACCTTAATCTTATCACTTGTCATTATAAGTCCAGTAATGATCGAAGACCAATTGCACGTGGAAAACGAGGTTTATCTTTCATACCATGTGCAAAATGGCGATATTTAAGTAATTGCCCATTTACAGTCTGTTCAGGATTGTTCCAATTATCAAACATTTCCTTTAATTCTGCGTGTTTAAACTTACCTGGACCAACTTCAATGATACCATAGTCAACTGTTTCAACAAGGAATTTACCAATCATACCTAAAGGATTTTTAGCATCTTTTGTATCACTTCTGAAAGAACGACCTAATTCATTAGTTTGTTTTTCATTAGTATTTTCCATACGCTCTACAAAGCCAACAATTTCACCTTCTTCATCCTTAAATCGTTTTAATTTAAATATGATACCCTCTTTCCAAGTACAACGTGCGTTTGTTTTATACATACCACTAGGAGAACGCCCCATAATACCTTCATAACCCATTTCCAAGCATTCATTTTCAAATGCTAATAGCTCTTCTAAATTATGTACCATTTTATGAGGAACTATTTTTACTTTTAATAAAGGGTAACTACTATTAATAGTCTCAACTGCAAGTATAGCTCGATTATGCCTTTCAAGAAAAGAGGCATCTAACCACATATCTGCAACATAATCAAACACATGAAAGGTTACATTAGAAGCATCTTTATCTTTTGACATGATTACACTTTGAGTTCTATTATAAACATCAGAGTCTTTATCATTACCTTCAATAAGCTCACCATCTAGAAATAAGCATTTATCCCCAAATATGTTTTGCATATGAATATTAGGTAAGAACTTAAGAGATCTAGATAGCATACCTTCACCACGGTTAGCAGATCGAATTCCATCTAATTTCGGGGAGACCATTTGAGGATATTTGATATCTGTAAAGAAATTTGCATAACCCATTGGGTCTACATTTGGTGCTAATAAAGGTCTAAACATTATTCACTTTCAATTAAATTTACTTTATTTAAAGCAATTGTTAATTCACGCTTCATGCGTAACTTAAGTTCTGTTCTTACAGCATTTTTCAAAGCTTCTTTTTCAAGTAATACTTCTTTAATAGCTTGATCAATTTCACGATCAACTGCTTCTTTAATTTTAACTCTTAAAAAGTTTTCACCTCCATAAGAAATGAGATATTCTTTAACAAGCTTATCAGCATTCTTCTGCATATGTTGGACAATACCATCTTCGTCAATATTAACCTTAATATCCATTATTAAATTCTTTCAAAAGTTTTATTATTAAATATTAATGGCATTTGATCTGTTAGTGTACTTCCAAAGAAACAAGGATATACAAACAACTTATCATCGCCATCTTCATAAGCTACATCTAGATAACCTGCAAATGTAGTTGTGTCTACATGAAATGTTTCCCAAGAGATTACCTCTAATGTTTTTATTTTCTCGATTACTTCTTTTACAAAATCTTCATCTTTTCTGGCTTCATTCCAAACTTCTTCTATCATTCTAGCTCCTTTTAACAGTTTCTACTACTTCTCTTGAAATAGCTTCTCTAATTTGATAATAACCAATTTTAGCATGCTCTTTAAGCAAATTTCCTAAAGACTTATAATGATCTGTTCGGCGGTATTGCGTTGCATATATAATACCCTGACCACTACAATTTCCTAGAAAGGGTTTATCATCTATTGAATAGGCTTCTACATAGTACTTGCGCATGATGCTACTTTCAATATAGCTCTAACATTCTCTAAAGATTGTCTTTTATAAAACTCACCATCTCTAACTAAAGTTGTAAGCTCACCTTCTTGCTCTTCATCGAAAGAAACATTATCAATTAATTTAAAAGTTCCTTTCTCTTTTATTACTTTTAAATAACCTTTCGCAGATTTCTTAGTACCGTCATCTGTTTTAGGGTCTTTCCATAAAGGAATATCTTTACCATTTACTACGATATTAGTTGCCTTCATTGCAAAGCCAAGAGTATCACGAGTATTATATTGATATGTATAAGATCCTACACCAAATACAATATTGTCTGATGAAAAGTTTTTCCAAGCTAAACGTTTAAGAATATCATAAGAGCGTTGTGGTGTGATAGAGTCTCCATAAATTAATCCAATCTTATCACTTAGTTTTTGAAAACCCTTACTATTTATCGTACCACCAAAGATATCCCAAAGAACTTGAATAGAACCCTTAACAACATGTTCTGGAACTGGCTCAGAGCCTTCTTTTACAAATACATCACCATATTCATTGAATTCAAAATTATCTGCAAAGTAAAACTTATCATCCAACTGATTTTTGTAGACTTCATAGCCAGGGTTATCAAACCTATTTGTGTTAGCTAAATAAGTATATCCTGCAATAATATGTACAGGATCACCAGAATCAGGACGTAAGACAACCTTACCTTCACGATGCACAATCTCTTCCCGTAATTGTGGAATTGTTTCTGTTAATACTGCCCAATAATCATAACCATCTACTACTACTGATACAATACCTTTTGGATATATCTCAGTAATAATCCGTTTGATATAGTTATAGTCATTATTTTCATATGCTGTTTGAACACTATGCTCCATTGCAGGTACAGACGCACCTACAAATGTGTTATCGCCATCATAATGATATGCTGCATAATCAACTGCAGGAATAGTGTCTGTTCCTTTGAAGCTCAATAAATGTCCAATACCAGACTTAGCAGCATCAATAGAGCCTGATAACCCACGATAACTAAAATCATGAAATGCAAAGTCAAGAAACTCAATATCAGCACCAGTCTCTTCATACCATTTTAAGCCAATTTGTCGATAAACATCTGCAATAGTTGCACTTGTACTTATCTTCCATAATTCAGCAGACAGGTATGTTTCAATATAGTTAGTCAACCAAAAGAAACGATGATCAGTGTTTTGAATTGTAAGAACAGGAACACCTACTGGTACACGAGAACCCTCTGGTAGTGTTTTGATTTCAAGTGGTAAGTAACCTAAATCAAATAAGTCCTCTAAATGTTGTGTAGCATAGCCTTCACCACCAACAAATGGTGCAACTCTTTTTAAGAAAGCTGCAATTGCTGGCTCTTTAAAGTGTGCATCAATTTCTTTCTTATTCATAAAATAACGCGAATCAAGGCTAAAGAACTCTTCATTCCACAATTCAATTAAATCATTAATAACTGCTTGTGCACCAGCCCATACAATTTCATTATTCTTAAATTCAAAAGGCACATTGAGATGTTTAGTAGAGCGTGGTGTAAAATTAGAATAGACATATTCAATTCCTTCAGGATATGCTAATCTGTGACTTAATTTATAACTATCCACTGCTGTTAATGGATTTATTTTAAAACTCATTACTTATCCCCTTATTAAAGACGTTCTCTATCCTTATTAGTTTGGCATTGTTTACTTCGATTGCACTTCCAGTATAACCCTTAACTAAGTGCTGGCGTGTGCCGTCTGGCAGGTGTCTGTCTGCTACTACGTATGCGTTTATTTCTTTCCACCAAAAAGGTGGGTCTATTTTTGTCCATTGTCTTATATTATCCTCACTTTGCGTTTGGTGACTCATTTCTTTCGCCTATTGTTAAAATTCTATCATCATTTAAATTATATCTTGTTCTATATGCATCTAAAGAATTTGAAGTAAATATTTTTGAAATACCTGCTTCTGTAAAACTATCTACACCGCCATGCCCTAGGAAATGTGTCACATACAAACTTATATCTACTATATTAGGATAAAGCTCTCTTAATACTTTTGCAGCCTGCTTAAAAGTTCCTCCATAATCTGAAATATCATCAATAATTAGTAACTTAATTGGCATATCACTTGATATTGTTGAGTACTCCTTATTGACACAAATACTTTCAATCTTACCTGTTAATTGGTTTCTTACCTTATCTAGTACAATAATGTCTTCAGTCCACGCAAGTAATTTTGAGTAACGATCATAAGCACCTTTATCTGGAAATACTACTGCCCTTGCGCCAGATAGTCTATAAGCTTTATTAATCAAGGTAAAAGAATCATATTGGCTAATAGCTCGATGATGACTATGCGCATCAAGTGTTGTCAAATTCAATACATGCTCCTTTAATAATATTTCTAAAAATACTTCTTTTGCAAAAGTAGTCTCATTAGTAATACCCTTATCCTGACGTCCATATGGTAAGTAAGGTATATATAACTCGTAAACACTCGCATTATTTTGATAGAGAAGACAAATCAATTGGTTAACCCATATTAGCTCTGACTCCTCTTCCCAATACCAAGATATTACGACCCTCTCATCATTATACTTCTCAAAATCACCTATTTTCCAAACTTGGGAAGTCTTATCAGGAAATATAGTTGGCTTGATTGTAATTGGAGGTTCCTTACTATCAAGAATATGTAATGTAATCATTTAACACCTGCCATACATTCCTCAAAATATTTAGCCTTTACTTGTTCAGCTGAAGTACCCTTATAACTGGTATAGGCTAAGTCTGTTGCCTTATTGATATATTCATTAGGCACTATATGCTCAGGTGCTAACGCTCTTAATTCAGATATTACATTGTGAGGTTTTACCCCTAAATCTCGTAAGTTAGCAACGACAGTAAGTAATTCTCCAGTAATATTACACTTCTGTAGTGCTGCTTCTGCTTTTACGCTTAGTGGTAACAGGTTTAATAGAATTATTAATAGTAGTTTTTTCATTTGTTTTCCTTTGTTCAATTATTAGTTGTGTAATATTTGGAGCTATGGAGATAGCATCCTTAATAAACTCTGCTTGTTCGTCAAATCGTTTAGATAATCTTGCAATAGTTGAAAGATGAAATTCATTTTCTTTTTCAAGTTCTATGATTTTCTGCTCGTGGCTTTTTAAATTAGAATCGTTAAGATGTGAAACAATTCCATACAGCATTATTGATGCAAGTAAAATAATTAATATTAACATTTAATCTCCTAAAATTTCATAAGTTTGCTCAAATATATCTGGCTTACAAGGATAGAATTCACCCTTAACACCTTTAATAATCCAATCACCTGCAGATGCTGCATGTTTTGCTACTTCTTTAAAACCATCTTCTAGTGTAGGAATGTGCAGTTCAGCAATATTACACTTTTCATCGCGTATATACTTGCCACAGCCCATCCATTGAATTATTTTATCTGCATCTGATTTACTGCCATTCCATAGCAGTGCTTCTACTTCTACTGGTTTTTTACGTACTCGCATAATTACTCCTTTGTTATTTAACTTATTAGAAAGTGCTTTGTTGATTTCTTCATGTATTTCATTATCAGCTTCGCTAGAATCTCCTGGGTGGCTATCTTGATACCAATATAACCCATTCTGTGCACGTTCTAATAGGTCACGCAACGTATTTACCTGTGATTGCAATTCGTTGATTGTGATTTTTTGAGTTATTAGTTTTGACTTTTGAGATAAGTCATACTCATGTAACTCCGCAATCTCTTTCGCAGTTTCTTGCTTGGCAGATTGCCAAGTAACCCAAGCTAAATCAGTGTCTAAATTTTCATAGTGGTTTATACCATCCCAACTCTTTAATGCGTATGTACTGTAGTTTTCACCATACCACACTTCAAACTCTTCTTGTGTTGTCATCATTCACTCCTCCAAAAACTTCTCAATCACATCAGCTGCTAGTCCTGTTGCACTTGCAATTGCAACCACTGATAAGCCATCAGACACTAATCTGGCAATTTGCCTTTTTGTTATATCTTCACCAGACACTAGACCGTCTGCAACATCAAGCGCATTTTCTACTGCATCTGTAATAAAATTAAACATCATTCACTCCTTATCTGTTGGTGCGGCGGCAAGCATGGCTTTGTAAACTCTACTAGGGAAGTCATCATTGCCTGTACATTTCTGAATGGTCTTAACTGCCGCAATGTGCATATCTTCTGTTATATCAATCGGCACTAGCTTCCTCCCTTCACGCTGAACAGTTGGTGCGTTGGTGATAAGGTCGTAAACATGTTGTTTATTTAAATGATGTTTATAACCTTGGTCTCTAATCTTACTTATCGCTTCCATCAAAGCATCTGCGTCTATTAGTCTCATGGTTTAGTCCTTCTTAATTAGTGTGCGTATGGCTTCTTCGCAATCAAAAGCAGATACAACGCCAATTTGGCTTGAACTGTCTCTATTTGCGATTTCTTTGCAAATATTAGCCACCTTCTCCAGCGCGTCTTTTACGCTTTGTGGTTGGGGCGGGACTGTGTAAAGTACGCGGACAGCATATTCAGGTTGTTTTAAATATTCCTTAAACCATCCTGTATTACAATCTCGCCACATATAGTCATTTATTTCTCGTGCCTGATATACTGGCTCACCCTCTACTTTTGGTGCGTTGGTGATAAGGTCTAAAACATCTACGCTTCTAATATGGCCGTCTTCAAATTTTATACTTTCAGATTGCCTAGCTATACCATCCACTAATTCAAACAAAGCATCTGCGTCTATTAGTCTCATGATTATCTAATCTCCAAATAAATACATCCATAGTATTTCATCCGATAAAGTTTCCACAAAGCTAACAATACCGTCGGTATATTTTCATATCCTGCAAAATACTTACTGCCCTCATCAATGTGAAACGTATAAATAGTGTATTTATTGCCCATAATCAACCTTTCATGTTTAGTTGTTTTAGCTTCTCACTGATAGCATTTGCAAATTCAGTCCACGTTTCTACAGGAATAAAACCCTGTTCATCTGACAAAGTATTGCCTATGTCATCTATTATTTCCTCACTCAATCCTACCCACTCGCGTTGTTGAGGTGATGTGTAAAGTTTAGCTCTAGCTTTCCACGCTCTATAAGCTATTTCAGCCAATGGGTCAGCGTAGTCTAAATTAATACTAAGGTTAGTTCTAATAAGTGTATTTCCTGTAATCCATTTTTCAAATTCATACACTTCGTTAACTGGCTCACACTTTTCTACTTCGGCTAGTGCGGATTTGCATTGATTAACACATTGTAATAATTTACTTCCGCCTATGAATCCGCTATCTTGCATGGCGGTATGGTATTCATTCATAGTAGCAATCGCACTCTTTAACGCTTTCTCTATGTTACTCATAATATTTCCTATCTAATTAAGTTATACACCTAGATCGGGACTAGTTTGCGTTATGTACTAATAGCACTGGAAACGAAAAGTGCTTTCTGCCAGGTGTTCCACACTCGTCACAAGTCGGCCTGCCGCCCCATGTATGCGTTGCTTTGTTCTCACAGCCAATGCATGAACATTTTTGCTGCTTCGCCAGTTCTTCGGCTTTAATTCGTTCAAATAGTGCGTTCATTTCTTTCTCCTATTTAGCGCAATGCATAACAAGTCGTTCAAGCGGACTCGCTTCGCTCACCTCTTAACTCCGCGGCGTTATGTACTTACCATGCCTTTCAATTGCGTTAGAGTTTCCAAGATTGCCTGCATGGCTGCGATTTCAAAATCCGCCTCTTCTTGTGTCAGCTTTTCATCTTTCACCATGTATTGGTAAACCCTCTTGCGCCTGTTTATTTCACGCTTCGCGCAGTAGATCTTTGTGTCTATGTTACTCATCGTGTCTCCTAATTAAATAAAGATAATTGCACTCTATCAGCAATACGATATTTTGTATTTTTAAGATTAGATTTCTGAGTTAACCCTTTAAAAATTTTAAAAGCTATTTCCTGGGTCTTATCACTTATAGTTGAATTAGTTTCACTTTTAACAGACTTAAAGAAATCCATTATTAACTGATTAGCCTCATTCTTCTCCATCTAAATACTCCATACAGCGTTGAAATAAAGATGTTTCCAATTCTCTATTTTCATTTACACAATTAAGATTCTTCTCTTCACCAAATCCTCTAAAGGTTATTGAGAATATTGTATTTGTCCGCATGTCTAATACAGGATCAATATACTTTACAATTCTCTGAGGAAAGAGCACAGGCCGTATTGGTGAGTGTTCTTCGTTAATGTGTTTAAGTAGTTCAGCAAACTCTGCAAAAGACATAGGGTTACTCATCGTGTTTATCCTTTAATTAATTAGGACACCCGAAGATGTCCTATTGTTACTTATACAAATGCTACTTGTTCTTTGCTTAGAATTGTTGCTATGTTTAAAATACCAGCACGGTCAAACAATACTTGCATTAATCCTGAAACGCCACGTGCATGTGTCATATCAGCTAGCAATTTATTACGACGACCTTGATGAGTTACTTTAGTAAACTTACCAGTGACTTCAAACTCTTCCCACATTTTATTATCATTATGTTTACGTGCTTCACGACGCCAAAGTTTCATTTTGTTTTTCATTTTATACTTTCTATTGTAAGTAAGGCTATTAACATATTTTCCAAATTACTATTTCTACTATTCATTATTAATTCATCAGGACGCCTACCAGAAAGAGTATGTACATGTTGCATACAAACTTCATCTTCTTTAGGTGGGTTAAAGAACATATAACAATGTTCATTTACATCTGAAGTAGAGCCTTTCATAGTTTTGTATTTACACGTAGTACAATTGCTATTAGACATTTATTTCTCTCAGTCTGATAATTATTTTAAATCTTAAATCTGCTCTTGTGAAAATTTTCTTAGCTAATTTGGCTGATGCATAAGTTGGATAACTTAACCAGTGCACCCACCATTTTGACCATTCATAATGAGAAGCTTTATAAGCACCATTATAGCATCGTTTTTGTGGATCATCATTTACAAATGTGCCACGCATAATATGTAACTCATAAAGCTCACTCATTTATTTTCCTTTATCGAATTGGGCAAGCACCACCAGCACACTCGCTATCAGCATCTAGTTCTAGAGTATTGTTGCCAATAGAGGTAATGATAGTTGTCTTGCTAATTAAATCATTAAATGCTTCTTCTGTGATTTCTTCAAAAGGAGCTTGGTCAAAACCATGATCAGAGTGTAGTAAGAATGAAAGACTCTTATGATTATCTTTATAATACTTTTGTAGATATTCACGAATTGCAGGAATTTCTTCTTTCTTATAATACACTGTACAACTAACTGAGTTGTCTGACCAATCTCGTTGCAGCTTACGAACTTCTTCTAGCTGTGTTAACGCAGTCATTTCAGCAGCAATCTTAGTACCTTTAGGATAACTAAATGGAAATGTTACAACCATTGTATTATAATCTTCAGTACCATCAAACTTACGTTGATACTCAATAGGATAACCATGAGCACGACATACATCTAATAAGGGGCTATTAGCTGCAATACGAATACGACGTAACATAAAGTGTGAATAACCTGGATGTACACCTGGGGTAACGCCTGGTAACAATGATAGAGTACCTGATGGTTTCACTGTTGTTAATTTAATAGAAATATTCATACCATGTTTCTCTGAATACTCTTTATCAAATTTACGAATATGGAGGTAACCAGCATCCATCCAAGAACGTTGTTCATCTGTTGCTTGTAGAACACCAGTTAAACCAATGCCCATACGCATATTCTTGTGTACAATTGCTTCTGTTTCGGGTTGATGTGAAGGTAAAGTTAATGAGTGTTTGCATACACGATATAACAATGTGATTACATCTAAGAATTCCTCTTTTGAGGTGATATTTGGTAAGAAAACCTCTGCAAGACAACATGTCTCGAAAGATGCTAAACTTTGTTCTGCACACTTTATTGTTACCAACTTACATTTTTCGGATTACTGTTAAGTAATAGCCTTACATTTTTCGTGGGGTTAGTCATTTCTGCTAACCTCTATATGTTCCCATATAGAACGGACTGTATCATAAACCAAATTAATTTTACCTTGCAGTATACTGCACTCGGTTAAATATGGTTTTCCTTGTCAGTCTCTCGAGCCTCTTCTTATGGATATCTTTGTTAGAGTCCAATTAATAGTTTTGCTTCGGGATTGTCTGTTCTAGAGTTTCCCCGATATTCGGATTTTTCAATAAAAATTACTCTTTAAAGCCCCTACACATTAAGGGTTGTAACCCATGACATCTGGGTCTGTATACTCTGTTTCTCCTAATCTACCAATTTTTCTAGATAATTCTAAATTTATAAGGCCATCTTTCTTGTTAATAGTATTTCTACTATGCTTTATCATTTCTGTAAAGCTCTATATATCACTATATAGAACAGATCATATCATCATCCATTGCTGGAGCTTATCGTCCGAGTTTATAATTAAAGCTCTCTAGTACAAAATCTGAAACAGTGTCTTCGAAAAGACTGTTGAATTTTTTCGGTAAAGTAAGACCATATTTATTGGTAGCTTGGCGTTCTACATTGAAAGGGATATTCAGCTTCTCTTTTATAGCATTAGCTACTGACAAATTATCAGCATAACTAAAGCCATTTATATGCAAGCGGTATAACGGACTCTCTGTACCATCTACTAATTCTATTTTCTTACGGCTCCCGTCTGCCATTAAGATGATTGCCAATGTCTCCGCATCCATCATAGTCAACATATGTGGGTCTATAACCTTTTTTCCATCGATATAAATTCTGTTTCGTATGGCTGTAAGTTTTGGATGTGCTTTAGATTGTACCCGATATTGTTGTCTTCTATTACAACCATCATGTAAATTTAGTGCAGGTTCCCAAACTTTGTAGCCTATTTCTGCTTCATCTAGTGCAAGAGCTACTCTATCAATATAATCCGAATTTTCTTTAATCATTGTTACGGATAGTCTTGAATTTCGATTTTCA